>OHEU01000132.1_pt1 | contig 48165 bp, 47 predicted proteins | sample 1567341 | NCBI WGS metagenome assembly OHEU01 (sample SAMEA3879524, study PRJEB24766) | human gut metagenome | biome: human-associated habitat; feature: feces | place: USA | collected 1985/1987 | reverse complement strand
TTTGCCCTCTGGACACCCACCACCCTTTAAAAAGCGTGGACGTAAACTTTATTGCTCTTGGTTTTACAATACTTTTGAAAGGAATTCACGCAGACGTTGGTTCTGCGGATTTTCGAAGAACTCCTTTGGTGTATTCTGCTCCATTATATAACCGTCTGCCATAAACATTACTCTTGATGCGACTTCCCTTGCGAAGCCCATTTCGTGCGTTACGACTATCATTGTCATACCGTCCTTGGCGAGCTGTTTCATAAGCTCGAGGACTTCGCCGACCATTTCGGGGTCGAGTGCGGAGGTCGGTTCATCGAAAAGCATAACGTCGGGGTTCATTGCGAGTGAACGTGCGATAGCTATTCTCTGCTTCTGTCCGCCCGAGAGCATTGCGGGGAATGAATTTGCTTTGTCGGGAAGTCCCACTCTTTCGAGCAGTTCCTCTGCTTTGCTGTCGGCTTCTGCCTGCGTCATAAGTCCGAGCTTAACGGGGGCAAGCGTGATATTTTTCTTTATCGTAAGGTGCGGAAAGAGGTTGAAGTGCTGGAAAACCATGCCCATTTTTCGGCGCATAAGGTTGATATCCCTATCGTTTGCGTGGGTGATATCGCTGCCCTCGAAGAGGATAGTTCCCTCGGTCGGTATTTCCATAAGATTCAGACAGCGCAGGAACGTTGATTTACCCGAGCCTGACGGTCCGATAACAACGACTTTTTCGCCCTTATAGATATGCTCATCGATACCTTTGAGGACTTCATTGTCGCCGAAGGTCTTTTTTAATCCTTTAACATCTATCACTCTGTCTTAATCTCCTTTCAAGCTTTGTAACGAAGTGCGAAAGCACAACTACCATTACGAGGTAGATTATCGCAACGGAAATGAGCGGCATAAATGCGGAATAGGTCTGCGAACGAATGATATCGCCGCCTTTTGTGAGGTCCTGAACAGCGATATAACCCGAAACCGAGGTTTCCTTCAGCAGGACGATGCACTCATTTGCGAGCGCAGGAAGCACATTTTTGAACGCCTGAGGAAGAATTATCGATATCATCGTCTGACGATAGTTAAGTCCGAGACTTCTTCCTGCTTCAAACTGTCCGTCGTCGATCGAAGCGATACCCGAACGGACTATTTCCGCAACGTAAGCGCCCGAGTTGATACCGAATGCGATTATCGCAACAAATATCTTTGAGATAGGGACGCTTGCAAAGATAACGAAATAAATTATAAGGAGCTGAACAACAACAGGCGTTCCGCGGATAACGGTAAGATAGATCCTGCATAAAAAGTTTCCGACCTTCATTTTGCCCGTCTTATCGTGCGTAAAGCGGACTATCGCAATGATGAATCCGAGCACCATTCCTATAAGAACGGAAAAAAATGTTATCAGAAGCGTTGTTCCGAGACCGTTTGCAAGATAATGCCAGCGGTCCTGCTCGATGAAATTCTGCTTAAAACTGTCGACAAATCCCAAATCTACACTTCCCTTTCTGTTCTTTTATCAAATATTCGGCTTTTCCTAAAAATCGCCGCACATAAGCAGTTTTAAGTGCGGCGATGCATTTTGATATTTGAAGTAATAATTACTTCTTTCTTACGATGATTACCTGATTGGATTCTGTGTAAGGATCGGAGAAGAGAACATTCTTCATTCTGTCCTCGGTAACGGTCATACCTGCGCAGCCAACGTCTGCCTTGCCGGACTGAACTGCCGCGATAATGGAATCGAATGCCATATCATCTATACGGAGTTCGTAGCCGAGCTTGTCGCAGATAGCTGTCATGATATCAACGTCAAAGCCAACGATATTGTCGCTTTCCTTGTATTCGTAAGGAGGGAACTCAGCATTTGTAGCCATAACGAGAGTGCCGTTGCTGTAGTCTGTGTCCTCGGGTGAAACATAAGGGAGCGTACCCTTTGTGTCGCCGCTGTAGTTGCTGCGGATATTTGCGAGAGTGCCGTCAGCTTCAAGCTCTGCGAGTGCGCCGTTGATCTTTTCCTGAAGCTCTGTGTTGTCGAGCTTCATAGCGATAGCGTATTCTTCCTTTGCGAAAGGTTCGTCAAGGATCTCGATATCGTCATTCTTGGAAACGAAAACCTCGGCAGGTTCGCTGTCGATGATAACTGCGTCTACCTTGCCCTGCTTGAGAGCCTGAACAGCGTCAGCGCCCTTTGCGAACTTTTCAACCGTTGCGCCCTCGATGCCGTCAGCGTATGTATCGCCAGTTGTGCCAAGCTGAACGCCGATAGACTTTCCGTTGAGATCATCAATGGAGTGAACGGTATTTGCGGGAACGCCGCAGCCTGTGAGCATTACGGCAGCCATAGAAACAGCTGCTGCAATAGATAATAACTTTTTCATAAAGCATATCCTTCCTTTTTCATAAAATCTAACTTACATTATAGCACATCGGTACGCAGAATTCAACTGTTTCTATAAATTTTAATATTTATAGCATATTTATGCCGTAAAGCCCTGTAAAATACAGTATTTTTGTTGACTTTTCGTATAAAATGTGCTAAAATAGCCGTGAAATAAAGCAAAAAAGGTGAACTTACACTATGGATATGAAGAAAATTTCGCAAGTAATGGACAATGCAATAAATTCGGGCGAGGAAGTCGGTGCGGCTGTCGTTATCGTCAGGGACGGAACGCAGGTCGGCAGCTATGCCAGCGGTTACGCTGATGCCGAAAGCAAAAAGCCGATGCGGTCCGACACTATCTGCCGAATGTTCTCCTGCTCAAAGATAGCAACTGCGGTCGCTGCCATGATATGCCTTGAACGTGGGCTTATCGCAATGGAGGACGAGCTGTGCCGCTTTATCCCCGAGTTCGAGCATTCGGAATATTATGCCGACGGCAGGCTTTACCCATGCAGCCGCAGGATAAAGGTTTCCGACCTGCTGAATATGACCTCGGGCATCGCGTACCCTTGCGACGAAAAGGGCGCAGAATCGATAAATACCGTCTGGTATGAGCTTGACCTGAGCTACCGCAGGGGCAATATGATGACAACGGCTGAATTTGCAAAAAGAGTCGCCAAGTCCCCTCTTCTCTTCGATGTCGGAGCAAAGTGGATGTACGGTTCAAGTGCTGATATTATGGGCGCAGTCATCGAGGCGGCATCGGGTATGGAATACCGTGATTTCCTGAAAAAGAACATTTTTGAACCGCTTGGAATGGACGATACCGACTTCTTCGTGCCAAAGGAGAAGCGTGGCAGACTTGGCAAAATATATGAATGTGCGGGTAAAGAGCCGAAAGAGTTCACGGGCACTAACCTTGCGATATTTGACTTTGAGGAAAAGCCTAACTTTCAGTCGGGCGGCGCAGGACTTTTCTCCACGGCTGAGGACTATGCAAAGCTCGGAGCGGCACTTTCAACGGACGGCAAGGGCATCATAAGCCGCAAGACGGCGAATTTTCTCACGGTAAACTCGCTTTCGGAAAAGCAGAGGGAAACATTCACATGGGATTCGTGCAAGGGCTGCGGCTATGCAAACTTTATGCGAATTGTTGAAAACAGAAACAATGCAGGCATGACGGTTTCGGACGGCTCGTTCTGCTGGGACGGCTGGACGGGAACATACCTTATGAATGACCCTGTCGAAAAGCTTTCGATCTCTATCACGATGCAGCGCACAGGTGCAGGTACTACAAGACTTGCAAAGGCTGTTATCAATGCGGCGGAAAGCTCTTTCTAATGCGTAATTCGTAATGCGCAATGCGTAATTATGCTTTACCCCAACAAAATATATTAAACGGCATATACCAGATCAGTTTTGGGTATATGCCGTTTTTTAGCTTTGTAATAATTTATGTGATATCAGTTCAGCAGATCCAGAAATCTTTTCAATGCTTCCGTGATCTTTTTCTTATCTTTATCGGAAAGCTCACTCGCAAGTTTTAGTAATTCCTGCTGTTCCGCTGTAAGGTCGCTTGATGCCAAGCCTTTTTTATTGTTTGTCAGCCCTGCAATATAGTCCAGACTTACTCCATAATACTTGGCAATAAGTATGGCTCGTTCAAAAGAAATTTCATTTGCTCCTTTTTCGTACAGACCATAATACTGCGCAGTTGTTCCCAAATAATCCGCCAGTTCATTTTGGGTTTTGTCGCTGTCCTCCCGCAAATCCCGTATTCTTGGATAATAAGCCATATTCAACACCTTCCATAAGTAAAATATATCATATTTAGTTATTTTGCTGTTGACAAATAACTACATTTAGTTATATAATATGTATAAAACAACTATATATGATTGCTCAATGTCACACAGTAATTTGATATAGTTAAATATTGATGAGGACAATTACAAATATAACTTATTACATGATAATTTTCTTATTTGGTTTTCTATGCATTTTAGTAAATACATCATATCAGCTATTTATAAAAGTTGTCTGTGTTTCAATGCAAAAATGAAACCACAAATATTTTTTTAGGTTTATATTCCAACTGAGATTTATTGCATTATTTCAGGCGCTTGATATTGAGCGAAAGGAGGATTTCCTATGGCAGAAAAATTAGAAACCCTGATAAAGCGTTACGATTCCACCGCCAAGACCTATCGTGAAAAAGGCAATCGCGAATGGGCTTATGCCAAAAACGGACTTGGCGGAGAGCATTTCCAATATGCACGGCAAGCTTATGATAAAGCAAAAGATTTTCAAAGCCGTGCAGATAATTTAAAAAAAGGAAAATAATTTTTAGGAGGAACAACTATGGGCTTTTTTAGCAGATGGGCAGAAAATTTATACAGTCCTGAGAACATTGCAAAAATGGAGGATAGAGTGCGTTCAGCAGACCGCAATCTCGAGCGTCAAATGAGCAATGTCGATGCAAAGTACAAATCTATGTCACCCGAACAGCAGAGACGATGCAGTGAGAAGTATAATGAATGCAGAAATGAATACGAAAGAAGACGTGAAGCAATAGACAAAACATACGACACGCTTTATAAGGCTAAAAACAGATAACCAATTTTTATGCAAAAAAGGGACTGCCCAAACGGACAGTCCCTAAAATTATATCTTGTTTTTGGTTTAAGCCAAAACTTAAGCCTTGCCAACAGAACCGAAGAGTTCCATCTTTTCCTTAACAGTAGCCTTGATAGCTTCTGCGCCGGGAGCGAGGAGCTTACGTGGGTCAAAGCCCTTGCCCTGCTGATCCTTGCCTTCTTCGATATACTTTCTTGTAGCTTCCTGGAATGCGAGCTGGCACTCTGTGTTTACGTTGATCTTTGCAACGCCGAGAGAGATAGCCTTCTTGATCATATCTGCAGGAATGCCTGTGCCGCCGTGGAGAACGAGAGGCATATCGCCAACCTTTTCCTTAACAGCTGCAAGTGTTTCAAAGGAAAGACCCGGCCAGTTTGCAGGATACTTGCCGTGGATGTTGCCGATACCTGCTGCAAGCATTGTTACACCGAGGTCAGCGATCTGCTTGCACTCGTTGGGATCTGCACATTCGCCCATACCAACAACGCCGTCTTCTTCGCCGCCGATAGAACCAACTTCAGCTTCGAGGGAAAGACCGAGAACGTCACAGGCATTTACAAGAGCAGTTGTCTTTGCGATGTTTTCAGCGATAGGATAGTGTGAACCATCGAACATGATGGAGGAGAAGCCTGCGTTGATGCAAGCCTTTGCGCCTTCAAAAGAACCGTGGTCAAGGTGAAGTGCTACAGGAACTGTGATATCGAGTTCTTCGAGCATTCCGTTTACCATGCCTACAACAGTCTTATAGCCGCACATATACTTGCCGGCACCTTCGGAAACACCGAGGATAACAGGAGATTTGAGTTCCTGTGCTGTGAGGAGGATAGACTTTGTCCATTCAAGGTTATTGATGTTGAACTGACCAACAGCGTACTTGCCGTCACGAGCCTTGTTCAGCATTTCTTTTGCGGAAACGAGTCTTGACATAATAATATACATCCTTTCACGGGATAACACTATCCCATATTTAATATACGTTCATATTATACCACACACATTCACGGATTGCAAGTATTTTTTGTTAATTTCTTATCATGCGCCGACAATAAAAAAGCAGGCATACGACTGCGTACACCTGCAATTTAACTTAAAGGTCGAGCAACTTGATGGTATCTGCTACCTTATCGCAGAGAGCCATACAGGTTTTCTTGGGGTTGCCGAGCTGGCTGAACATTGTTGCAGCGCCGTCTGTAACAGCGTTGAGAACGTCCGAAGCGAGCTGATTCTTGATAGATTCGCCAAGACCTGCGATGACAGTGCTTCTCATTACTGTAAACTTGCCCTTATCGCCTGTGATCCAGATCTGGTTCTCTCTGTCGATCTTCGGAAAGCAGATAACGGTATTGAAACCGTGCTTTACGATAGACGGAACGCCTGCCTCAAAGGCAACGTCCTTGATCTTGTCAAAAAATTCCTCTAATGTCATCGGCGTTTTTGTTTCGATCTTGATATTCTTAACTCCGAGCATTTCACCTAAACCCATATTTTTTCCTCCCAAGAAACTACTCTCAGCCGCCGAAGAAGCTTGAAAGGCTGAAACCTGTCGGCATCGGCAGAGTGAACATATAAATTGTTGCAAAAAAGAAGCCTGCAACAGAGAAAGCAAGAACGATATATCTGTTCGGAAGATTCTTAAATGTTCCTACTATACCGAGCATAAACAATACTACCGAATAAATTACCGTAACAAGACCGAATGCATCACCGTTGGAATTGTCCTTTTTACCCTGTTCAAGAGTTGCATCGGACTGTTCGATAAGGTCATAGTATGTATCGAAGTAGCTTTCAACGTAGCCCTCCATTTCAAAGGGAGAAACAGCCTCTTCCTGTTCCAACGCCCAGTTGATAGCATCAAGGAACGAATCGGTAACGTTATCATTGAGAAGCTGGTCAAGACGCCATTCAGCCTTTTCAGCCGCCAGATCGTCCCCGCTCTCCTCAGCAAACTGCTGATCGAGCAAGACCTCATTGATCTGATTCCATATCATCATATCCTGCATATAATTCTGCATTGCAGTATTGTATTCGGAATTTGCTTCTGCGGAAAGGTTGTTGCTGACTGTGTAATTGGTGGATTGATTTCCTCCGTGGAGTGAACCGATCCACGATGCCCATGATGTCAAAAGTGCAGTTACGCCCAAAAAGATCGCAACTATTATCTCAAGTGTTTTTTCTTTCTGTTCTGTTGTTCTTGTCGTTTTTTCCGTCTTTTTTTCATTATTTTCTTCTGACATAAAGATCCTCCTGCTGCCGGGTCGGTTTTTGCGGGGCAGACCTTCTGAAACTGATTTCTACGTCATCAGACAAGCCTTGGGCGTGTAATACCAAACACCAATAAAATACAGGAAAAAATCTGCGCCGAAATCCTATATATGCGAGATTATCGGCTTGATTTTTTCCAAATTTTAAATAGTGTTTAGTATAAATACTAATACACTTAAACAGACCTATTTTCAAAGGAATAATTCCGATGAAAATAGGTCTGTTCGTTTTGCCGCGCGGACAACGCCAGTCCTGCGCAGCATAGCTTTTCACAATAAACAAATGCCCTTGTTTTCATCGGATAGACACGTTGAAAACAAGGACATTTTTTTAATTGTATGCAAAAATCGCTGATGCGATTCGTGACAGTGACCCGTCCCCTACAGAAATTTTGCCTAAATAAAGGATTTGCAATGGGCAGATAAGAATCCGCCACTACGAAATTGGGTGTTTTGCAGTAAATTTACGAAATACAAATAATTCCGCATTCCGAATTCCTAATTCCGAATTCTTATCCTGCCGCTTTCATCGGTGCGATGAAGCAGAGGTAGATATACACTATGAAAACCACATACCAAAGAAACGTCCTGAGCAGCATCGGCAGTCCTCTGCTCTTCCCTGCAGGAGTCGGCTTTCGGACATTTCCGCCCTTTACCATTGCAATTATGAGCAGCGTTATGCCAAGGAACATAAAACCGTAGCGGAATACCGCATTTATCATCATAAGAACCATGAACGCAGCGTTTCCGCCCATTGCGGCGTTCGCATCGCCTGCGGCTACTTTTGCAAAGGTTTCAAAGTCTGCTGCCTGCATTGCAAGCTGCATCACCACTCCCGAGGTATTGACGATGATATGCATTATTATCGACGGGATAATTGAACCCGAACGCAGGTCTGCTGCGGCGAGTATAAGTCCGAGCATAAACGCAAGTATGAACTGCTGATAATTCTGGTGCATAAGACCGAATATGAGCGCCGAAAGCACTATCGCAAAACGCTCGTTATATTTTCTCATGCTTTGCAGGATAACGCCTCGGTACAGAAGCTCTTCCAGCACAGGTCCGAGCAGGCTTGCGTAAAAGTACATAAACCACAGCGACCATGCGGAATTGTTCTGTGCTGTCAGATCGACCGTCTGCGATTCAAGCCCGAACTGTTTCAGGATATATCCCACAAATGCTGCTATGAGTGCCGCAGCTGTCTGAAGTCCGAGGCATATTGAACATTCCTTTGCCAATTCGCCGCCCGTAAAGCCGTTTCTTGTAAAAAGCTTTTTCAGATCAAGCTTCAGCAGCTTCACGCCGATAAGTATTGCCGTGACCTCACTTATGATAGGTATAAGGCACGATCTTACGGTGTTGATATCGTCATTTTCCAAGACCTTTGTGCCGTTGTTCCAGAGTTCACGCAGCGAAGAAAAGCTTCCTCCCGCAAGTCCGCATAAAAGCACCGACGAAAAATTCAGCACGATATTGAAAAGCAGCACGTTTATGAGTATCACCAGCGCTGTTTTCATATATTGACGGCGGATAAGCTTTCGTTCCGCCTTTTCGGGTCTCAGCGTGACAGTCTGATAATTGATATTTTCCATTTCGTCTCCTTTTTGTCAAAGCAAAGCCGCTTTGTCCCGTTCCATTACCGCAAGCTCGTCACAGCGTTCGTTTTCGGGGTGTCCGGCGTGACCCTTTACCCAGACGAACTTCACCTTGTGCCGCTCCGTGAGCGTCAAGAGCTGCTCCCAGAGGTCGGAATTGAGCGCAGGCTTTTTGTCCGATTTTATCCAGCCGTTTCTCTTCCACGAAGCCGCCCAGCCTTTGTTTATGCCGTCGCAGACGTACTTGCTGTCGGTCGTGAGCGTGACCTCGCAGGGAAATTTCAGTGCGGAAAGTCCTGCTATTGCGCCCGAAAGCTCCATACGGTTGTTGGTGGTGTTTTTCTCGCCGCCCGAAAGCTCCTTTTCCTTGCCCATTGCACGCAGTATAACACCATATCCGCCGGGTCCGGGATTGCCTGAGCAGGCGCCGTCGGTAAATATTTCGACCTTTGTCAAAGCATTATTTTCAGCCATAAGTTCCTCCGAATTTGTTTTCAAATTTTATTATAGCATATTTTTTCAAATTTGAACAGTATATTTCCTCATTTATTGTGTTTTTACTAAGAAATGCAAAAATATTTGTGCAAAACATACATTATACGTTTAACACCGTTGACAGATTTGATACACAATGCTATAATATTGGTATATCAAATGTAAGCTATGTGCATTTGCCCATAAATATGGAAACGTTTTCAGAAATTATGGGCAAAGATTTACGCCAAATATGTACATACCATTTTTAAGGAGGAATTTTTCTTGAAAAACTATCAGAAAACAGCTGCCGCTGCTCTCGCAGTGCTTATGACAATGAGCCTTGCAGCCTGCGGAAACGGCGGTTCGGAAAGCACTGATACAACTGCTGACATCACTACGACTTCAAAGACTGAATGGACCGGCGACAACATCGAGGTTTCCGACGACGGCGCACTTTCCACGGAGGTTGATATAAAGGGCAAGACCCTCAAATGGATGGGTATTTACGACCTTAACCCCACCAATGATTCACCCGAGCGTTCCGCTGAACTCGCACTTTTCGAGGATACATACGGCGCTTCGATCGAATATATCCCGACGACCTCCGACAAGCGTTTCGACGACCTCGCAACCTCTATCCTCGGCGGTACTTCGCCCGATATCTTCATCTACGAATGGCGTACATTCCCTTATGATATCTCCAAGAACCAGTATCAGCCTATCGATTCCCTCATCGACTGGGAAGACCCGATGTGGGCTGACGTAAAGGATCAGGCTGACAAGTACATCTGGAAGGGCGAACACTACATCGCTCCTCTCGGCTATGCTTTCAACGACACGCAGATCCTTATGTACAACACAGACACAGTTGAAGCTAACGGCTTCGATGATCCTTATGAGCTTTATACAGAGGGCAAGTGGGACTGGAACACCTTCACCGATATGATGAAGACCTACGTTGAAAACAACCCCGACAACTACGGCATCGGCGGCTGGTGGTCGAATGCGTTCGTTTACACCGCAGGCGACACAATGGTAACTTATGACGGTGAAAAGTTCCACAACAATATGAACAGCGCAAAGATCGAACGTGCACAGGCTGTACTCGAAGATATCTTCAAGAGCAACCTCATCAAGCGCGGCTGGATCGGACCTGAAGCTGCATTCGTAAGCGATGATATGCTCTTCTACGGAATGGGTACATGGGCATACAACGGCGCAGCACTCTCCGTTCCCGACAGCACTATCCAGATCGTTCCTCTTCCAAAGGATCCCGAGCAGGACGAAAACTTCGTATCCGCAAAGATCAATGCATATATGTGGGTAAGAGGTTCTGAAAACGGCGACGTTGTAAAGGCTTGGCTCGACTGCAACAGACTTGTAAACTATGATTCCAAGTACACCGAAGCAACCAAGCAGAAGTTCCTCGAGAACAACGCAGGCTGGACCTCTGAGATGTACGATATCGCAATGGACTTCTACGATCCCGACAAGTTCACAATGACCTATGACTACGGCTATGGTTTAAGCACACTCATGGGCGATGAAGTTATGAGTATCCTCTATGAGGGCATTGCTAACGAGCAGTCCGAAAACTGGGTTCAGACCCGTGATACATACTCATCCGTTGTTGATGAAGAGATCGCCGTTTACGACTGATAAACACAATTGAATATAAAAGCGGTTCGGTCAAGCTCCGAACCGCTTTTTTTGATTGAAAGACAGTTGATACCAATATTATACTAATTCTTGATCAGAGCGCAGACCGCTTATTTTGTCTTTTTTACAGACGAAACGACCGCTTTAACGATCTGAATGAGTACCATTGAACCGAAGCTTAAGCCATAGACCGCACCGATCAATACGCCCGACATTCCGTTTTCGATGCGGAACAGTTCATGCAGTCCGGGGATCCACAGCACGGCATTTATCAGCACCATACCCGCCAGAAATGCCATGACCGCATATTTATTGTCCCACATACGCTTTGTGAAGAGTACCGGCTTCTCTGACTTACAGCTGAATCCGTGAAACAGACGGGACATACACAGCGTGGCAAATGCCATTGTCATGGCAGCACCTGCATTGTGTGCGCCCTGATAGAAATATCCCAGCAGAAATGCACTTATGGCTGCGATGCTGATGATAATACCCGAATATCCCACCTTTGCCAGAAAATCCTTTGTCAGGATCGATTCATTCGACGGACGGGGGCTTTTTTTCATCACATCATCGGAATACGGTTCAAGTCCAAGAGCGATCGCAGGGAGCGAGTCCGTCAGCAGATTGATAAACAGCAGGTGGATCGGTGCAAACGGAACAGGAAGTCCTGCCAGAGAGCAGAACAGAACAGCGATGATACCAGCCAGATTGCCTGACAACAGGAACAGGATAGCTTTTTTGATATTCTCATAGATGTTTCTTCCGTAATTCACCGCCTTGACGATAGTGGCAAAGTTATCATCGGTCAGAACCATGTCTGCTGCGTCCTTTGCAACCTCTGTACCGGTAATGCCCATGGCAACGCCAACATCTGCCTGCTTGAGCGCAGGTGCATCATTTACGCCGTCACCGGTCATGGCAACGATATTGCCCCGCTTCTGCCATGCGCGGACAATGCGGATCTTGTGTTCAGGCGTAACACGGGCATAAACGGATTTGTCTTTCACAAGATCCACCAGCTGATCGTCGGTATATGCGTCCAGAACAGCACCCTCAACAGCTTCTTCCCTGCGTTCCAGAATGCCGATCTCCTTTGCGATCGCAGAAGCTGTGACAATATGATCGCCGGTTATCATTATCGGTTTGATGCCGGCTGCCTTACACTCTGCAACCGCCTGTCCCGACTCTTTTCGGGGCGGATCCATTTCAGCGATCAATCCCAGATAAGTCAGATCGTTTTCATCTGTTACATCAAGTGCTTCTCCGCAAAATGTTTTTTCGGCAAAGCACAGCACACGAAGTCCCTGTTCTGACAGCTCCTCCGACCGTTCCCTGATCGCCTTTTTCTCCTCATCGGAGATCAGCATACGCTCCAGCAGTACATCTGTTGCACCCTTGGTATACATCTTCCGCATATCGCCGCACCGATTCAGCGTTGACATCAGCTTTCGCTCGGAGTCAAAGGGGATCTCCCCGACACGTGGGTGATCCGTGCGCATTTTCTTATCCGACAGTCCGCAGTCCTGCGCAAACCTCACCAGAGCCGTTTCGGTAGGGTCGCCGATCTCTGTTCCGTCCTGACAGGAAGCGTCACTGCACAGCAACGATGCCGCGATCAGCTCCCGAACATTCGGATCTTCCGTACTTACACTGTCCGCATCTATGATCTGCTCCCGTACCGAGATCTTCCGAACGGTCATTTTATTCTGGGTCAGCGTGCCGGTCTTATCCGAGCAGATAACCGACACAGAACCAAGCCCCTCGACCGCCCGTAGTTTTCGCATAATTGCGTGTTCCCGTGACATTCTTTGCGTGCCGAAAGACAGCACGATGGTAACAATGGAGCTGAGTGCCTCGGGGATCGCCGCAACTGCCAGCGCAATGGCAAACATCAGTGAATCCATAACTGTATCAGCGCTGATGCTCTCCACCCTTAGCATACTCAGTACAAATACCAGTACGGAAACGAGCAGGATCGCAATTGAAAGCCGTTTTCCGAATTGATCCAGTGTGATCTGAAGCGGTGTTTTCCGTGCCTCTGCGTTATGGATAAGTGATGCTATCTTTCCCACCTCGGTCTGCATTCCCACATCGGTGACAATATATGCACCTCTGCCATAAGAAACAAATCCGCCCGAATACACCATATTTTTCCGCTCTGCCAAAGGCACATCACCGCCAATGGGGTCTATGGATTTTTCAACATCGGTACTCTCTCCCGTCAGCGCACTTTCGTTTGTGCGGAGCGAAGCACATTCGATCAGCCTGCCGTCCGCAGGGATACGGTCGCCTGCTTCCAGCAGAACCACATCTCCCACGGTGATATCCTCCGATGCAAGAACTGTCGTCTTACCGTCACGGAGCACCTTTGCCGTGGGCGAAGAAAGTTTTTTCAGATCGGACAGCGATCGTTCCGCTTTTACCGTCTGCACGGTTCCAAGGATCGCATTCATGGTGATAACCGCAATAATAACGATAAAGCTTTCAGGGTCACCGGTAAACGCCGAGATCAGCGCCGCAATTATCAGAATTATCACCAGAAGATCCCTGAACTGCTCCAGAAAGATCAGCCAGACGGGCTTTTTTCGGGCTTCGGCAATGGCGTTTTTGCCGTATTTCTCCAGATGCTTTGCCGCTGTTTCGGAAGAAAGCCCCTCCGAACACGTTTCCAGTTCCTTACACAGTTCCTCCTGCGTCTGATGATACCATTCTTTCATACACTGCATTTCCTTTCTTTTTTACATAAGAGAACAAAAAAACGGCGAAACCTTACGGAACAGACAGTTATCCCGTCTGTGTGCTCCGTAAAGTCTCGCCGTTTAGATATGAAGCGGGTTATTCGCACAATAACCGTACTGACGCCGCATAAACAGGGATCGACCCTGCCAGCTACTCTCTTTTTTAATCATTATAGCGAATACAAACCGCCCTGTCAAGAAATACATAGATGTTTAACAAAAAGTTCACAAGTGCGTTTGCCTCAAAGGTTCACGATTTATTTACCCGTTGATAGGCCTTGCTCATAAAACAAATGCTTATTGAAATATGCACATTTATATGTTATAATAAAGAAAAAACAAAGGGGCAAAAATATGAAACCTTTATTTTCTGCGATACTTGAAACGATAGTGCTTGTTGTTTCGATATTTCTTGTAATGCTCTGCGTCAGGCTTTTCAAATACGAAAGCCCGTATGCAAATTTTAAGGAAACTCACCCGAACAGCGTTATAACCCTTGGCGAAGCGATAGGATACCTCTCCGACGGAACGACCTCGCCCGAAGCGGCGGCTGCAGAAGCGGCAGCGCATATCTTCGGCACAGCAACCGAAAAGAAGCTCCCTTTGCCGATAGCAAAAATTCTCTGCATTGAAGTCGGCGAACGCACGGCAAGGGTGCTTGAATTCTACCCGTTCATAGTTTTTCTCGCAAGCATTTTGTGCCTTATTTTCGGAATAACTCTCCCCTGCTCGCTTTACCGACACCTTGACCCTGCAAAAGCTATCAATGATTCGGTGATCGATAAAAACCGCGTTTATGTTGATGAACACGGCAGGACTTACGGCAATGTCGGCGAGACCCGTGCAGGTATCCTTAAAATTCTTCTGTTTCTGCTGATGCTTTTCGCAGCAAATATCTGGTGTTTCTTCCTGCCTGTATTTATTGTAGCGAATTTTACAGTCGGTATAATTATGGCTGTACTTCGCCTTGTTGGAATAAACGCATCAAACTCCGCCGCTAAAGCCAAGATCGACCATACAGCAGGCAAAGACGGCAAGGACACATACAGAATAATCGTTGAAAACGGACTTTTTGCCGTATCGGGAGATGTTCACCCGAACCGCAGGATCTACTTTAAACAATACTGGAACGCAGTTATCGCAAAGCGGCTCTTTGAGCTTGACAGAGATGGTCTGCCGTTTACGAATGATGATGCAAAGGAAATGATCGTCTACGGCGATGAAGATCTTCACAAGCGTTTTGAAACAAGCCTCAAAATGGACAAGGCGAAGCTAATGACCTCGCCGACCTCCAACGAAGCAGCCAAAAAGCTTGAGGACGAGATCAAAAGCGCCGATTATGTGTACACCTTTGTTGCAAGGGGCGCAGTAAAAGGCGAGTATATGATAATGTCGAAGTTCAGCGGCAGGTATATGCTTTTCCGCCGTGCGCTCAACTGTTCGCTTATGTTGGCAGTGATGAAGAGCGATGCCGCAGGCGAAGATTTTGATATGATAGCCTACGGCAGATGGGAGCGCCTCGGCGAGGACGGTCAGTATCAGCTTCTGCAATATTTTAACGGCAGAGTTGAACCTCCGCAGGGCGAGGAAAAGCCTATAAAAGTTCAGCAGACTTGAACAGAATATCATTTTCATTCGTATCTGATGCGGGGGGCGTTTTTGTTTTCGGATCATTCATAAAGCACAGCTGCCATGTGCTTACAGTATCCTCCGCCTGCGGCAAAATTTGCCGAAAAGACGTGCGCATATGCTTGTGAAGACAGATTCTCACTTAATGCACGTTTGTGGTTTACACAGATTTTGGGGAAGAGCCAGTGCATTCATTTCTCAATGCTCCGCTCTTCCCCTTTTGCATTGACTATTACAGCTGAGTATGCTAAAACGAACACAGCATATCACTTAATTTACGGCAGATATGTCTGATTGAGAAATGGTTATTTATCAATCAAGCGCCAAAGAGTCAGCAAAATAGCATACATAATCATTTTCATTGCAGTAATCCATGACCTTTTCCCTCAGTTTATCGTTTGCGCCATATTCAATAAGCAAAACATCCATACCGTTTTGTTTGCAGACATTAAGATATTCAATAAAATACTCTCTATTCTCCCAATCATTTTCGCCAAAGGATTTATCATCGAAATTTATTGATGTAAATACGGTTTCCTGATTAACCGCATTTATGCAAGTTGGGATAGAGCAATTATTTATTACTTCACTTATAAACACATCGCCGCCATTCACAATTACCTTTATTCCTTTTTCAGTAAAAGCGTTGAAAATATCCAGTAACGCATTGTATATTTTCTGCTCGTGAAATACATAGTAAACATCGGTATTATCCACAAATAGTCCTGAAACTCCCTTATCCACCAGTTCATCCGCTGCTTCAACGATGTGTGTCTGCCATTTTTCTGATGATACATCTATCCACTTTTCATTATCCCAATCCTTGTATTCGCCTATGGTAAAAGGCAAAAATTCTTCGTAATAGCTGCGAAAGTCTTCTACTGAACCAATATTAAGATAGGAATATATCTCGTTGTTTCCGTTTTGGTGTATCACATCAATGTTCTCGGCTGTCAATAATTCTGCATCAATAACAAGAACGTCATAGTTGTTTAGCGACAACAGTTTTTCCTTTTCTGCTCCGATAAAAACACCATACGGATGTCTTACATCAGTCAACTTTTCCGTTGTCTGTACCGTACAGGCTGTAAAAAAAATCACCGCAGAAATCAGAACAAGTATTTTAGTCATTTCTTTTTTGCTCCTAAAAAAGAATGTGCCATCTCCAAATTTATAAGGCAGATTTACACCCATTTTCATCATTATATCACAGCCCAGGTAACATTTTGATGAGTCCAGAGCTGCTTATTCATAGTAACACAAATCAATTGAGTTATCAATAGAAACAGCAGTTCCGGCGCGGCGGTCATTCGGGAATGCGGCCGCTGTAGTACAGTGCGAGTTGAGGGTATATCTGCGCCCAGTCCTGCCGGCGGCCAGTCCACTTTTTGGTGATGTCCACCTCTTGATTATATTATATATCTTTTGTCAAGTATGTGCATTATTTTGTTGCGTTGCTATAGTATTAGCATTATTTACAAAAAGTATAATATGGATTTTATATTATAGATAGTATATTACGGTGATTTACCCAAAGTATAATTTATCGAGCATATACTTTTAGTTGTAAAAAACTGCTGTAAAAATGGTGTTTGTCGGGATCATTTTTTCTTTTTGTAGCCGCAGTCGCAGTAAGGCCCGCCCTCTGCAAGAGTGTATTCACGGACAAAATCAGTCGTTTCGCCTGCCTCGCTCATAGTGTAGTCGAGCCTGCACATCGCAGGGGTGAGGTCGTAAATCCCAAGCTTTTTTGTAAGCTCGCATATTCCGCACTTGTAAAATCTTGCCTCGTAGCCGCTGCCGTCGGGATATTCAAATAAGTCCATATTCCATGAAAACGGGTTGCGGTCGGCGGCTTTGAGCTTGGCTGTTTTGCGCATACCATCAAGGTCTTTTTCGGTGAACTTTTTCTTTCCGCTCTTTCGGCAGAATTTTTTCATAAGCGAAGTCATCATAGAACGCTTGTAATATTCCGTCAGCCTTTCAATGTCGGGGCGCTGAGGCATATTTAGAATGAACGCACAGAGCAAAGCGCAGTTGACAAGGTTCATTTTGAAGCGGTCGGCTTTTTCAAACTCGGGAAGTTCGGAGATTATCTCCCTGTACTTCGGCTTGGCTTTTTGCCTGACTTCATCTGCGGCTGCTTTGTCAATACCGAAAATATCGGTGAGATTTTTTGTGAACGAGCCTGAAAAGAGCGTCCACATTCCCATGGGCATACCTGCATATTTCATTTAAGAATCCCTCCATTCGTTTATAGAAGATACAATTCTGCGTTCAATGTCTATTCGTGCCTGCCTGCACTCCTCGGGGTACTGTTTGGCGGCTTTGAACGCCATTTTGAGGAAAAGACCCGAGCCTACGGGAAACATTTTCTTCAGCAGGCTTTCGGGGAAAACATAGTGTGTAGCGTGAGGATAAACAGCAGCTTCAACATTGCAGGAGTGCGGTCTTTCGGCAAGGCGCTTTTCCATTCTGCGGATATATTTTGCCGTGTCCCAGAGAACGTCGTCCTCACCGCCGATGAGCAGAAGCTTGCCCTTGATGTTTTCGACCTTGATGAATTCGTCCTCGGTGATAGGGTGAGCCTTCTCCGAATCATTAAAAAGCTTTAGCGAGTTGACCATATCGCCCGTGCGCTTTGATTCGCTTGCGATGACCTGCCAGTACTGCGGGTGCCGATAAACGAACGGCATATAGGGGAGCGGCTCGCCCTTGTAGGTGAAAAGTGACTCGCCCTCGATAGGCCATTCCTTGCAGCCGTCCTTTTTGCCCTGAATAAAGCCCTGCCAAACGAAGTCGCTCGGAGTCAGACCTATCGTGAGCGTGATATCGTGAAAATACGAAGCCGCCGTGAGCGCAAGCGTTCCCGTTGTCGATGCACCTACGATGCTTATTTTCTTATTGCCGAGCGATTTGAGCTTCTTTATCGCATTTTCTATCCTTTCGAGCGGATAGTTGTGATGTCCGTAGTCTTTCTTCGCAGGCGACATTGACATAACATTCAGGTCAAGTCCGTGAAGCCACTTTACCATTGTCTTTGCGAGATAATCCTCGGGATCGTCGCCTATCATTGCAATAATTGCGCAGTCAGTCGGGTTCGGGCATTTCCAGTAAGCACCGTAAAAACCGTCCGTATCGGGGTCAAAGTGTATCTTTTCCATATTATCCTCCGTTTTAGTTAGTCTATGCTAACTTCATCCTGTATAAAATGCCGCTTTTCCGTCAGCGGCGTTTTTCTGAGAATATTATAGCATAGGTTTTGAGAAAATGCAAGAAAATTCTTCACTATGCAGAAAAAACTGCGCAAAGCTTTTACAGCCTTGCGCAGTTTTTATATGAGAGAGGTGGGGCAGTTTATATATACTTTTCTGCCCATTTTTTCAGTTCGTCAACACCTGCGCTTGCAGGAAAACGCTTGCCCTCAACGAGCTCCGCACCCTTGCAGGAGGGAACAAGTTCCTTGTTCGTGCCGCCCATTCCGCTTCCGCCCGAGGTTGCGAAAGGAACTATCTTCTTGCCGCTGAGGTCATACTGTTCGAGGAATGTGTTGATGATAGTCGGTGCAACGTACCACCAGATAGGGAAGCCTACGAAGATAGTATCGTACTGTCCGATGTTCTCGATCCTGCCCGAAACGGCAGGGCGGGAGGACTTATCGCTCATTTCGACGCTGCTGCGGCTCTTTTTGTTGGTCCAGTCGAGGTCTGCGCTTGTGTATGGTGTTTCAGGCTTGATCTCAAAAAGGTCTGCGCCTGCGGCAGATGCCAGATTTTTTGCAAGCTTTGCTGTAACGCCGCTTGCGCTGAAAAATGCAACCAATGCTTTGCTCATAATGATTACCTCCGTATATTTTTGAAAAGGGTTTACTTTAACTTGCCGTACTGTTCATCGTCAACGGGTTCGCACCACTCGTTCGAGCAGTTTTCACCCGAGACCTCGACTGCAAGGTGTGAGAACCAGCTGTCGGGAGCTGCACCGTGCCAATGCTTTACGCCTGCGGGGATATTGATGCAGTCGCCCGGGTGCATCTCAACGGGGTCTTTGCCCCATTCCTGATAGTAGCCTCTGCCGCCTACGCAGATAAGTATCTGTCCGCCGCCCTTGTCAGCGTGGTGGATATGCCAGTTGTTGCGGCACTTCGGTTCAAATGTTACGTTGAAGATGCTGACCTGCGAAGTCGATATCGGAGCGAGGTAGCTCTGACCGATGAAATACTTTGCGAAGCCTGTATTCGGTTCGCCGACAGGGAACATCATTGAAGCTTCGTGAGCGGCTTTTGCGCTGTCATCAGCGGCTTCATCGTTCCATACGTCCATTGCAAGCTTGAATACTGCCCAGCCCTTTGGCCAGCCAACGTAGAAAGCCGTGTGAGTGATGACAGCAGCTGCTTCTGCCTTTGTAACGCCGTTTGCCTTTGCGTTTTTGAGGTGGTAAACGAGCGAGTTGTCGGTGATTCCCGAGGACATAAGCGCAACCATCGTCACGATGCATCTTGTTTTGAGGTCGATGTCCGTGTTGTTCCAGTTTTCGCCGAAAAGAACATCGTCATTGTAGTGTGCAAAGTCGGGAGCAAAATCTCCGAGCTGATCTTTGCCTGCTGTTTGTGTTATTTTTTTCATACTCTTTCACCCATTTCATAAGCTTTGTTTAATTTTTCGTTTTCGTTTATATCGTTCGGGTCATTTATTCTATCGACGAAAAGCGTTCTTTTGAGTTCCGCCTTTTCAAAGCAGTCTATCCAACCCCTGCAAGCCGCTTTCGTCGCGCTTCAGAGTGTAGTCCCCGTCCTCGGCTGCGACCGAGAGCATATAAACATCTCTGAATCGGTAATTCTTCGGATAGAGCGAATTCATTCTGTCGAGGAGAGTTTTCATCTGTCCTGACATTTCGTAGGCATACTGTCGTATGTCAAGAAATTTATGTGTAATACTAAACACCAATAAAACTATAGACAAAAAATCTGCACAAAATCCATATATCAGAGCTTTTGCCTGATTTTTTGTATAGTTTTTAATTTGGTATCGCACTTACGATAAAACAGTCTTGCTTCGCTCATTGAGCAGAAGCTCCGCCGTTGCGGTCAGCTTGGCTTCATTTATAGGCTTGGAGATATGCGCGTTCATTCCTGCATCAAGGCTTCGCCGGATATCATCGGAGAATGCATTGGCTGACATTGCCGTGATAGGGACGGTTTTTGCGTCCACGCGGTCGAGCGAGCGTATCTCACGGGTCGCTGTAAGTCCGTCCTTTACCGGCATCATAATATCCATAAAGATGATATCGAAAAATCCTGTCTCGGAATCGGCAAAAGCGTTCACGGCTTCTTCACCGTTCCATGCTTTTGTGACCTTTGCGCCGCAGTCGGTGAGGAGAAACTCCGCGATCTCCATATTCAGCTCGTTATCCTCGGCGAGAAGCACGTTTTTGCCCTCCAATGCCGAGTGTTCGCTTTTTTCATAGGTGTTTTCGGGCACTTTACAGTCTTTATCTATGCGGAAAGTCAGCTGAACACAGAAGGTCGTGCCGACATCTTTTTCGGAGTGGCAGGTGATAGTGCCTCCGAGTGCATCGACAAGCTTTTTGACGATAGAAAGTCCAAGTCCCACGCCCTCGTACTTGGTTCGGGCGTTTACAGCCTCCTGCGAGAAAGGTTCAAACATGTGCTTCCGGAACTCCTCGCTCATACCGATGCCGTTGTCCTCGCAGGTGAACTCATAGACGGCTTCCTGCCCGTTGTTTGATATAAGACGGGTGTTAAGGCGAAGATATCCTCCCGATCTGCCGTATTTTATCGCGTTGCTCTCGAGGTTGAGGAGTATCTGGCTGAGGTGGCGCGGACTGCCGATAAGGTGGCTGGGAAGTCCAGCCTGCAGTATGACATTATATTCGATGTTCTTTGAAGCCGCCTGCGGTTCAAGAACAGTGTTTATCTCATCGAGGAGCGCTGTAAGGTCGAACGGCGTTTCTTCGATTATTACCTCACTGTTTTCAAGCTTGCTCATATCGAGGACGCTGTTCACGAGTTCGAGCAGGGTGTGAAGCGCGGCGCTTGCGCTTTTGCGGCAGTGAGCCTGAACTTCGGGGTCGTCGGGGTGGCTCGCCGCCATATCGATATAGCCCTTGATGCCGTTGACAGGTGTTCGTATATCATGGCTGATGCGGCGGAGAAATTCCGCCTTTGCGAGGTTTGCGACCTTGGCTTCGTGCGCTTCTTTGATTATCTGCGCCTGATAATCGGCCTCTTTGGTCTTTTCGCTGTCAACGTCCTGAAGAAGTACGAGGATATGTACGGGCGTTCCCGCATCGTCAAAGTCAACGACGGTTATTGTAACGCGGCACCATTTTATTTCGCCGTTTCGCACGGACTGAAAGTCGGTATAAAAGCTCTTTCGGGCATCGGTCATATTTCCTTTGCAGAGATTTTCGCGGATAAAGCCGGCGGAAAGTCTGTGTTCAAGCTCTTCACGGCAGGCAGGCACGACTGTATTGTCGATATAATTATTTTTCAGCGATGTAAAAGCATCGTGCTGCGGAGTTGCATTTTCAAGCCACGGAGCAACATATATAGTGTTATAAACATCAGCCGAAAGGTCAACATAGAAAAGGCCAAAATAGATAGTTTCCAGTGATCTTAGCATACGGACGGTTTCCGTCAGTCGGCTGTTGCTCTCTTTGAGCTTTTCCTGATTTTCATAAAGTGTGCGGTTTCTCAGAGCGAAATAAAGAACGCAGAAGAAGAAATATACCGCCGCCAAAAGCGCCGAAGTGGAAAGCGAATCCGAGAATACCGTTATGAACGGATAATAGATGCAGATTATGTAGCCCTCGTATGCGGAACGATAGCCCCAGTAGTGCTTTCCGTCTGCTTTTATAAGGTGAAGCCTGCCGTTCTGTTCAATATGGGAAAGCTGCTGCAAAACAGCATCGTCCGAAACCTTTTTGTCTTTCATCGACTGCGCGCTCGTTGCCCTTACAATGCTTCCCTTGATGATAGCATAGTGACCGTTCTGTTCAAGGTTAAGACCCGTAAGCAGGCTTTCAAGGTCATTTTCCGTGTCGGAGATAAGTCCCGACGGCTGCTTGTAATAGCCGATGATGATGCCCGGCGCGTCCTTTCGCGCAACTGCGCAGACATCGTAATATTCGCCGTTCACTTCCGTTCTTTCGGCAAAAATTTTTGCGGGATATGTGATAATGTCGGCAAAGCGGCTGCCGATATCGTTTTTTTGCCAGTCGGGGTCGCTGAAGCGCCTTGTGTGACCCGAAGCCTGAATGTGCAGTTCGCTGTCGAGCAGGGTAACGCCGCTTATCCGCAGGCTGTCAACATACTGTTCGAGCATGGTGTCGTCGGCGAGCGAGGGTTCATCGACCAAGCGGTTGCTGAAATCGCGGAGCAGGTCGGTCAGACGGAAAAGACTCTTCGTTCGGTCAGCGTCAACAAGCTTATTGAAGCTTGAACACTGCTGTTTAAGTGTGTCCATCGTGTTCGCTGCAATAGCGGTCGTTTCCATAACGGTTTTGTGTCCCGTGACCGAAGCCGTGAGCAAGAGGAGCACCAAGCCGAAAATGACAGCTTTATAGATCGTGAAACGGAAGAATTTTTTGGGGTGAAGCTCACTCATTTTCTTCACCCCCGAGAACTTTGTCGGTATTAACGCCGTAGGCTTGCAGGATACGCGCGGTCGTGCCGTCGGCAAGCATTTCGTCCAGAGCGTCCGAAAGCTTATTGCGAAGTTCCTCATCGCTGCCCTTTGAAAAAGCAATGCCGAGCTTTGCACGGGCAAAGTCTTCATTGAGAAAGCGATACTCAACACCTGCGTTGCGAAGCTGTTCTCTTACAGCAGCAGCGTAACCTGCACACGCATCAACATAGTCATTGCGCAAAGCCGTGATCACCTCACTCAGGTCGCTCAGGCAATATACGTTCTGAACCTGCGGAACACCCTCTTCGCTGTGTTCGAGAAAGGTAGTTTCCGCCTTTGAACCAACTCTGACAGCAACGCTTTTTCCCTCAAGGTCACTCAGATGCCTGATCGGACTGTCATACAGAACAGCAACTATCTGACGGCTGTACATATACGGCCCTACCCATGCGTAACGATCTTCCTGACCGTCCATTGAAAAGCAGCTCCAAAGGCAGTCGATCTTTCCGCTTGCAAGGAGAACATCGCGTCTGTTCCATTCTATCTGTTCAAAAACGGGTTCGTAACCCATGCGTCGGCAAGCCTCTTTTGCAAGGTCAACGTCCATTCCTGCAGGTTTGCCGTCCTCGTCGGTGTAGTTGTATGGACGGCAGTTATCGCAGCCGATAACAAGCTTCGGCAGCTCATCACTGCTTTTGGAAGAGCAGCCAGCGAGCGTCAGACAGCACAGAGCCGTCAGCATCAAGCTCACAAAAATTGAGCGGAGCGTTCTTTTTTTGAACATTCAAGTTCTCCTTTTAGAGTTTCCCTTTATACTAATTCCAAACCGTTCTATAGACAAAGACGACAGATAGAATAATCCAAGTCAAGGAAGACGACCGCAGGCAGGCTGCCGCCTGTCAAGGGAGTCTGACGCAGAATCGGATTATTATATCCGAGTATTTGTCTATAGGTTGGTCTGGAATTAGTATTATATAAAAGCGAATATAGCATTGAATTTTTGTTATTGGGAAATTGCATAAAAATCATTATCATTTTACCATAAGCATATAAAGCTGTCAATTATTTTTTTAGTGAAAATCAACTATGATCGATATGATTTTTACAGTAATTTATTGCAAAGAAAAGACTTTTTGTGAAAAAAATATGCAGTTTGTCTTTTGATTGATAGATATAAACAATAATATTTGCGTGAATATAGATAAAATCAATAAAAATAAAGAAAACCTATTGAGCTTCACAACAATTATGTGCTATAATTCAAAACGAAATATGACTGTTTTGAACGTTCAGCTTCAAAAAAATGAAATTATTTATTTGGAGGAAGAAAACTATGGACAGAAAAGTTGTACTTATCACAGGCGGCGCTATGGGACAGGGCAAGGCTCACGCTATCAGGTTCGCAGAGAACGGCTTTGACGTTGTTCTTGCCGATATGCAGGATCCCGAGGGCGAAACCTTTAAAGCGACCGTAAAGGAGATCGAAAGCCTCGGTGCAAAGGCTCTCGCCGTAAAGGCAAACGTTACTTCCGACAGCGATATGAAGGCTCTCTTTGAAAAGGCTTGGGTAACCTTCGGCAGACTTGACGTTGTCGTTGCGAATGCGGGCGTTATCAACTTCGGCTATACTTGGGAGCTCACCGACGAGCAGGTGCAGAAAGTTATCGACATCGACCTTATCGGCACTTGGAGGACTGACAAGTATGCCGCACTTTATATGAAGAAGCAGGGCTTCGGACGCATCATCAACATCTCGTCCACATCGGGTATGTACGGCACACCGAAGCTTGTTACATACTACATGGCAAAATGGGGCGTAATACTAAACACCATTTAAAATTTGGAAAAATCAAGCCGACAATCTTGCATATATAGGATTTCGGCGCAGATTTTTCCCCGTTTTTTATTGGTGTTTAGTATTACGATAACCTTGCCATGCCCGAGATACATTTTTCCCATTTTACATATACTGATATTTTTTTCTGTAAGCAATAATGAAAATGATACTTAATGATGCCGCAATGCCCTCGGCGAAAACTGCCGACCACCATATACCGTCTATCTTCCAGAAAAGCGGAAGTATGAACACGAATGCGGCTTGGAGTATTACCGTTCGTATGAACGAGATTAGCGCAGAGATAAGTCCGTTGTTCATCGCGGTGAAGAGAGCCGAGCCGAAGATCCCTATTCCGCAGAAAAGGAACGATACGGAATATATCGAAAATGCGTGTATCGTGAGGTCGAGCAGTTCCGCATCATAGCTTGTGAATATCATCGCGAGCGGCTTTGCGAGAAGCTCTGCTGCCAAAAGCATTGTGAGCGATGCCGCGCCGATTATGGCAGAGCATTTCCTGAAAAGACTTTTCAGCTCCGCTGTGTTTCCTGCACCGTAGTTAAAGCTCATTATCGGCGAGACGCCTACTGTGAAGCCGAAGAAAACGGCGATGAATATCATATTTACATACATCAGAACGCCATAAGCGACAACGCCGTCATTGCCTGCGTATTTCAGGAGCTGGGTATTGTAAAGCATACCGACAACGGACATCGAAACGTTGGAAAGGAACTCGGAAGAGCCGTTCGTGCAGGCCTTTAAAAGCGAGCGACCGTCAAATTTTGCCTTGCCAAGCTTTAATATCCAGTCGTTTTTAGGGCTTGCAAACATTATTATCGGCACGACAGCACCGACGAACTGACCGATGACCGTTGCGAGTGCCGCGCCTGCCAGTCCCCACTTGAAAACAACGATGAAAAGCGCATCGAGGATCATATTCGTTACACCTGCGGCAACTGTAACGAAAAATCCGATGTGAGGTTTTTCGGCTGTGATAAGAAATCCCTGCAAAGCATACTGCAGCGAGAGAAATATCAATCCGACAAGGCATATACGACCGTAGAGAACGGCATATCCGAGAACCTCGCCCTCCGCACGGAGAAGTACGGCTATCTGCGGCAGGAAAATGTTTCCCAGAATCGCAAGCACAACGCCTGCGCCTGCCATAAAGTAGGTGAAGAACGAAAACAGGCTGTTCGCCTTTTCGCGGTCGCCCTCGCCGAGTGTTTTTCCGATGAGCGCCGAGCCGCCGAGACCTATCATATTTCCGAATGCGCCGAGCATCATAATGAACGGCATAATGATGTTAAGTCCTGCGAACGGTATCTTTCCGACATAATTAGAAACGAAAAAGCCGTCAACGATGCCGTATATCGAAGCGAATATCATACTCGCGATGGACGGCAGAGTAAATCTTAACAGCCGTCTGAAATTAAAGTGGTCTGAAAGCTGTATAGGTTTTGTCATTTCTATCTTCCTTTCAAAATGTTTTCTCCGCTTCTTCACGGAGATAATCGTTGAGCCGAACGGTCATATCGAGATAAAAGCTGAGTTCCTCATCGGTGAAGCGGCGGTAAGCCGCATTTTCGGCTTTTTTCATTTTGTCTGTCGTGCCGGCGGCAAGAACTTTTCCGTTCTCGGTGAGAATTATCCGCTTGCTGTTGCGTGTACCCGAGATAGGTTCGAGCCGAGCGTGACCGCTTTTGATAAGGCTGTTGAGAGCTGTGTTTACAGTCTGTTTCGGAAAATAGCATCGGCGGCACAAGTCCTGCTGTGTAAAGACTGCCGAGTCGTCCGAAACGCAGTACAATATCCACATTGCCGTATCGGAAAGGCCGTATTTTACGGCGGCATCGTGGTAGATCGAATCGTATTCTTTCATCTGTTCATCGAGCTGCTTTATATATTCTTCTATGTTCATATATTCACACCTTTGTATTTTTTATGGCAAAAGCACCGCAAGAAGATATTTTGCGGTGAAGAAAAAGGCTTTTCCCATCGCAGAATAATAGTCCGAAAACGGACGCTTATATTATAGTCCCTTTTCGGACTCTTGTCAAGTGCCTTTTACATTTTTTATGAAAAACAGCACCGCAGAAACTTGTCCTTTTCGGTGCTGTTTAGTATTAGCACCTCATCTGCTTGCAGCTCTTCCGTCATCTTGCACATAAATTTCCTGACATACGACAGTATGACTGCACATCTGAGGCACTATGGTTTTTAGAGGTGACCTCAAGTATTTACTGCGTTTCGCTGCCTTTAAGCTGCGCAAAGTCCCAACGAAAATTTGCTCGTGTTCCGGTTTTTAGAGAACCCCTAAAAAATGCCCATGCTGCCGACAAAACAGCATGGGTTTTGCAGTTGCCGAACACAAAGTCAGACTTAAAGAAAGGAATGATCGTAAGTTATGGACGAAAATATTATCCAGAGCATTCTCGAGATCGATAAAAATGCTTCGGAAAAGCTTGCCGAAGCTGAAAAACAGCGCAATCTTATCATCGCAGGCGCAAAGGAGCAGCAGGAAAAGATCATTGAATCCCGCATAAAGGCTGCCGATGCGACCCTCAAAGAGATCGGAGAGAAGGAAAAAGCTGAAGCCGACAAGAAGCTTGATGCTATCAATGCCGAGGGCGAAAAGGAGATCGAACGTCTTAAAGACGTGTATGAGAACCGTCACGGAAGCTGGGAAGAGGATATCTTCCATGCGATCGTAAACGGCTGATAAAGAGGGATCGTTGTGAGTAACAAAAAGCACGGCTCTTATACCAAGGGCAAATATTATGCGACCGTTGCAAAGATACGTGCAATGTACGGAAAGCGTGTTACCGCAGAGGACTATGCCGAGCTTGTAACAAAGCAGAGCGTTGCCGATATTGCGGATTACCTCAAAAAAAATACGCACTACAGCACGATATTGGCTTCGGTCGATGTAAATACGATACACAGAGGCTTCCTCGAAAGCCTTTTGCAGCGTTATAACTTTGAGCTTTACGGCAGAATAACGGGTTTTGAGCGCATCGGGCGGCAGGAATTTTACAATTTCAAGATAGTTTCCGCCGAGATCGACATAATCCTTAGCTGTATGCGCTTCATCAACGCCGATTCGGAGGGGCAGATCGAAAGCATACCCATTTATCTCAACGGAATGACTTCGTTCGACCTTATCGAAATAGCAAAGGTACGTTCATTCGCCGAGCTGCTCGAATTTTTGAAGAAAACACGCTACTATGAGCTTCTCAAAGACGTTCCGACCGATGAAAACGGACGTATCGACTGCGGCAAGTGCGAATATGTCCTGCGCAGCTACTATTACGAGGGACTTGTTGAAGCTTCAAAGCATTATCGAAAGACCGAGGCGGAAAAGCTTGACCTTATGATACTGACCGATATCGATCTTATCAATATCATCAATGCTTACCGACTGAAAGAATTCTTCGGCAGCGATGAAAAAGAAATATTCGATAAGACCTTCTCCTTTGAGGGAAGAATGTCCAAAGCAAAGCTTGAGGATCTGTATTCATCGGGCAGCGGTGAAGAGTTCATCAAGCGCTTTTCCAAGACCTATTACGGCAGAGTTATCGCCGAAAACGGACTTGACAGCAAGGACGCTGACGATCTTGAGCTTGCAGCGAGCAAGCTTCGCTTCAAGTATGCAAAGGCGGCACTCAGGGATTCGCAGGCGGCATCGGTAAGCGTTTATGCGTTCATGTACCTTATGGGAGTGGAGCTTCACAATCTGATAAGCATTATCGAGGGCGTTCGTTACGGCGTTCCCTCAAAGCAGATAGAATCTTTGATAATAGTATAAAAAGGGGTGAGCTGTTTTTATGTCAATTGAAAAAATGGAATTTGTCAACATTGCGGGTCTGACGAAAGACCTTGATGCGGTGCTTGAAAAGCTTTCCGAATGCGGCTGCTTTCACATCGAATCTGCGGTAGGGGCAAATGCCAAAAGCAAAGGTTTTTCCTCGCTCAAAGAAGAAAACCCTTATAACAGTATCCTGCGAAAGATGACAGAGATCTCCGCATTGGCGAATGTCAGGATCGGCAGCGTTGAAGTCAGCAAGGATTTTAACGAAAACCTCACAAAAGACGGAAAATACGTTGACGGTGTTCTTGAAAAGCTCAAAGAGCTTGCAAAGCAGAGAACCGAAGTCACCGACAGCATCGGCGAGTATGAACGAGCGCTCAATCAGGTGCAGCACCTTAAAGGTCTTGACGCTGATTTTGAAAAGCTTTTTTCCTGCGAGCATATCAAGGTGCGTTTCGGACGGCTCCCTGTCGACAGCTACAACAAACTGCCGTATTATGACGATAAAACGTTCTATTTCGAGTATTTCACCGAGGAGACCGAGTATTACTGGGGACTTTATATCACCCCTGTTTCCTGTGCGGAAGAAGTGGACGGTATTTTCAAGTCGCTCTACTTTGAACGTATAAGGATCGCCGATTTCGTACACGGCACGTCCGAGGACGCTGTTGCGGAGCTTGCCGCAAAGATAAAGGATTTCACCGAAAAAAAAGACGCTCTCGACAAGAGCATTTCCGAGTATACGGACGGCGAGATTAAGCATCTGGACGAGCTTTTCACGCACTATAAATCACGTCACGATAACTTCGACCTGCGAAGCAAAGCGGCCGTTACAAACGGCAAATTCGCAGTTGTCGGCTTCGTACCGAAGAGCGATTCGGATATGTTCCTTAAGCTTTTCGATGATATGGAGGGCGTTTCCGTCGTGATGCAGCCTGCCGATGCGAACGGTCAGCTTGCACCTCCGATAAAGCTCCGCAACAACAAGTTCGCCCAGCCGTTCTCTATGTTCGTTGAAATGTACGGACTTCCTGCATATAACGGCGTTAACCCGACAATGCTCGTTGCCGTCACATATACGCTTTTCTTCGGAATAATGTTCGGCGATGTCGGACACGGACTTGTCATTGCACTTCTGGGCGCATTGCTCTGGAAGTTCAAGCGTTTCTCGCTCGGGCCTATCCTTACAAGAGTAGGTATTTCGGGTGCGATATTCGGATTTATCTATGGAAGCGTGTTCGGTTATGAGCATCTTCTCGATCCCGTTTACGAAGCACTCGGAATAAGCTTCCTGCCGTTCAGGGTAATGGAAAACGTTACGACTATCCTCATCGGAGGAATCGTTATCGGCGTATTCATAATGTTCATCTCGATAATGATAAACATTATCGTCGGCATAAAGAACAAGGAGTATGAAAATGCGCTGTTCAGCAACAACGGCATTGCTGGCTTCGTGTTCTTCGGTTCGATACTTGCCGGTGCGGTTTGCGAGCTTTTCGGCGTGCATATCGTGAATACCGCTTATGTCCTTATCCTTATCGTTCTTCCGCTCATTGCGATGTTCCTGCGTGAACCTCTTTCCTATTGGGTAAGGGGCAGGAAATATCACATGGAGGGCGGAGTAGGCGACTTTATCGCCGCTAACTTCTTTGAAGTTTTTGAGTTCCTGCTCGGATATGCAACGAATACGCTTTCGTTCGTCCGTGTAGGCGGCTTCGTTCTTTCCCATGCGTCCATGATGCTCGTTGTAATGGCTCTTGCGGATCAGGTGGCAGCAGGCGCAGTTCCGATAGTCGTTGTTATCGGCAACGTTTTTGTAATGGGCATTGAAGCCCTCCTCGTAGGTATCCAGTCGCTCCGACTTGAATTCTACGAGATCTTCTCACGGTTTTACACGGGCGGCGGCACACCGTTTACACCCGTTAAAATAAACTATGATGAAACCATAGAATAAAGGGAACCTCTAAAAACCTCCCTCACGGCAAATTTTCTACGACTTTGTGCATCTTCTGCGTTAGCGAAACTTGAAATACATTCGGAATGTATTCCGTAGTATTACACTGCGTTTCGCTGCCTTGAAGCTGCGCAAAGTCTTAACGAAAATTTGCTCGTGTTCCGGTTTTTAGAGAACCCCTAAAGAATTTTGGAGGAATTTATTATGTTGTATGCTTTTTTACTTCCCGCAGTTGTACTTGCACTTCTTTTTGTACCCGTTGTTGTGGCTATCAAGAAGAAAAAGGGCGAACAGTCCCTCAAAAAGGCTTTTGCCGCTAATATCTGCTCTTTCTTCGCAGTAATGCTCATCTGCGCTGCACTTCCTTTCGGAATGAAGGCTTATGCCGAAAGCGAACCTGACGCAGCAGCTGCAACAGCAGTTACAGAAGAAGCCGACACAGCAGAGGACAGCAGCTCCGATACGAGCGGACTTCTCTACATAGCATCTGCACTTGCAGTCGGTCTTGGCGCTATCGGCGGCGGTATCGCTATCGCAGCAGCAGCTCCTGCAGCTATCGGTGCAGTAAGCGAGAATCCTAAGACATTCTCAAACGCACTTATCTTCGCAGCTCTCGGTGAGGCCTGCGCACTTTACGGCTTCGTAGTAGCACTTCTTATGCTCTTTATCTGAGTTTCTGCGGCGGAAAGGAGGACGTACAGTATGCGTCTTTATCTTATAAGCGATAATGTTGATACCCAGATGGGAATGCGCCTTGCAGGCATCGAGGGCGTTGTCGTTCACGAGCCTGCCGAGGTCAAGAAAACGCTCCTTGCGGCAATGGACAACAAGGAGATCGCCGTTATTCTTATGACGGAGAAGCTTGTCCGCCTTTGTCAGGAGCTTGTCTACGATCTGAAGCTCAACCGCAGATCACCGCTTATTGTTGAAGTTCCCGACCGACACGCCACTTCAAATGTTACCGAGAATATTTCTAAGTATATTGAATCCGCGATCGGATTGAAGCTTTGATTTTGGAAGGATTTTTTAATATGAGTACAGAAAATGAGAAGCTGCAGAAATTCATCTGCGCCGTCAATGATGAGATCGACGAAAAGGTTTCGGCTATTCTTGATGATGCTGAAAGCACGAAGAAAAGTATTCTTTCCGCTGCCGAGGAGGAATCCGAAGAAGCTGCCGATAAATATATGAATTCAAGCAGAAAGAAAAGTGGAAATAAATATGTCCGTGATATCTCGAAGGCTGAACTTGAAATGAAAAAGAGCGTTCTGCGCTGCCGTGAGGAACTTTCCGACAAGGTTTTTTCCAAGGTTGAAGAAAAGCTTTCGGAATACCGTTCCACTAACGCTTATGCCGATACGCTTATCAAAAAGCTGCTCGTTCTTAATGTCGGAAAAGGCTCGGAGATACGTCTTGCACCCGATGATATGAAGCTTGCCGACGTTCTCAAAAAGGTCGTCAAGGCAGATGATGTTTCATTCATTCCCGACAGCTCGATAAAGTTAGGCGGTTTTTCCGTTTATTCCAAGGAAAAGGGCACTATCATCGACAAGACCTTTGACCTTGCGGTCGAGGAGCAGAAGAGCCTGTTCGTCAGCAGCAACGCCTTTGCGGAATAAGGGGAGGAATAGGATTGAATACAGTTTTTTCCATTAACGGCCCTGTTGTAAAGGTCAAGGACACAACGGATTTCTCCATGCTTGAAATGGTATATGTCGGCGCAAAGAAGCTTGTCGGCGAAGTTATCAATATGTCAAGCGAAGAAACCACTATACAGGTCTATGAATCAACAACGGGACTGAAACCGGGCGAACCCGTAACGGGCAGCGGAATGCCGATGTCCGCAGTTCTGGGTCCGGGAATCATCTCGAATATATTCGACGGTATCGAACGTCCGCTGAAAAAGCTTGAAGAGATCAGTGGCGCATTCATCGGTGAGGGAAGTACGGTTTCCTCCCTCGATACCGAGAAAAAATACAGCGTTACAATGAAGGTAAAGGTCGGGGACAGCATAAAGGGCGGAGATATCTACGCCGTTTGCCCCGAAACACCCGTTATCGAGCATAGATGTATGCTTTCGCCTTATTTAAAGGGCGAGATCACTTGGGTCGCTGAAAACGGCGACTACAGAATAAATGACGTTGTAGCAAAGCTTAAAAAGGAAGATGGCACGGAGGTCGAGCTTACGCTCTGCCAGAAATGGCCTATCAAGCAGGCTCGTCCTTTTGCTGACCGTCTGCCGATAAATAAGCCGCTTATCACGGGTCAGCGTGTTATCGATACCGTTCTCCCGATAGCAAAGGGCGGCACGGCTGCTATACCTGGCGGCTTCGGCACGGGCAAAACTATGACACAGCACCAGCTTGCAAAATGGTGCGATGCTGATATCATCGTTTATATCGGCTGCGGCGAGCGCGGAAACGAAATGACGCAGGTTCTTGAAGAATTCTCCGAGCTCGTTGACCCGAGAACGGGAAAGGCTCTTACCGACAGGACCGTACTTATCGCAAATACATCGAATATGCCTGTTGCTGCCCGTGAAGCTTCGATATATACGGGCATCACACTTGCGGAATATTACCGTGATATGGGTTATCATATCGCAATTATGGCTGACTCGACCTCACGTTGGGCGGAGGCTCTCCGTGAAATAAGCGGCAGACTTGAAGAAATGCCTGCCGAAGAAGGTTTCCCGGCATATCTTCCGTCAAGAATTTCCGAATTCTACGAACGTGCAGGCTACGTCCGCAGCCTCAACGGTTCGGAGGGTTCCGTTACTATCATCGGTGCGGTATCTCCGCAGGGTTCGGACTTCTCCGAGCCTGTTACGCAGAACACAAAGCGTTTCGTAAGATGCTTCTGGGCGCTCGACAAGGCTCTTGCTTATGCACGTCATTATCCTGCTATCAACTGGAACGACAGTTATTCGGAGTATATGGACGACCTCAGCGAATACTACGAGGAAAACGTCAACCCCGAATTTATGAAGTGCCGTCTTGAGATAACCAAGATACTCCACGAAGAAAACAAGCTTATGGAGATCGTAAAGCTTATCGGTTCGGACGTTCTTCCCGAAGACCAGAAGCTTATCATCGAGATCGCACGTGTTGTCCGTGTCGGATTTTTGCAGCAGAACGCTTATCATAAGGACGATACCTATGTTCCGCTTGAAAAGCAGTACCTTATGATGAAAGCTATACTCTGCCTTTACGAAGAGTCGAAAAAAGCTGTCGCTTCAGGCGTAACTGCCGCAGCTCTTCTTGAAACGGGACTTTTTGAAAAGGTCATTAAGGTAAAATACGATATACCTAACGATAAACCCGAAATGTTCCGCCTGCTGAACGTTGAGATCGAGCAGGGAATAAAGAAACTTGTTCAGGAGGTCGTCTGATATGGGCTTACAGTATGTAGGATTGAAAGAAATTAACGGACCTCTTGTTGTCCTCGATAATGTTGACAATGCTTCGTTTGATGAAGTCGTTGAAATTCGTCTTGATGACGGCACACAGCGACTTGGACGAGTTGTTGAGATCTCGGGCAAGCGGGTCGTTCTTCAGGTCTTTGAGGGTACAAAGGGACTTTCAATGACCAATACACGCACAAAGTTCACGGGAAAGCCGATGGAGCTTGCACTTTCGGGCGAAATTCTCGGCAGAGTTTTCAGCGGCGCAGGAAAACCTATCGACGGTCTCGGAGATATCTTCCCCGAAAAGACAGCCGATATCAACGGTCACCCGCTCAACCCCGTTTCCCGTACATATCCGAGAAACTATATCAACACGGGTATCTCCTCTATCGATGCGCTCATGACGCTTATCAGAGGTCAGAAGCTCCCTATCTTCTCGGGTTCGGGTCTTTCGCACAATAAGCTTGCCGTTCAGATCGTTCGTCAGGCTAAGATAGCCGAAGATAACGGTCAGGGCTTCGCTGTCGTTTTTGCAGCAATGGGTGTTAAGAACGACGTTGCCGACTACTTCCGCAGAAGCTTTGAGGAAAGCGGCGTTCTCCAGCGAGTTGTAATGTTCCTCAACCTCTCGAACGACCCTATCATCGAGAGAATCCTTACGCCGAGATGTGCGCTCACAGCAGCAGAATATCTTGCGTATGAAAAGAATATGCATATCCTCGTTATCCTTACGGATATGACTTCTTATGCCGAAGCTGTCCGTGAGTTCTCCTCATCAAAGGGAGAAATTCCTGCAAGAAAGGGTTATCCCGGATACCTTTATTCCGACCTTGCTTCAATATATGAACGTGCAGGCGTTATCAACGGCTCGGAGGGTTCTATCACGCAGATACCTATCCTCACAATGCCGAACGATGATATCACTCACCCTGTTCCTGACCTTACGGGTTATATCACAGAGGGTCAGATAGTTCTTGACAGAGGACTTGAACAGTCGGGCGTTTATCCGCCTATCTCAGTCCTTCCGTCACTTTCACGTCTTATGAAGGACGGCATCGGCGAAGGCTATACAAGAGCCGACCACTCGGCAGTTTCCAACCAGCTTTTTGCCGCTTATGCAAAGGTAAGCGACGCAAGAGCGCTTGCCTCTGTAATCGGTGAGGACGAGCTTTCCGAATTGGATAAAGCGTATATGCGCTTCGGACGTATGTTTGAGAAATATTTCGTTTCACAGGGCGAAGAGGAGAACCGTTCTATCGATGAAACCCTCGATCTCGGCTGGAATCTGCTTTCGCTCCTGCCCAAGTCCGCTCTTGACCGTGTGGACGAAAAGCTTCTCGAAGAAAAATACAACGACAAAGCGGAAGAATTGTTCCAATAATGCAGAAAGAAACGAAAGGAGGCGGTCGGAATGGCTGAACAGGTTTTCCCCACCAAAGGCAACCTGCTTAATATGCAGAAATCGCTTGCGCTCGCACAGCTTGGCTATGAGCTTCTCGACAAAAAGAGAAATATCCTTATCCGTGAGCTTATGCAGATGGTCGATACGGCGAAAGAACTGCGTGAGAGCATCGGCGTGACCTATATCGAGGCGTATTCCGCACTCCAGATGGCGAATATCACGCACGGCGTTGTTGAAAATATCGCCGAGGGTATGCCCGTTGAAAATACGGTCAGCGTTTCTTACCGAAGCGTAATGGGCTGCGAGCTTCCGAAGCTTTCGGTCGAAAAAAAGAAGCTTTCGCTCGATTATGGCTTTTTGAATACCGACAGCAACGTTGACAAGGCTTATATCAGCTTCGTCAGGGTAAAGGAAATGACGGTAACGCTTGCCGAAGTTGAAAACAGCATCTACCGTCTTACGAATTCGATAAGAAAAACGCAGACGAGAGCAAATGCGCTCCAGAATATCGTTATCCCGAAGTATCAGAGTACGGTAAAGTACATTTCGGGCAGCCTTGACGAAAAGGAACGTGAGGAGTTCTCACGAATGAAAGTCATCAAGGCGCAGAAAATGCGCAAACGTGCAAAATACAGAGTTAAAAAGTAATACTAATTCTTGATCAACCTATAGACAAACTCTCGGCTATAATAAGTTCATTCTGCGTCAAGCTCCCTTGTCAGGCGACAGCCTGTCTGCGGTCGCTTTTCTTGACTGAACTTATTCTATCTGTCGATTTTGTCTATAGAACGATCGAGAATTAGTATAAAAAACGCTGTACGGCAATGTGAAAAGAGCCGTACAGCGTTTTCTTTTTAAAGGTATGCTTTAAGTCTGTCGATATACTGCTGCTCCTTGGCGAGAAGCTGTTTGGTTTCATTTTTTAGGCTGCCCGATATCTCCTTTGCGGAGTTGAGAGCCTTGTTGATGTTGATCACACCCATATTCGTTCCCTGAATGAGCATTTCCGCAAGGTGCTGTGATGAGCTGTCCGATGCGGTCTTTACAGCAATGCTGATGCTTCCCATTGCCTTTGCGGCAGGAGAGACAGGCTTTCCCTTCATGTGAAGCACCTGCATCTGACGGCAAACCGTGTTATGCTGTTTTTCATATTCCGAAAGCTGGCGGCGAAGCTCCGTGCGCAGCGAATCGTTCCGCACAGAGGGGAATATCTGCCGAATCGCCGACGAGCCCATTTCGGAATTCTGCAAAACAGCGGTCAAAAGCTTTTCTTTGTCAGTCATTTCAATACCTCTGCAAACCCCGTGTTTATATTATTTGAATATCGTCAAAAAATATTTGTGCCAGATATTGAAAATAAGCCGGAGTTGTTGTATAATAAACTAAATGGGGTAAATTCAATATCTGAAAGGATCAGAATAAATGTCCGAAAGCTTCAAAACGGAGAATATTTTCAAAAGAATTTTAAAAGGCATAGGCTACAGCATTATCGCCGAATTTATGTCAATGTTTCTGGTAATATCAATGATCGCAATGAACGGAATGTTCGGCGGCTCGGTCGTGCTTAAAGTAATAATCGGGATATGTACGCTCGTCCTCACGCTCGGACTTTACTTCAACTGGGCGTTCAATGCGGCGAAAAAAGACCGCGATGCCGTGACTTATCACAATATCCCTTATGATAAGTATATGCCCGTGAAAATGGCGATCGGCGGTCCGATAATTTCTATTGTTATGTATATAATTCTTGTGCTGTCGAAGATAGGCGTTATCCGTGATATGTTCAATTTTTTCCTGCTTGCGGATCTTTTCACCGTTCCTTTCGTTGACAGCTTTACATCGGAAAGGACTATTGAAGTTCTCTCGGTTTGGGGATTGATCGGACTTGGTCTGCTCGTCCTCAGCCAGTGCGCAGTCATTATTGCGACATATATTTTGACATATAAAGATGTGGATATAGTCAATTTTATGTATAAAAATTAAATGTGTATAAATAAATGCAATAATTGTTGTAAAAATCAGCTAAGAAATTGTGCAATTTTTGTATTATGTTCCAATAAAAACGAAAAAATATTTACTAAAAAATTAATATGTGGTATAATACAAAAGAGAAATTTTCGTCATGAATGGATACCATTCAGTTGGGATAAAAAGGGGCTATTATATGTCAGAATCTAAAAAAAGACATTTAAAAACCGTTCAGAATAAGGTCTTGCTTTATTTTATAGTATCGCTTGCAGTGCTGTTGGCGGCGTTTACAGTCATCGTTTATATTCTTGCGAGCATAAAAACGGAAACAAGCAGCATGGTAATGATGAACAATTCCGCCACTGTCATTTCCGATATCGTCAGGGACTATATGTCGCCGAAGCTCGATGCGGTCAGAACCGCCGCAGGTGAAAAGGCGGTCGTTGATTTCCTCGGCGAGGGCGCGGAGAGCGAACAGACGGCAAAGAAAAACAGCAATTTTGAAGCCGTTACCGAAACGCTTTATGATATGACAGTTGAAAATTCCGATGTTTTGTCATCGTGGGTGATATTTGAAAATGACAGAGCGCTTGTTTCCAATGAGGGTGCATATATAGGCATGGAGGAGCTTCAGCTCGACAGCCTTTACTGGTATAACGATATCTCTGTCCGCGGAATGAACGATTATACATACTGCACATCGCTTACAGCTTCGCTTATCTACCCCGAAAAGGACGTTGTATCGGTCATTGCCCCCGTTTATTCTTCCGAGAATATCATCGGATATATCGGCATGGATATCGAAAAGTCGGGATTTACAAAGATCATCGAACAGTACACTCTCAGCAGCAGCTGTTACCCGATAATCACCTGCAATTACGGCAGCATCGTTTATTCTCCGTCAAGTCAGGAGTTTGCGAACAGCTATGATATCAACTCTGCTCCGCTGCTCAATATACTTGTTCAGTCATCAGCTCTCGACAGTGGACTGGATAGCTATTCAAACGGTCTTGGCATACACAATAAGACGTTTTTCTTCGTTGATAAATCTGTCGTTCCGAATTGGAATATGGTCATTCTCTTCGATAAAGCGGCAATGGACGGCGGAGTTTATGGCATCTTCACAGGCTCAATAATCGTTCTTGCATGTCTGCTCGTTCTGCTCGGAATATGCGTCAAGAACAAGCAGAAGTATGAATACAAGCTCCTCGATAAGATAACCGAATCGGTCGATAATATTTCCTCGGAAAATTTCAAATATGTTATCGATACATCTGTCGCCCCCGACAATAATCTGCTCAAAACGGCGGAACAGCTCAACAAAATTTCGTCAACGTTTGCCGCAAAGAATGAGATAATCATTCAATACAGCCTTAACGATACGCTTACGGGTATACCGAACAGAAACACGCTGTACTATCATCTTGAATCTATCATAAGCAGAAATAAATCGAGCGAAACTATCTCGGACGGCAGATTTGCCGTGATGTTTGTTGACCTCGACAACTTCAAGTGGCTCAACGAGAACCTCGGACATAATTTCGGCGATGCAGTTCTCTGCACATTTGCAACGTTGCTCTCCACTTCACTCAGCAAGATAGGCAGAGTGTTCCGTTTCAGCGGCGATGAATTCATCGTCATTGTCGAATTCGGCGACGATTATCAGAAGATATACAAAGCCATCGACACGATGCAGTCTGTATTCTCCAAGCAGATAAAGGTAATGTCCGACAATATCTACATCAAGTTCTCAGTCGGCGTTTCGATCTATCCCGACGATGATGATTCGGCTGATATGCTGCTTCGTGATGCTGATATGGCTCTCCATAAGGCAAAGGACAGCGGCAAGGACAGAGTTTCATTCTATACGAATGCCGCAAAGCGTCAGCATTTCAGCAAGGCTGCGATCTCACAGCAGATATCCGAAGCGATAAAGAACGGCGAACTTTACCTAAATTATCAGCCTATCATTTCGAGCGACACCTGCGATATCCACGGCTTTGAAGTCCTTGTCCGCTGGGACAGTCCTGTTTTCGGACATATACCACCGCAGGAGTTCATCAATGTTGCGGAGGAAACGGGAGATATCGTTCAGATCGGTATGTGGATATTTGAAAGCGCCTGCCGATTCCTCAAAACGCTCTGCGAAAATTACCGCGATGACATCATTATGTCTATCAATGTTTCGCCGATACAGCTGAAAAGAGCGGATTTTCTCGATTCGATAAAGCACGTTATTGAAATAACACAGCTTGACACAAAGAATATCCAAGTCGAGATCACAGAGTCAACGCTCATCGACTTCCTCGATAATGACAACAGCGTTATTGAGGAGCTTAACAAAATGGGAATTTCGCTCGCCCTCGATGATTTCGGAACGGGTTATTCGTCGCTTAACTACCTCAAGAATTTCCCGATAAAGTGCCTCAAGATCGATAAGTCGTTCGTTGACGAGATCAACAACAACAAGCGCGATCAGGCTATCACCGATTCGATAATCGACCTTGTTCACAGCCTTGGCATCAAGACCGTTGCGGAGGGAATCGAAACTGTCGGTCAGTACAACTTCTTAAAGGATATGAAGTGCGACTACATTCAGGGCTTCCTTATGAGCAAGCCGCTCAATGAGGAAGATGCGCTCGAATTCGTTGAACGCTATGATGATCTCCATAAACCCGACAAGTACATTATGGAAGAACACGAAAAACAGCTTGCTGTTGAGCGTGAGGATAAACTCAAACAACAGCAGACTCAGAAAAAAGATATGCACAGTGAGCTTGTTGACGGAACAATTTCAAAGTAAAATTATCGGTGTAAAGAATACTCTCTTTACACCGATTTCTTTTTTGAAAAGCCGCCAAAAAGCTCCTTTATCCCGATTATGATAATAAAGCCGCCGAAAATTTTGCCGAGTACTACCGAACCGAGACAGTCTGCGGCAAAAGCACCGAGTACGGCGAACGCTGTTCCTGCAATTAGCGAGGGAACTATCTTTTTCCATTCGATAAGCTTGTTCTTCGTGTGGATAATTACAGAGAGAAGCGCGATAGGGATAAAGTAGATAAGGTTTATTCCCTGTGCCGAAAGCTGAGAAAAGCCTGCGAAAAACGTCAGATAGAGTATAAGTATCATTCCGCCGCCGACACCCATCGCGGCGAAAATTCCCGTCAGAAATGCGGCAATATAGCTCAGTATCATTTGAATATCATCCTTCCGCCTGCGATTATAAGAAAAATGCCGAAAAGGATTTTCAGCGGCTTGGCAGGTATTTTTTTGAGAAATATGCTCCCGATGACAGCCCCGACCAGTCCGAACGGTATAAGCGGAAGCGCATCTTTGAAATCGAACGATCCCTTAAAAGTGTAAAATATCACCGAAACGACCGACAGCGGCAGTGTGAGCGCAAGTGAAGTCGCGTGTGATTTTTTCTGTTCTATATCAGCCTTTTCAAGCATCGGCACGGCGATAATTCCTCCACCCGAGCCGAAAAGACCGTTTGCAAAGCCCGTCAGCACCCCCAGAAAAGAATAGAAAATCTTACCTTTTTTCTTCATAGCTTCAACTCCTCAAATGTAATTCTATTTTTTGCCGTAAAAAAAGAAATATTCGCTTTAAAAAAATAAAATGCATAAATTACCGATAATTATGTCAGTGTATTAATTGACTTTTTTCCGTCAATGATATATAATTATTATAAGTTTTTTCATACGGAGTAAGGTTTTGCAAGATTTGAAAGGAAATCAGATGTCTTTTTATCCACATAATGTAAAGCGTAAAGCTTTTACAGCTGCATTTGCCGCTTTAATGCTATGCACGAATTTTTCAGCCTGCAAAAAGGTTTCCGAAGAACCGCGTGATGCGAATATTCAAACGGCGAACAGTGTTATTCTCACCGAAGAAACAACGCAGACAGCAGGAATTACCGGAGAAACTGAGGTCACTGAGGTAGTTTCGTCCGTGACAGAAGAAGCACCGAATGAGCCGGAAAGTAAAACAACTTTACAGCAGGAAGAACCCGAAACCGTCACCGAAACAGTAACGGCTGAAAGCGAGCCGCCCGAAGATGATCTCATTGAAAACGAATTGAACGGCGAGAATGTGACTGTCAAGGCTGAAAATGAGCCAACGAAGCAGACAAAGGCTTCGGAAACGGCGACAGAAAAGAAGACCAAGGCTTCGGAAGCAACGACCGCTGAGGGAACTGCTGTGACCGAGCTTACGCTTCAATCGGAAAGTCCTGCCGAAACCGCTTCATACAGCTATGGCACAAACGGTTATTCCGCTCTAAACTACAGCGAACAAAAGGGAATATGGCTATCCTACCTCGAATATTCGTCTGCAATGATGAACAAGTCGGCAAAAGCGTTCCGCTCGACTATCGGCGAGTATTTCGACAATGTAAAGGCATTGAGCTTTAATACCGTTTATGTTCAGGTCAGAGCATTCGGCGATGCTTATTACCGCTCGGAGCTTTTCCCGACGGGTGACCGCTACAACGGGACTATCGGAGCAAAGCTTTCCTACGACCCGCTTGAAATTATGGTAGAGGAAGCGCACAGCAGAAATCTTTCCGTTCACGCTTGGATAAATCCGATGCGCCTTATGACCGACAGCCAGCTCAAAAGCCTGTCCGATTCCTACACTATAAAAAAATGGTACAACGACAGCGACAAATGCGGAAAATACATCGTCAAATCGGACGGAAGATGGTATCTGAACCCTGCTTATCCCGAGGTCGAAAAGCTTATCTCCGACGGAATTTCCGAGATAGTTTCGGGCTATGACATTGACGGTATCCAGATCGACGATTATTTTTATCCGACAACGGCGGCTTCGTTTGACAGCACCGCTTACAATGCTTCGGGAACGGCAAAGAGCCTTTCGTCATGGCGAACGGACAACATAAACGATATGGTAAAGCGAATGAACAAGACCGTTCACAGCGCAAATCCGAGCGTACTGTTCGGCATCTCGCCGCAGGGCAGTGTAAGCAACAACTATGATACGCTTTATGCCGACGTTAAAACATGGTGCAGATCGACCGACTACTGCGACTATATTCTTCCGCAGGTCTACTTCGGGTTTGATAACGCCGCACTGCCGTATGAAGAAACTATCGCACTCTGGAGCAGTATGACTTCATCGGGTAATGTGAAGCTTGTTATCGGACTTGCAGGCTACAAGATCGGTGCGGCTGACGCATATGCAGGCACGAACGGCAAAAACGAGTGGATGAACAATTCCGACATAATTTCAAGGCAGATGAAAGCCGCCAAAGATCTTGGCAACTACGGCGGCGTTGCTATATTCAGATACGGTTCGATATTTGAACCCGATTCATCGGTTGCAAAGCAGGTCAAAGCTGAACTTGCAAACATAAAAAAATAAATGAGGGAATACTATGAAATTCCAAAAGCTTATTTCGCTGATAATGTCGGCAGTCATGGTCGTAATGCTCTGCTCAACGGCTGCATTCGCGGCTAAAAAGGGAGTCGCTCTTAACAAGACTTCCGCTTCGGTCATGGTAGGGAAGAGTATAACTCTCAAACCGACTGTAACAGGTGTAAAGAACTATACTTTACAGTGGTCGACGAGCGATAAAACGATAGCTACCGTTACAAAATCGGGTAAAGTCACTGGTGTAAAGGCTGGCAGCGTTACAGTTACTGTTAAGATCAAGGATACGAAATACAAAGCTTCCTGCAAGGTGACGGTCAAAAAGTCTGCTTCGTCAGGCTCTGATACAACGAAGAATACGATATCTTCTTCGGGTGATGCACTTGATTTTGTGAAAAACATAAAGATAGGCTGGAATCTCGGAAATACGCTCGACTGCACGGGAAGCTGGATAAACGGCGATCTTGCTCACGAAACGGCATGGGGAAATCCAAAGACTACCGAAGATATGATAAAGGCTGTAAAAAAGGCAGGCTTCAATGCAGTTCGTATCCCTACAAGCTGGGGCGAGCATCTCGACAGCAAAAACAATATCAGCAAGCAGTGGCTTGACCGAGTTCAGACGGTCGTTGACTATGCTTACAAAAACGATATGTATGTCATTCTCAATACTCACCATGAGGGCTGGTGGTTCGTTCCGAGCAAGGACAGCAAGGAAACTTCCGAACGTTTTACATCAATATGGAAACAGATATCGGAACGATTTAAGGATTATGACGAACACCTTATTTTTGAGGGACTCAACGAACCGAGAACCGAGGGAAGCGCAAAAGAATGGAGCGGCGGAACGGCAGAGGAGCGTAAAGTCATCAACAAATACAATAAGCTTTTTGTCGAAACCGTCAGAAAGAGCGGCGGAAACAACAAGCTTCGCTATCTTATGATAACTCCCTATGCCGCAAACTGTGACGGCGCGGCAATAAATGAGCTTGAAGTTCCCGATGACAGCCGTGTTATAATCTCGGTCCATGCATATCTGCCTTACGATATGGCATTGAACACCGGTTCAACAGTTTCAACTTTCACCGATAATGATAAGAAAGTGATCGATTCGATGCTCAAAGGACTGAGCGATAAATTCATCAGCAAGGGGATTCCCGTTATCGTCGGCGAATCCGGTTCTCTGAACAAGAAAAATGACGATGAAAGAGCAAAGCTTGCAAAATACTATGTTTCGGCTGCGAAAAAGGCAGGCATTCCATGCTTCTGGTGGGATAACGGAAACGACAGCAGCTCCGGCGAAGCTTTTCTTTTGCTTAACAGAAATATGGCAAAAATGGAACATGATAAAATAGTAAAGGCTTTGATGGAAGGCTTGAAATAATACATAAACGGTGCAGTTTTTAAATTTATACTAAACACCATTTAAAATTTGGGAAAAATCAAGCCGACAATCTCGCATATATAGGATTTCGGCGCAGATTTTTTCTTGTATTTTATTGGTGTTTAGTATTAAAATGCACCGTTTTTATTTGCGATAATTTGTCGTAAACCCTTGATTTAAAGCGAAAAATAGTATATAATAGCTATTGTATTGATTTTTTGAAACTGTTTTTACGGAGGTCAGATATGGCGGAAATTTCAGAAATAAAATCTTCCGATTATGCCATTGAATGTAAGGAGATCACGAAAACTTTCGGTACGGTCGTTGCGAACGATCATGTCGATCTCTCGGTAAAGTATGGCGAAATACTCGCTTTGCTCGGCGAAAACGGCTCGGGCAAAACTACGCTTATGAATATGCTCTCGGGCATCTATCACCCCGACAGCGGCTCTGTCAACGTTCTCGGCAAACACGCCGTTATCAATTCGCCTGCGGATTCGATAGCGCTCGGAATAGGAATGATCCACCAGCATTTCAAGCTTGTTGAAGCTTTCAGTGCGCTCGACAACATCATCGCAGGAACGCCCGGAAAGCTGAAAAAGCGTTCCGCTCTGCGTGAAGATATTTCCGCAATAAGCAAAAAGCTCGGTCTTAACGTTGACCTTAACAAAAAAATATACAATATGTCCGTCAGCGAAAAGCAGACAGTCGAGATACTTAAGGTCTTATACCGAGGGGCGAAAATACTTATCCTTGACGAACCTACGGCTGTTCTCACTCCGCAGGAGACCGAGAAGCTTTTCGATATGCTCCGCATAATGCGAAGCGAGGGCTGTGCGATAATCATAATCACGCATAAGCTCAACGAGGTCATGGCGATAAGCGACCGTGTAACTATCCTGCGTAAGGGCAAGTCGGTCGAAACTGTGCTTACGGCTGAAACGAATGAGAAAAAGCTCACCGAGCTTATGGTCGGCAAGCCTGTCAGCCTTTCTATAGAGCGTCCCGAGCCTATCGACCCGAAGCCGCTTCTCAACGTTTATCATCTCTCCGTTGACAAGCCTGACGGAACTGTTGCACTCGAAGATGTTACGTTCGATATCTATTCGGGCGAAATTCTCGGCGTTGCCGGTGTTGCGGGCAGCGGTCAGAAAGAGCTTTGCGAAACCATTGCAGGTCTTAACGGAATCCGTTCGGGCGCTGTGCTTTACAATAAGGAAAACATCATCGGCAAGTCCGCAAAGGAGATCATCGAGCTTGGCATAAGCATGAGCTTCGTCCCCGAGGACAGACTCGGAATGGGTCTTGCTTCGTCAATGGGCATGACGGGCAATATGATGCTTAAATCCTACAGCAAGAGCAAAGGTCCGTTCATTGACAAAAAGCCTGCCCGTGAGCTTGCGGAAAGGCTTATCAAGGAGCTTGACATCAAAACCCCGTCAACGGAGATCCCCGTAAGAATGTTGTCGGGCGGCAATGTGCAAAAAGTCCTGCTCGGACGTGAGATCGAATCCGCACCGAGCCTGCTCATAACGGCTTATCCCGTCCGAGGACTGGATATCAATTCGTCATATACGATATACGGACTTCTGAATGAGCAGAAGAAAAAGGGCGTTGCAGTTCTTTTCATCGGCGAGGACCTGGACGTTCTGCTCGAACTTTCGGATAAGATAATGGTACTTTGTCACGGCAAGGTGACGGGCATCGTTGATGCAAAAACGGTTACAAAGGAACAGCTTGGTCTTATGATGACAGGCTCAACAGCAGAGGAGGTGCTTGGAAATGGCTGAACAGGCAGTACAGAACCGTGAAAAATTCCGCATAAGAATTTCCAAGCGTGCAGAGGTCGGAACGAAAAAAGCGGTTCTTTTCCGTGCGGTCTCGGTCGCTGCGGCTATCATCGCAGGCGGACTTTTTATCCTTTGCATCGGCTACAACCCTTTCTCGGTCTATGGAACTATCATCAAGGGCGCATTCAGCACCTCAATGGCATTTCAGGCGACCGTTAAGGTCATGATACCGCTTCTCATTTCGTCACTCGGCGTAACGCTGGCGTTCAAGATGAAGTTCTGGAACATCGGTGCAGAGGGACAGATCATCGCAGGTGCGATATGCGCATCGTATTTTGCACTTTTCCATGCCGATCTTCCGCATTTTCTTCTTATGATAATAATGTTTGCAGCAGGTATTATCGGCGGCGGTCTGTATGGACTTATCCCTGCATTTTTCAAGGCGAAATTCGGCACGAACGAAACGCTTTTCACGCTTATGCTCAACTATATTGCACTTTATGTTATAGTATGGCTTCGTGACGGTGCTTGGGCTGACCCCGAATCGGGCGGCTTCCCGAAGATCGCACGTTTTGTTTCAAATGCACAGCTCGACAAGGTAGGCGGCATACAGGTCGGCTGGATAATCGGTTTGATACTTACCGTTATCGTGTTTATTTACCTTAAATATACGAAGCACGGCTACGAGATAAGTGTTGTTTCCGAAAGCCACGCAACTGCACGCTATGCAGGTATGAACCCGAAGAAGATCATGCTCCGCACGATGTTTCTGAGCGGTGCGGTCTGCGGCATTGCAGGAATGGTTCAGGCTACCGGTTCGGATATGACCCTTGCAACCTCCGTTGCAGGCGGTGTTGGTTTTACGGCTATCATCGTCGCTTGGCTCGCACAGCTTGAACCGATAGCAATTCTTATCGTTTCCTTCCTTTTCGCCGTTCTTGAAAAGGGCAGCAGCGTTATGCAGTCAACGTTCGGACTTTCGACCTACTGCGCAGACGTTCTTCAGGGAATTATCCTGTTCTTCGTGCTTGCCGGCGAGTTCTTCATTCGATATAAGTTCGTTGTAAACGGAAAGGAGCGTAACTGATGGATATGTTTATCAACTTTCTCGTTGCGGCAGTTCTTGCAGGCGCTTCGCTTCTGTACGGCACTGTCGGCGAGATAATCGATCAGAAATCGGGTCATCTTAACCTCGGCGTTGAGGGTATGATGGCGATAGGTGCGTGTGCAGGCTTTATGGCAGGCTATCGCTCCGACAGCCTTGTTATTGCGATAATCGCAGCGTTCCTTTCGGGCGCGGCGGCTGCACTTATTTATGCTGTTCTGACAGTAACATTTATGGCTGACCAGAACGTTACGGGTCTTACGCTTACGATTTTCGGCTGCGGACTTTCCAACTTCATCGGTGAATACAACATCACACGTTCGGAAACGGGCAACCTCAAGCTCCCCGAGCATATCATGTCGCAGCTCAGAAACATTCACATTCCCGTTCTGAGTGATATTCCCGTTGTTGGAAAGCTGCTTTTCTCCTATAATATCTTTATCTATCTTGGCGTAATTATTGCGATAATAGTGTATATGTATCTTTTCAAGACAAAAACGGGACTTAACCTGCGTACTATCGGTGAAAATCCTGCGGCTGCCGATGCGGTCGGAATCCACGTTGTCCGCAGCAAGTACATCAACCTGCTTATCGGCGGCGGTATATGCGGAATAGGCGGAGCTTACTGCTCAATGGTAGTCTGCGGCGGCGTATGGATGAGCAACAGTGTAAACGGAATGGGCTGGATATCTGTTGCGCTCGTTATCTTCGCAGCGTGGAGTCCGCTCAAAGCTATCGGAGGAAGCCTTGTTTTCGGCGCATTCAGCGTTCTGAAATACTATATGCCGAAGTCGGTGATAACGCTCCCGAACGCTTTCTATGATATGCTGCCGTTCGTTATCACGGCGCTTATCCTCATTATCACATCGGTAAGAAAGAACAAGGGCAGAATGCAGCCTGCATCCTGCGGTGTGAATTATTTCCGTGAGGAAAGATAATGATCCTGTGAAAAATGGGCGGAACTGTTCTTTATTTCGAGGGTATTCTGTTGTAAAGTAGCAGACGGTGGTTCGCAGGGGAGTTGCACTTACGAATTTTGTTATGTGTAAAAGAATATAATTTTATACTAAACACCATTTAAAATTTGGAAAAAATCAAGCCGACAATCTTGGA
>OHEU01000128.1_pt1 | contig 49180 bp, 45 predicted proteins | sample 1567341 | NCBI WGS metagenome assembly OHEU01 (sample SAMEA3879524, study PRJEB24766) | human gut metagenome | biome: human-associated habitat; feature: feces | place: USA | collected 1985/1987 | reverse complement strand
CCCTTGACCCCTGCCACCTTTGAAAAGGTGGACGAAACTTTTGCTTGGCTTCGCAGTTCTCAAACAAATGTCAACTTTGCAAAAATTACGCATTACGCATTACGAATTTCGCATTAAAAAAGCCTTGACTTTTTCACATAAAAGTGATACAATATTATCTGTTGATGAAATATATCAACCTTTTAGCAGAAATACGCATTTACAGAGTAGAGAACTGAGCGTACAAGTGTCCGACGGACGGGGAGTTGCCGGCGGAACGAAAAGCTTTCAAAAGCTTGCGGTTCAGTTCTTGCATCCCGCTGAAATGCATAACAGGAGCTTTTCATTCCTCCCGATATGCACAAACAGCACTATTTTAAGGAGGTAAAAATGAAAGGCTTTTTTTCTGTTTTCACAAGCTCCGCAAAGGAGCTGAAAAGCGCTAAGTGTCTTGCTATGGCCGGACTTATGACTGCACTTTTCATCATTCTCGATATGTTCTCGTTCAAGGTCGGTGCGTTCCTCAAGATAAACGTTGCGTTTTTTGCGCTTGCGGTCGTAGGAATGTTCTTCGGACCTGTTCCTGCCGCACTTGCGGCTGTCGCAGGCGACCTTATCGGCTGTCTTGTCAGCGGTCAGGCACCGTTTCCGCTTCTCACCGTAACGGCTGCGCTCGAGGGTCTTGTTTTCGGCATATGCCTTTACAAGAGAGAGGGTAAAAAGCTCGCTGTTATGGCTGTTGTTGCAAGGCTCATCGATTCATTCGTGATAAATCTCCTGCTGAATACGGCAATTCTTATGTCAGCCGGCTTTATGTCGAATACGAAGGAGCAGTTCATCATCAGACTTGGTGCAATTTCGCTTCAGGCTGTTGTTTACTGCATACTCTGTGCGGCTGTTCTCCCTGCCGTACAGGTAATATATAAACGGGTTGTGGGTAAAGTACACAAGACTGCAGCTTAATGCCGATCTCTGATGAATGTGCAGACAAAAAATCATCGCAAAAGTCATATATTTAACCTTTCGCTTGATTTTTTGTACACATTACAATTAGAGATGACCTTAACAAAATTCACGGATTTCTGCTTAAAAACCGAGAGCCGAACAGTTATTTTCATGGCTGTTCGGCTCTTTTACTTTGCTGTAGTAAAGCAAATTACATAAAAATCCCCTGCATTTTTTCTGTATATTGTAAAAATTCACAGAAAATTGATATATTGATAGTTATAAAGTGGTACAATTAAAACAAATAATGTACACCCCATGGGGAGGGTTTTGATATGGCAAAGTTAAATTTACGGAAAAATAAGAAAACATCGGATATAAAAGTTAAAAAGAAGCTCGATCTCAGTTATTTTAAGCTGACCCGAAACAGCATCAAGACAAAGCTCATTATCTTCGTATGCATAATGTCGCTCGTTGTCATTCTGCTGCTTGCGTTCGTCAATTATATTTCGCTTTCAAAAGGCGTAAAATCGACCGTTAATCAGATGATAACGCCTATCACAACAGAGGCGGCATCGGACGTAAGCGTTAAGATCTCCATGCTCAAAACAAAGACCGACACGGCTTTCCAAAAGACACTTTGCAGCAACAATATCGGCGCTTCAAAGGGAGCTTCGTCCTATCTCAAATATATGTTCAATGAGTATAAGCTCAATGTAAAGGATTTCGCAATGTTCAAAATGGGTGATTTTTTCATCGGTTCGGACAGATTCGATGCGGAAAATGCAGAGGCACTCAAAGACCTTGAGGTTTATCAGACAGCAAAGTCAAAGGGCATAGCCATCACTGAGCCTATCCCTTATGAGGACGGCAGCGGCTCGGAATTCATCATTGCCGTATCGGGATCATCAAGTGTTACAAACTATGTTCTTGTTGTCTACTATGATGCGCAGATACTTTCCGATATCGTAAATTCCGTTCAGTTCAGCGAAAATTCCACAGCCTACATAATCAACGCAGAGGGTACGATGATCGCTTCAAACGATATCAATAACGTTGTCAATGCAGTGAACAACAATGCCCTTGCGGAAACCGACAGCAACTATGCCGCTATCGCAGAGATACAGACCCTCGCAATGAGTGGTGAATCGGGCAGCGAAAGCATAGTTGTCAACGGTGTAAAAAGCCGTGTTGCGTATTCGCCTATCGATGGCAGCAGCTGGTCGCTTATCCTTGTCGGCCCGGAATCCGATTTTGACGGCACACTCAAAACAACTACGACGATAATCGTTGTGTTCTCCGTTGTTCTCGTAATAGCAGCATTTATCTGCACGTTCATTATCATGAATGGCGTTGTAAATCCGATCATCGGCGTTACAGCAAGACTTAAAGCACTTTCGGACGGTGACCTTTCTGCCGATACACCCGTTATCAAGCAGAAGAACGAGGTCGGCGTACTCTCAGAATCGCTTGCGCAGACAGTCGCTTCACTTCGTATTTATATCGAACAGATATCCGAAGCGCTCGGTATGATCGCTGAGGGAAATCTCGCATTTGAAATGGACGGCGAATTCCGGGGTGATTTCGTCAAGATAAAGGAAAGCTTCAACGCTATCCTTTCACAGCTCAGAAAGACATTCGGCAAGATAAGCGAATCTGCGAACACCGTTACAATGGGCGCATCGCAGGTAGCATCGGGTTCACAGCTTCTGAGCGACGGTGCAGCACGCCAGTCCGAAGCTGTCAGCGAAGTATCGAACCGTATGGAAAACATCGTCGGACACATCTCCGATTCCGTTAAGTCCGCTTCGGAAACCGAAGTCCTCGCCGCAAATATCGAGGAGCAGATCAACTCCTGCAACCACGAAATGACAAAGATGCTCGGCTCAATGGAGGATATCTCCAAGTCCTCCGCACAGATCTCCGATATTATCCGCGTTATCGATGATATCGCGTTCCAGACGAATATCCTCGCCCTCAATGCCGCTGTCGAAGCTGCAAGAGCAGGCGATGCAGGACTTGGCTTCGCAGTCGTAGCCGATGAAGTCCGCAACCTCGCAAATATGAGCGCAGACGCAGCAAAGCAAACCTCCGAGCTTATCGAAGACTCGCTCCGAAATGTCAAGAGGGGAACCGCTATCGCAAAAACGACCGCCGAATCACTCGACAGGATCGTCCTCGGTGCTTCCGAGATCAACGAAAAGGTCAAGAGCATTGCGGAAAATGCAGAACATCAGAACAGTCTTATTTCCGAAATCTATAACAGCGTAAACAGTGTAAATGCCGTTATCGACAACACGACCTCGACCGCAGAGCAAAGCTCCGCCGCTGCGAGCGATATGTCCGAGCAGGCTGAAGTTCTCCGTGATATGATCGACTTCTTCAAGATAGACTTTGACGAAAGTGCAGTTCCCGAAGAAACCGCTGAAACGGCTTCGGAAAATGCTCCGTCCGAGCTTGATATACCTGTTTTCAATTCGGACGAAACAACTGCCGTTGACAGTGAGCTTGATTTTGACAATATCGGCAGCATCGATGAGAACCCCGAGGAAGCTTCGGCATCAGATGAAAACGCCTTGACCGAAGAAGAACCGACTGTTCCCCAAACGGACGCTTCCGAAACAGAGCCGACCGAATCTGAAACGGACACTTCCGAAACAGAACCGACCGAACCGGAAGATGAGGTCATCTTTGAACCATCAAACGATGATGAAAACAAGAAATAAGCTTGCTTTTTTAATGAAACGATATCTTCGCAAAGACGAAAAGCCTTTGCGAAGAATTTTTTATACTAAACACCATTTAAAATTTGGAAAAAATCAAGCCGACAATCTTGGATATATGTGATTTCGGCGCAGATTTTTTCCTGTATTTTATTGGTGTTTAGTATTACAGGTGAATCCATGGATCTTTTAAAACAACACCCGATAGCAGCGTTTGCCGCAGCATATTTCATTATAATAAACATCATCGGTTTTGCGATGGCTTTTTCCGATAAAAGAAAAGCCGAAAAGGGCAAAAGCCGTATCTCCGAGCCAACGCTGTTCTTCGTTTCGCTCATCGGCGGCTCGATTGGAATGTATATCTCAATGAAAAAGTTTCGCCACAAGACGAAACAGAAGCGGTTTATGTTTGGGATCCCGCTCATCATCATCTGCCAGCTTGCACTTGCAGCGGTCATTGTCAGCTATTTGTTTTTTGCATAAATTTTTGCAGTTTATTGATTTTGTAAATACTTTTCTGATAATATGATGAAAATTTCGCAGATATACTTGAAAATATTCAAAAAGTATGTTAAAATTTTATCATAGATTTGAATGATCGAATTTTGTATGAAAGGAAAGATGCTTCAATGGCTTCAAACTACAACTTCGCAAGGGTCACTCCCGAAATTATCGAGCTTACCGAGATCTGCAAAAGAAACGGAAACATTGACCCTGAGCTTTACACGAAATATGACGTAAAGCGAGGTCTGCGTGACATCAACGGCAAGGGCGTGCTTGCAGGACTTACCGAGATCTCTGAGATAATCTCTTCCAAGACCGTTGACGGCAAAAGCGTTCCCTGTGAGGGTGAGCTTTACTATCGGGGATATAACATAAACGACCTCGTGAACGGCTTTATCGGCAAGCGCCGTTTTGGCTTTGAGGAAATAACCTACCTGCTTCTCCTCGGTGAACTTCCGAACGAGCAGCAGCTTGACAAATTCAAGCGTATCCTTTCCGACTACCGTAAGCTCCCGACAACATTCGTTCGCGATATTATCATGAAATCTCCGAGTGAAGATATTATGAATGGCATTTCGAGAGGTATCCTGACGCTTTATTCCTACGACGATGCGCCGAATGATCTCTCGCTGCCAAATGTTATGCGCCAGTCAATGGAACTTATTTCGCTCCTGCCGCTCATCACTGTATACAGCTACCACGCAAAGAATTACTATATAGACGGTGGCAGCTTCTTTATCCACCAGCCTGTCGCAGAGTATTCCACCGCAGAAAATATTCTCCATATGCTTCGTCCCGACTGCAGCTTCACCGAGCTTGAAGCGTCTATCCTTGACCTTGCGCTTGTTCTCCACGCTGAACACGGCGGCGGTAATAACTCCACATTTACAACTCACGTTGTAACTTCATCGGGAACGGATACCTATTCTGCAATCTCCGCTGCTCTCGCTTCACTCAAAGGACCTAAGCACGGCGGCGCAAATATCAAGGTTTCAATGATGTTCGATGATATGAAGAACCACATAAGCGACTGGGAAGACGAGGACGAAATAAAGAACTACCTCATAAAGCTTCTCCATAAAGAGGGCTTCGACCGCTCGGGACTTATCTATGGTATGGGTCACGCAGTTTATTCTATCTCCGACCCGAGAGCGAACCTTCTCCGTCAGGCGGTAGAAAAGCTCTCCAAAGCAAAGGGCAGAGAGAAAGAGTTCAAGCTCTATAACTCTATTGAACGCCTTGCTCCTCAGGTCATCGCAGATGAGCGAAAGATATATAAGGGCGTTTCTGCGAATGTCGACTTCTACAGCGGCTTTGCATATACAATGCTCGACCTTCCAAGAGAACTTTATACACCGCTCTTTGCGATAGCAAGAATATCTGGCTGGTCAGCACATCGTATGGAAGAACTTGTTAATGCAAACAAGATAATCCGTCCTGCATATAAATCTGTCCATGAAAAACAGGAATACGTTGAGTTTGAGGACAGAGAATAAGGTTAATTCGGAATTAGAAATTCGGAATGCGGAATTATTGTAATTCCATTTAATATCAGAAAAAAGGTGCGATCATGAATAAACATGACTGCACCTTTTTCTATAATATCTTATTTCTAATGGAACAGCGAAGCTAATTCCGAATTCCGAATTCCTAATTCCGAATTTTATATAATGCTGTACTGCAAGTCTTTCCAAAGCAGTTCGCAGCCCTCTGTTATCTCTTCGGGCAGGAGTGCCATTGCGACGGTTATCTCATCGTTGCTGCCGTCGTCGATGCGGTAGAGATGTGCATAGTCGCCGTCGATCATGCCGACTTTGTAACGGTACTCCATTTATCAGCCCTCCACGACAACGTAGTTATCCGCTGCGTTTTCCTTGGTTGCGTATTCGGTAACGTTCAGGACTTTGACCTTGAGCGGCTTCTGTCCCATATTTATTTCGATTATATCGCCGACCTTCACGTCGTAGGAGGCACGGGCTGCCTTTCCGTTTACAACGATCTTATCGGCGTCGCAGGCTTCGTTTGCTACAGTTCTGCGCTTTATAAGCCTTGTTACTTTAAGATATTTGTCAAGCCTCATACATCTTCCTCCTTTTAAAGCAAAAGGCAGCCGCCCCCACAGAGCAGCTGCCGAAAAGTACAGATAAACAATAATTACTTGTTTACAACGTCCTTGAGAGCCTTGCCTGCCTTGAATGCAGGAGCCTTCTTTGCAGGGATCTGGATCTTTTCCTTTGTTCTTGGGTTGATAGCTTCCTTAGCATCTCTCTGACGAACTTCAAATGTACCGAAGCCAACGATCTGAACCTTGTCGCCGGAAACGAGTGCGTCTGTGATGGAAGAGATCACTGCGTTAAGAGCCTTCTCGGAATCCTTCTTAGAAAATTCTGCCTTTTCAGCAATAGCATTGATCAAATCTGCCTTTGTCATAACATTATACCTCCATAAATTTTTGTGGCGAAAACGCCATTATTATTGTTTTTTCGCTTTCTGCCAATAAGCATCAAGCTGATCTATGTTCAGGGAACGCATATCTGCCCCGTCACATCTTGTTAATTCCTCGGTCTTTGCGAATCGTTCAACGAACTTATCCGAAGATCTTGTGAGAGCTTCTTCGGCATCGACTTTAAGAAGCCTTGAAACATTCACCGCCGAGAAAAGGACATCGCCCATTTCTTCTTCAACGTTGGTTCCGTCCGCGATAGCTGCTTTAAGCTCCGCTATCTCGCTCTCAAGAGCTTCGAGCGCCTCGTTTACGCCTGCGAAGTCCATACCTGCGCGCTTTGCCCTTGTGCCGAGCTTCTGTGCCCTCATAAGAGCGGGAAGTGTGCTGCAAACGCTTCTGAGCGTGTCTGTATAGGTTTCCTGTCCCTTTGTTTCCTGCTTGATATCGTTCCAGTTGGAAAGCACCTCTGTGCTGTCCTTGACGGTAACAGTGCCGAAAACGTGCGGATGACGGATAACGAGCTTCTGACAGACCTCGTTCACAACGTCGCCGAAGTCAAAGCTGCCTTTTTCCTCTTCGATCCTCGAATGGAAAACGACCTGCAAAAGAACATCGCCAAGCTCTTCACGGAGCAGCTCCGTATCTTCAAGGTCGATAGCTTCAACGGCTTCATATACTTCTTCGATGAAGTCCTTGCGTATCGAATGGTGATCCTGCTCCTTATCCCAAGGGCAGCCGTTTTCGGAACGGAGTATCGCCATAATTTTCAGCATATCATTGATATCATATCTTTTTTTGAATTCAAAATCCATATCGTTCGATATCCTTTCGATCAAGGTATAGCCGCATTCAGTCACATATAATATATTAACCTATTATTATGATTTTTTCAAGAGTTTTTTTAAATTTCTTCAGCAAATCAGCATTTTTAACGTAGTTTTGCTCAAAATCCCCGTTAAATGTGTGCTTATTATGTAAAATATTACCCCGATCGGCACGGAAATAAACAGCGTCAGCGGAGAATCCCATAAATTCCGCAGAAAATTCTGCGACAGGACAGCCGCCGAAGCGCATAAAACTCCGCAGAAAGTGAGCTTTGTCAGCAGTGAAAAAAACTTCCCGAGAGGAATTCCCGCAAGCCTTGAAACCGCTTTTATTGATAAAAGCATTATCAGCAGATAGCAAATATCGGTCGATACAGCCGCACCCGAAGCGTTTATTTCGGGAACAGGTATCAGCACAAGGTTAAGGATAAGCTTCACCGCAACTCCGACAACCATTATCTTAACGGGAACATCGCCCTTTCCTGCCGCCTGAAGCACAGCGAAAAGCACGGACGATACCGACAGGAATATCACCCCGAACCCGAGCAGACGAAGCGAGGGTGCAGCTGTGAGCACCTCAAGCCGCCGCGTGGGGAACAGCAGCGACAATATCTGTGGAGCAAGCGCCGATATCCCAAGCCCTGCAGGGACAGCAATGAATCCCGATGTGAAAAAAACACGCATCACAGCCTGCTCTGTCAGCGTTTTGTCCTTTTTGGCGAAGCCCTCCGCCACGAACGGCACTGCACCCTTGCCGAACATATTCGTGAATGACGGAATAAGGTTGAAGACCGTCACTGCAAGCCCCGAAAAGCAGCCAAAAATGAAATTCGGCATCGCTTCGGGTGATATCCCGTTCAGCATCGCCGAAAAAAGCTGCGGATTTGCATTGATCGCCTTTTTCAAGCATGATATTATCGTTGCAAGGTCGATGAGCGAGGTCAGGTTCGTTATCAGCGAGCCTAACGCAACGGGTATCATTATCATTGCAAGCTCGTGCGCAGTCGGTAAAGTCGGCGCAGAGCGAAGCTTTTCCTCTTTGCGGAAGACACTGCGCAGCACCATATATAAAAGCCCTGCTGCCGAGGAAACTGTCACTCCGAGGACTGCCGCAGCCGCAGCTAAAGGCATTACAAGATCATCGGCAGATGTGCTTTGTATGGCTTCAAAGGGCAGAACACGCTTGATGAGAGCCTCAGCCGAAACGAAAAACGAGTGCGGCGCATTAAGCACAGCATAGCAAAGCGCAAGTCCCGACAAAAGCTTCACAGCCGCCTCTATGACCTGCGAAACTGCGGTAGGGTACATATTTCTCTGCCCCTCCGCACAACCGCGGAAAACCGCCGTGATGCAGCTGAAAAGGATAGACGGCGCAATAGCGGCAACTGCTGTCACCGACAAAGGACTTTTGTTCAGATATGCACAAAAAGGGTATGCAAGCAAGAGCATGAGCAAGGTAAACACAGCTCCGCACAAAGCGCAAATCACTAAAGCCGTGTTTCGGACGTTCGCAGCGCCGTCCTTGTCCGAGTTAGCGAGCCGCTCAGCGGTAAGCTTCGCCGCCGCAATGGGCAGACCTGTCACCGAAACGGCATAGACCGTCATAAAAATGCCGTAAGCCGCCGAAAAATACCCCATACCCTCGCCGCCGAGGAGATTTGCAAGCGGTATGCGGAATATCGCACCGATGACCTTTGAAACCGCCGCCGAAGCAATGAGGATAAGCGAACCGCCCAAAAAGCCTTGTTTATGTGAATTTTTCATAGCAAGTCCCTTTCATCCGTTTTTTGTATAAATATATGCAGGAAATTAATGCGGAATTCGGAATTAGGAATTCGGAATTATTTTTGTTCCGTAAATTTACGATGAGAAATCCATTTCCGTAGGGGCGGATTCGATATCCGCCCGTTGCAAGCCTTGTATTTTTAGGAAAAATTTCTGTAGAGGACTGTTCACTGCTCCGAATTACACAAGAATTTTTATGTTGAATACTGTAAATAAAAACAGACCTGCTTTCAAAAATTTTCCTTGAAAACAGGTCTTGTTGTATAAATAATATTTTGCAAGCAGAATTGGCGTACCGATCCTATGATTTTTCTGAAAAATTCGCGATGCATAAATAATTCCGAATTCCGAATTCCGCATTCCGAATTATACTAAACACCATTTAAAATCAGAAAAAAATCAAGCCGACAATCTCGAATATATAGAATTTCGGCGTAGATTTTTTCCTGTATTTTATTGGTGTTTAGTATTATTGGTGTTTAGTATTATTTACGCAAGCAAATTCTTATGGTAAATGCTGAAAAAAACAGACCTGATTTCAAAGATTTTCCTTGAAAAACAGGTCTGTTGGTTTGTATTATAACGCCTTGCGGTGCGGACGTGGAACGTTCCCCACGAAATTCAATGTGTGCTTACGGAGTAAAATAATTCCGCATTCCGAATTATTTATTAGTTTTCCTCATAAAGTCTGTCGAGGAGCGTTTTTTCCTTTTTGCTTCTCTTGGTGAGAACAACAGCGGTCACAACGATAAGAACACCGCCCATGCTGATTATGATGCCTATCGTCATTCCCTTGGGGAAGAAGCTCATTTCGATGGTATGCTCGCCTGCGGAAACCGGGATCCCTATCAGCGAGTCCACAAGCTCGACAGGCTCGGTCTTTACGCCGTCTACCTTTATCGTCCAGCCCGGCTCATACGAGATAGTTGTAAAGAGGATACCGTCCTTGTCGGCATTTACTGTACCCTTGATATGATTTTCCTTGAAGCTTTCGATCTCGAGAGGGTGCTGTTTAAGCTCATCTACCGAGCGCTTGAAAGCCTCTTCGTCAAGGTAGTAGAAATATTCGTCAGCAAATAATACCTCGTTCTTTTCCTCGGTGATAGTCGCAATAACGGATATCTCTTCACCCTCGGAGAAACGTCCGAGCGGCTGAATTACCTCGTTTCCGCCCTCAAAATAATAGTCAACGAAATCACCGTTGAGCCAGAGGTTTATCTTTCGCTCATAGCTTGATGGGAAGTAGAGGTACATCATATCCTCGGTCGGAGCGGTGAGGATAAACTCGATGTGCGAATTTTCACCCTCGATCCTCGGGACATACTTCGTATGTGTGCCGTAGGTGGACGGCTTTGCGTTCTCGGGAACTACACGGTCGATATCGACCTGCTTGAAATATTCTGCCTTTGTGTCGGTACAAAGCGAGGAGAAAAACGCATTCTGGCAGATGAATGGGTTATCGCCCTCCAACGATACGTCAAGGATATCATTGCTTGCCATAAAAGCTATCGGAAGAGCGTTCGGGTTCTCATAAACATAGAAAATATCAGTATTATCGCCGTTTGCAAGCACCATTTTGTCGTAATGCTTGTTCTTCGCAACGGTGATATTGCCGTCCTCGTCAGGCTTTGCCGAGCCTTTTTCCATAACATATCTGATTCCGAGGAGTGCGTCCGTGAGGTAGGTCGAACCCTTATACTTTATATAATGTCCGCCGTAGGAGAAACCAAGCTTGTGGAGCATCTCGATAGGACCTGAATTAAGGGTCGAGCTGGAGTGCGAAATGCCGAACGAGCCGAACGCCATTGCATCGTTGACCGTTCTGTGGTAGTTCGATTCGATGCGGTAAACGGGATCCTCGTCCATATCGTATATCTTGCTGACTGTGTTTCGACCGAGGGTGATATAGCGGTTATATGAAGCCTCTTTGGAGTAAACAACGTCCTCATCGATCTTGAAAAGAGTGTAGGTGGTGCTTGTTATAAGCTCGCCGATGATAAAAATGAGCATCACGACAGGTACGGGTTTGATGTTGTAGTGCTTTTTGTAAAGGTACACGAGCAAAGCGTAAAGTGCGCCGAAGCCGATGGTGAACCATACCGTCGCAAGGAGCGTGACTTTTTCCAATCCCTGCTTGTCAACGTAAAGAACATACGCAGCAAGCACGAAGAACATTCCGCCGATCTCCTTTGCGGTGATGCCCTCAATGCGCTCGAAGGCCTGCGCAGCCATAAAGATGAACATAAAGCTGCACATAAACGAGTAGCGGTAGGGAAGCCAGTTCGGGACCTGAAGTCCGTGCCAGACGATATCCACCGTTGACATATACATCGAAAGGATAAGAACGAGCGTGAGCAGGCCGCAGCCTATCTTTTTGCGAAGCTTGATGTTCGTGTTGAGGAAGAAAAGCGGCACAAGAAGTATCGTCAGAACGCCGCAGTAAACCACGGGCGAACCCTCGGGACGGCAGGTGTCATAAACGTTCGGGAGCAGGTCAACAAAGAAATCCGCAAAGTCGAACTGCGTTTCCATCTCAAAATTAGGCGTTGAAAACTCGAATTTTCCAAGCTTTAACGAGAAGTAAAGCGGTATGAGCAGCCAAGCCGAGCATATTGCCGAAAGCAGTCCCGAGCAGGCGAAAAGCGAGCCGCTGTAAACGAAGTTCGTGAATTTGAACGGTGCAGCCGCATCGGAGATAAAGAAGAAATATGCAAGGAAATAAATTATGCAGAAAATTGCGATCATCCAGCCGATATAGAAGTTCGCAATGAACATCAAAGTCAGCGGAATTACAAGATAAAGCCACTTTTTTTCATCAACGAGTTTGTCGATGCCCTTGCATATCAGCGGCAGATAGATAAGTCCGTCAAGCCACATCGGGTCCATGAGCTGAACTATCATATACGCCATAAGCGAGTATATAACACTGAAAATAAGCGAGGTGCTGCCGCTCATTTTCTTGTGATTGCCGAGAAAATGGCACATCGTAACACTCGCCGTGCCGACCTTGCAAAGCTGCATAATGAGTATCGAAGCCGTCATTATCGACCTCGGCAGCAGCATAACGATGAGCATAAACGGACTGGCGAGATAGTAAGCGAAAATGCCTATCGTTTCGCCCGAAAGGTTTCTGCTCCATGAGTTTACAAGGCTTCCGTTGCCGTGTAAAGCATCGCGCAGATTTTCATAATAATAAACATACTGACCGTTGAGGTCAAGAACGAGAACGGATTCCTTTCCGAACGGATATATCCCGAAAAATGCGTATGCAATAAAGAGAGCCACCGCAGGGATAAGAAAAGCGAAAATATAAATTCTCTTGCTGTATAAAAACGTCCAAAAATTAAATTTCAGCGTTATCGGAGCTTTATTTTCTTTCAAGATCGATTTTCCTTTCTGTAAAAAAGTTGGCATACATATACTATTATACATATTTTTGTACTTTTTACAAGAGGGGAAGATGAAAAAAATTCGGAATGCGGAACAGAGAGAAAAAATTCGGAATTTGGAATTCGGAATTATTTTAGCTCCGTAAATTCATATTGAACACCGTAGGGAACGAGTTTCCCGTTTCGCATCGTAAAGCGTTTATGAAATAAACGAACAGACCTGTTTTCAAAGGAAAATTTCCTTGAAAACAGGTCTGTTTTGTAATTATTTTCGGCATTTTTGTTGCAAACTAACGGGATATAGATAATTCCGCATTCCGCATTCCGCATTCCGAATTTATTATGCCCCTATTTTGTGAAAATCATAGTCACACATACTCACAGGGATCAGCCGAACATTCCGCAATTTCAAACGGCAGTTCGGGCATATCTTCCGAAAAACGCTTCGCAAGATATGGCATAACAATATTTTCCGTGTGGAAATGTCCGCAGTCGAAGAGCGTGATGTCGCTGTTTAGCGCCGTTATCATCTGATCGTGCTTGACATCGCCCGTAATGTATGCGTCCGCACCGAGCCTGAGCGCATCGGGGAGCATACTTCCCGCACCGCCCGAGCAGAACGCAAGCTTTTCTATCGGCTTTCCGCCCCTCGTAAAGCGCACAACGGTGCATTTGAATATGTTTTTGAGCATTTTTGCGGCATTTTCGGGTTTAATTGCCTTTTCAAGCCTGCAAACAAGACCGTAGCCGAAGCCGCCGCCGACTTCTTCAACATAATTTTCCGATGCAAAAAGTCCGAACGGCTCTTTCAGCATATCGAAAATGATATCGTTTATTCCGCCCCTCGCAAGGTCGAGCGGCGAGTGGAAGCAAAGGCAGGCGATACCGTGCTTCATTGCACGGCAGGCAGGATTTTCTTCCGAAAGTGAGTACAAAGGGTGATAAATTACGGGGTGATGGGAAATAATAACATCAGCACCCTTTGAAATGGCCTCTTCGACGACCTCATTTGTGATGTCAAGAGCCGCAAGGACTTTCGCTGCCTTATCACTCGGCAGACCTGCCAGAAGTCCCGAGTTGTCGCCCTTTTGCATAAGGGAAAGCGGTGCTATCCGATCCATTTCGTCAAGAATATCTTTTACTGTAAAGCTCATACAATACTGCCTCCGTTTTCTGCGTAATTTTTTATCCGCTCCGAGAGCGAACGGCGGTGTTCCGATTGTTCCATATTGCCCGAAGCTTTCAGAGCGTCCGATTCTTTTTTCAGCTTCTCCGAAATGCCGAGCAGCATCTGCTTGGCTGTATCCTCCAAGGGTGAAAGCTTTCCGACAAGTGTTTCAAGCTCGCTTATCTCACGCTTTTTGCCGGTGAAAACGGCGTTCATCACGGTGTAAAGTCTGCCGCTTTCTTTGACAGCCGTTTCACCGAGCAGCTCAAAGCCGTTCTCGGCAAGAAAACTGCGCAAAGACGGCGCTTTCGTCATCGGCTGTAAAACAAGGTTTATCCCACCGAGCGGCTTCTGCGAAAGTATTGCCGAGATAAGCTCACCGCCCATTCCTGCAATGATGATATCGGTAACGCCGTCAAGGTCAACATTTTTTACCCCATCCGAGAGGACGAGCAGGGAGCGTTCGTCAAGTCCGTTCCTGTGCAAAGTCGTGCGAGCCGATTCGAGCGGCTTTTCGTTTATGTCGGCGGCTATGGCAAAGCTGCACTTCCCCGACAGCAGAAGTTCAGCAGCAAGGTAGCCGTGGTCTGTGCCGACATCGCAGGCTTTTTCGCCGACAACATATTCGGCGCAGGCTTTAAGTCTGTTTCCGAGCATTTATTCTACTCCTTTTAAAAAGAAACCGCACAAATATTGCATTGTGCGGCAGTTATCCGTCTGAACGGAGGTTACTTGTTAGCGAAGTGAGCCTTAAGCTTTGCAACGAGTTCATCGGGGTCTACGCCGTGAACTGCGCATGCGTCTTCGATGGATTCGCCTCTTGAAGCGGGGCAGCCGAGGCAGTGCATTCCCATTTCAAGGAAGAACGGTGCAGTTTCCATATCTTCGTCAAGGATATCGCCGATAACGGTTTCTTTTGTGATTTCTACAGCCATTTTATTAACGACCTTTCTTTTAGGGATTTGTACTTTTTTTGTACACCTATTATTATAATCAATATTTATGAAAATTTCAAGTGCTACTTGTAATTTTGTTACCAATATGGTATAATTACGAGGATGCCTCGTTGAAGGTTCGCGCCGCGCTGCACTTCGTTGCGCTTTGTATGCATAAAAAATCGGTTTGTTGCCGCGAAGAGAATTTTTGGCGTTTGGTTTGAACGATAAGTTCTACAGTTGTATAATATATTTTTATGACCCGAAAGGAATGATATTTTGAATCTTTTAAATAAAATGGAACGCAAATTCGGCAAATATTATATCCCAAACCTTATGCTGTATGTTGTTATAGGCAGCGTGATAGTGTTTATTTTCGATTATCTTTTCCCCGAGCTGTATCTGAGCAGCTATATGTATTTCGACCGCGCGGCTGTGATGCAGGGGCAGGTCTGGAGAATTTTCTCGTTTATACTTTGCCCGTTCAGTTCCAACCCGATATTTATGCTGATAAGCTGTTATTTCTACTGGCTCATCGGTTCGCAGCTCGAGCAGGTATGGGGCGGTTTTCGGTTCAACGTTTTCTACTTCACGGGTGTTATCGGAACGATAATCGGCGGCTTGATCTCGGGCTATGCTACGGCGGAATACCTCAATATGTCGCTGTTCCTTGCGTTCGCGATGCTTTTTCCGAACGAACAGTTCCTGCTGTTTTTCTTTATCCCCGTAAAAGCGAAGTGGCTCGCGTGGATCGATGCGGCATTTCTGCTCTATGATTTCGTAACGATGCTTGCTGTCGGCTACTGGCAGGCGAGCCTTTGCATCGCGATATCCTTTATAAATATGGCGATATTCTTCGGCGGCGGTGTTGTTTACAAGATAAAGACCAACTTCAAAAACAGAAAAGTCAGACGTGAATGGCGAGATGTCAGAATTAAAATGACGAGCCATGATGATAAGGACAATAAACAATGAGATTTTCTATAAAAAAGAAGATTATTTATACGGTTATTTTTAACTTTCTGTGCCTGACTGCGCTGCTTGTGTTTGTCAGCATCGTTTGTATAAGTGACGTTCTCGATGACGATTCTTCCCAAATTATGCAGCTTGAGTGCAGTGAGAGTGTGCAGGAGATAAACGAGGAGCTGCGCAATATTGAGCAGTCTGTAAGTATGATGAGCAGTTTTCTGACATCGAGCCTTGGTGAACATGATGAACTTTTACTCAACAAAAAACGTTTTGATATCTATATGAAAATGATGAGAGAGCTTGGCAGAAATGCTGTCATGAACACGCACGGTTCACTGGGGGCGTATCTTCGTTTTGATCCGGACGTGACTGATGAGGGCGATTTTTTCTGGGTCAAGGGCAGCGTTACGGGCGATGTTGCAGACACGCAGCTGACGGATATCAAGGCATATGATAAAAGCGACTTTGAGCATGTCGGTTGGTTTTATACACCGCTTGAGGCAGGCGAGCCGATCTGGCTTGACCCATATTATAATAAAAATATAGGCTATGAAATGATATCATATATCGTTCCGCTGTACAAGCCGAACGGCGATCGGCTCGGCATAATAGGAATGGATATCAATATAAACCTTATAAGCGAGCTTTGTGCTGACGTGAGCGCATACGAAAACGGGGAATCCTTCGTTATCGTCAAAAACGGAGACGTCATCTGCGAAAACGGTTATTTTAAAGACGGATATGCCGAGCTTGAACAAAGCGGCTGTTACTACGGTGCGCCGACGGGAACGATGATCACATCGGATCGCAACGGCAGGCAAATGCTCATAATGTCGATGATGCTTGACAATAACATGCAGTTCTTCATACGTGTTCCGAAGGCTGAGGTCACTGCCCCGAAGCGAAAGCTGATAACTCTTCTGCTGCTAAATGCGGGAGTGTTCCTTATAATTTCGGCTGTAATTGTGCTGCGTTGGGCGGCAAAATTCACGAGACCGCTGCTTGAACTCACGGAAAAAGCCCAAAAGATCGCTGACAATAAGCTTGAAACAGAGCTGTCCTGCAAAACCGGAGATGAAGTCGAGGTGCTTTCGGAAAGTCTTGCAAAAATGGTCGGTTCGCTCAAAGGGCATATTGATTATATCAACGGACTTGCGTATATTGAGCCGATGACAAGGCTTGGAAATAACCTTGCGTACAAGAAAAAACTTGAAGAGCTTTCCGCAGATATCGCAGAGGGTAAGGCAGGCTTTACGATCTTTGTAATGGATCTTAACGGTCTGAAGAAGGTCAATGACAGTTATGGTCACGAAAAGGGAGATATTTACATAAAGAACTCCGCAAAGGTCATAAGTGAGACGTTCGGCGGCGAAAACTGTTTCAGAATAGGCGGAGATGAATTCACGGCAGTCCTCGGCAGCAGGAGCGATGAGGAGATAAACGCTCTTGCCGAACAGCTCAACAGCGCAATGTCCGATTTCAACAGTGGCAAAACGGAAATATACGATCAGGTGCATATCGCCGTCGGCGGCTCTTCCTACCGAAAAGGCGAGGACGGGGATACCTCCGATGTTTTCCGACGTGCCGATTCGGCGATGTATGAGGATAAAAATCGGAAGAAAGCAAAAACGGAAAAAGTCGAGAAAAAATAAAGTTTACGTCCACGCTTTTCAAAGGGTGGCAGGGGGTCAAGGGGGGCAGGGAACCCCTGCAGGAAGTTCGTAAACACTTTATGTCGAGCTATTAACTTGCTACTCGGTACCATTAATAGATGCGCAGAGGAGAGTCCACTGGGGCGGAGCCACCTTGTCGCAGGTCAATTTGACCTTTAGCAGAAAGCGAAACTCCCTAAACTAACAGCACAAAGCTTGCTACAACAGCGTAATCAGTAACAAATTCAAAGGCGCAATTCACACGAAAAAGGTAAAACAGATATGAGAAATCAGTTCCGTAAACCTGAAAAAGTGAATTGCGCCTATTCTGTTTTCCTCACAAAACTATCCTCGGCGAATAAACGTGAGGAGCAAAGCGACGAGCGTTTTAATACTAAACACCAATAAAATACAGGAAAAAATCTGCGCCGAAATCCCATATATTCAAGATTGTCGGCTTGATTTTTTCCAAATTTTAAATGGTGTTTAGTATAAGCCGACCTCGTTTGAACAGCTATGGAAATTGAACCGAAAAAACACATACTGTATCAGTGTAAAAACATTTTACCTTGTTTTCCTTGAAAGAAAGCCTTGTATATGGTATAATAAAAACCATGAAAGGAGCGGATATCAATGCTCGACATTATATACGGCGGCGCAGGCACGGGAAAATCATACGAAATGATGACAAGGATAAAACGTGCCGCTGCCGAGGGGAAAAAGGTCTATGCTATCGTCCCCGACCAGTTCAACTTTGAATACAACCGCCTGCTCTATAACTTTATGGGCATGGAGGATTTCAACCGTATGGAGATAATAAATTTCTCCCGTGCGGCAAAGTATATTTTCATAAAATACGGCGGCTTAAGGGGCAAATATGCCGATGATACCGTCCGTAATATCATAATGTTCGAGGTACTGTCACGGCTTCGCGCCGAACATTCGCTGGAGTTTTACGACAGGCAGGCAATGAAAACACGCTTTGTCACAGATGCGCTCGAAATTGTGAAAGCGTTCTCGGCGGCAGGAGTTTCGCCCGAACAGCTCACGGAAAAGCTCTCATCACTCGATGAAATAATTCGCCCGAAAGCAAAGGACATCGCCCTCATCTACTCGGGGTATATGGAAAGCCTCGAAAAGCACGGCTTCAAGGACAGCGGCACCGACCTTACCGAAGCTGCAAAAAAAGCCTCCGAACACGGCTTTTTCAAGGACACTGAATTCTTCATTGACGAGTTCAAAAGCTTCACTCCCGATGAATATGAACTGCTGAAAATTATGATAAGGGACTGCGGAAGCGTGACCGTATCACTCACGACCGAGGACGAAGCGCCGAGAAATTTCTCGCTTTTCGATACGGTCAATACAACGATGTACAAGCTTATTTCCGCCGCAAATGACGCAGGTGCGCAGGTTCGGAAAACTTTCCTCACGGAGAACAGGCGCTTTGCCTATCCCGAGCTTGAATTTATGCGGAAAAATATCCTCCGTGCAAAGCGTGAGCATTTTGACGGCGGGTGCAGAGCGGTGAAGATATACGAAGCCGCCGAGCCTTACGCCGAAGCGGATTATGTTGCCGCCGAGATATGCCGTCTTGTCCGCGAGGAGGGTTACAAATACTCCGATATCGCCGTGACCTCACGCTCGTCCGAAAGCTATATGACGATGATAGAAGCGGCTTTCAGGCGTTCGGATATCCCGCTTTACACCGATGTTTCGGACGGGATTTCGCATAAGGCTCTCGTCGTTTTCATACGAACGGCGTTAAAGCTTGCTTCGGCGCGAAAATTTTCTACCGAGGAAATTTTGCGTTACATAAAGACGGGATTTTCGGGACTTGACGATGAAAAAGCGGATATCCTCGAAGAATATTGCTACCGCTGGAATGTTGAGGGCAAAATGTGGAGCGAGCCGTTCCGCGTTGCAGATGAGAATGATGCCATAGCGGAAGAAGCAAGACAGACAGTCATAGTTCCGCTTGAAAACCTGCGGAAAAAGGCTTCGCAGGGCAGGGCAAACGCTGTATGCCGCGCAGTTTCGGACTTTCTCGAAGAAGTCGGCATCGCACGTTCGGTCGAGGAAAAAGCGAAAAATTCGGACGGCGACAGCGAAGTTTTGGTCGCAGTCCGTGAAGCAAAACAGCTCTGGGATATGCTTTGTGAATTGCTGCAAAGCTTTTACAGAACGCTCGGCGAAGCTGAGATAAGCGCATCGGAGTTTGCGGAGCTTTTCGACTCCTGCGTTTCGGGAATGAAGCTTTCCACGCCGCCGAAAACGCTCGACTGCGTAAGCTTTACAGCGGCACATACGTCACGTTTTTCCAACCCGAAAGCTATCTTTGTCATCGGTGCGAACGAGGGAACATTTCCGCTTGCGCCGAAGCCATCGCCGCTCTTTTCCGATAAGGACACCGAGCGTTTCCGTGCGGCTGATATCGAGATAGGCGGCTCGATGAGGGAGAAAAACTCGGAGGAACGTTTCGTTGCATACTCCGTTTTATCCGCGGCGAGGGAAAAGCTTTACGTTACTTACCCCGTGGCTAATGTTTCCGGCGCACCGCTCTATCCGTCATTTGCCGTGAAGCAGCTGGAGGGAATGTTCGGCGAAATAAAGCTCACCGAAAAAGACCTCGGAACGCTGTTTTTCTGTACGACTGAGCAGAACGGCTATTATCAGTACATAAAAAGCTTCCGCAGGAACGATTCTGACATTGCGAGCCTGCGTGCGGCACTCGAAGATCATTCGCCCGAGAACCGCCGAAAGCTTCGCCTTGCCGATGAGCCGATAAAGGGCAGACATTCGCTCCGCAGAGATAACGCAGAGCGTCTTTTCGGGCAGAACATAAGCCTTTCCGCTTCACGCCTTGAGGACTACAGAAAATGCCCGTTCATCTACTTCTGCAAAAAGGGACTTTGCATACAGCCCCGTAAAAAAGTCGATGTTTCCGCTCCTGCAAAGGGAACTGCGATACATTACTGCCTTTGTGAGTTTTTAAAGGAATACGACAAGGACAGCTTCGTAAAAATGGAGCGAAAGGACATTTCCGCTATCGTTAAATCCAAGCTCGGCGAATATTACGCTTCGGACGAGGTCGGCGGAAGCTACGGCAAGACAAAGCGCTTCGTTGCGGCGTTCGTGCGAATGGCTGAAACGCTGACGGACATCATCTGCCGCCTGAAGCTGGAATTTGCGCAGTCCGATTTTTCGCCGTCCAGCTTTGAATATACGCTTTCCTATGCCGAGGGCAGTGACGAAAAGCCCGTCACGATACAGCTCCCCGATAAGACAAGGGTAAGCTTTGTCGGTGCAGTTGACCGAATCGACACATTCGTAAAGGACGGCATAACCTATGTCCGTGTCGTTGACTACAAAACGGGTTCAAAGGTGTTCTCGCTCGCCGACCTTTACTACGGTATAAATATGCAGATGCTTCTGTACATCTTCGCCGTGACCGACCCCGATGCACCGCTCAATGAGGGCAAATATCACGAAGCTCTGCCCGCAGGCGTTCTCTATATGCACGCAAATGACAACGTTCCCTCCCTCGGCAGAGATCCGACCGAGGACGAGAAGCTTTCCTACGAGAAAAAAGGCTGTAAAATGGACGGCATAGTTATTGCCGATGCCGAGATCGCAGGTGCAATGGAAAACGGTCTCAGCGGAACCTTTATCCCCGTAAAAATTAAGAATGACGGCGATTTTTACAGCAATTCAAGCATCATCACCGAAGATCAGATAGCCGCTTTGCGAAAATATTCTTCGGAGATACTGACGGAAACAGCTATGAGCATAAAGAGCGGAGAGATCGGAGCCGATCCGCTCCGTAACGGCAATGTTTCGCCCTGCTCATACTGCGATTACAGCTCCGTCTGCGGCAATTTCCCGAATATTATCCACCGTGATTACGACCCCGAAGCTGCCGAGAAAATGAGTGCAAAGCTTGACGATATTATCCGTGAAGAAAACGGGAAAGGAGAGATGAACAATGGCTGATAAATGGACAGACCGACAGCTTGAAGCTATTGAAGCGAGAGATACATCGGTCATAGTTTCGGCGGCGGCAGGAAGCGGCAAGACCTCCGTTCTTGTTGAAAGACTGCTCCGTATCCTCTCCGATAACGAGAACCGTGTTCCCGCCGATAAAATTATCGTTGTAACGTTCACCAACGATGCGGCGGCGCAGATGAAACAGCGCCTTTCCGATGCGATAGCGAAACAGCTTGAAGCCGACCCCTCGAACGAGTGGCTTTTCAGCCAGCAGGCTCTTATCCCGTCGGCGAAAATTTCAACTATACATTCATTCTGCTTTGACCTTATAAGGGAAAATGTACGGTCGCTCGATGTTTCGTCAGGCTTCCGCATTATCGATGATTCGGAGGAAAAGCTCATCGTTGCGAAAGCCTCCGAGAACGTATTTGAACGTCTTTACGGCGAAAAGCCCGAGCTTATGAAAAAGCTTGCGGACTTTACCTGTTCGGGTGCAAGGGGAGATACCGAGCTTGAAAAAACGATGCTCTCGATATATCGTTTTATAATGTCGCTCCCGTTCCCGACAGACTTCCTCGACAGCGCAAAAAAGCGTTACGAACAGCCTTTTGACGAGCGCACAGATCCTCTTGCGGCGGCTTATTCGGAGTTCATCTCACAGCAGTTCAGAAGTGCGGCGGCGCTGGCTTTCTATGCGGCTGAATTAGTCCCCGATGACGGAAAATCAAAGGCGCAGAGCATCATCACGGGCGAAGCACAACTTTTTGAACAGCTTGCCGAGCGTGTGAAGGACACAGCTTTGCCGTGGGACGAGAGAATGCCAAAGCCAATAAAGTTTGAGACCTGCCGCTATCCGAAAACGGAAAAAGGCTTGGACGATGCCGCCGTTATCGATGCGGTAAAGGATTTTCGTGACCGATACAAAAAGCTTGCGAACGATGCCTGCGGCAATGTTTTTTCGCTGAAAAGCATCACTGACGACTACAGGGTGAACGCCGAGATCATAGACGGAGTTTCGCTTCTCGTCAAGGAGCTTATCAAAGAGATAGATGCTATTAAAATTGACAAAAATGCACTCGGCTTCTCCGATGCGGAGCAACTTGCGGTAAAGCTTTTGTGCAGAAAGGACGGGAACGGAAACATCGTCCAAACGCCGCTTGCCCGCGAGCTTTCCGAGTATTACAGGCTGATAATGATAGACGAATTTCAGGACGCGAACAACACGCAGAGCGTTATTTTCCGTATGCTTTCGCACAACGGCACAGCCGAAAAGGGCGGCGATAACCTATTTGTCGTCGGCGATGTAAAGCAGTCAATATACCGTTTCCGACTTGCGAATCCGAACAACTTCCTCGAAGTCCTCGATTCGTCCGAGCCTTATGAAAAAGGCTTCACGGGAACGAATGCGGCGGTGCTTCTCAACCGCAATTTCCGAAGCAGCCGTGACGTTGTTGATTTCGTCAACGATGTTTTTGAAAATATTATGGACAGAGATAACGGCGGCATCGATTATACCGATAATGAAAAACTTGAATACGGCGCAAATTATCCCGATGCGGACCGCACGACCGAGATAATTTTCTCCCCCGACAAGGGCGTTATAACCGTATCATCGGACGATGAAAGCGGTGAAGAATCGCTCTCAGCGGCTCAGGCGGAGGCTCGTGCGGCGGCTTCAAAGATAAAGTCGATGATCGGCGTTGAAAAAGTCTTTGACAGGGGCGAAATGCGTACAAGCGAACCCCGTGATTTCTGCGTTCTGCTCCGTGATAGGGCGAGGGGACAGCTTTACGCCGATGAACTTAACGCAATGGGCATAAAAGCGGTCTGCGAGGAAACAGTCAGCTACCTCCAGTCACGCGAAATATCGGTGCTTCTGAACCTGCTTAAAGTTATCGATGACCCGATGCAGGATATACCGCTCGTTTCGGTGCTGATGTCGCCGATGTTTATGCTTGATGCGGACGAAACGGCGGAGCTTCGTCTGCTTTCGGAAAAGCGTGACGAAAAGCTTTATAAAGCCGTTCTGAAAGCTGTCGGAGAGGAAAGTAACTATTCGGCAAAAGCAAAGCTTGAACGCTTCTGCAGGATATTCAAGAGCCTGCGTATAAGCGCCGCTTCGCAAAGCCTTGAAAGGCTCATCGTGACCGTTTATGACAGCACGGACTTTCTTTCGTCAATGAGCGTTTACTCGGACGGCGAGCAGAAGAAAGCTAACCTGCGCCTCTTGCTCGAATATGCAAAATCGTATGAGCAGAACTCCTCGGGCGGTCTGTCTGGTTTTATCCGATATCTTAATGATGTTTCGGAAAACGGCGGCGATTTCGTCCGTGCCTCGGTCGTTTCACCTGCCGACAACGCTGTTTCGATAAAGACCATACACAAATCAAAGGGACTTGAATACCCGTTCGTTTTCCTCTGCGGAACTTCACGCAAATTCAATCTTGCGGACTGCACGAACCGTATGCAGATACACCTCGGCCTCGGTATCGGCTTCAAGATACAGAACCTCGAAACGGGTCAGCTTTACGATTCGTTCCCACGCTATGCGATATCCTGCGTTAACCGCCGCGAGAGCGTCAGCGAGGAGATGCGACTGCTGTATGTTGCGCTCACAAGAGCAAAGGAACGGATTTTCATCACCGTTCCCGACAGCGACAACACACGCCGCCGAATTGCTCAGTGCGCCGCACAGCTTGCCGCAGAGAACGGAAACCCATCGGCGGTAAAGGCGCAGTCGATGCTCGACTGGCTTCTTGCGATACTGCTCACGCACCCCAATTCTTGCCGAATACAGAATGAGATATTCGTTCCGACACGGAACAGCAGGGCGAAGATAAAAATATCCTCGTTCGAGGATACTTCCGCTGATGAAAAAGCTCCCGAGGAGGTCAAAGCGCTTGCGGAGGAGGAAAGCGTCCGAAAGCTGCTCGGCAACTTTAATTACCGTTATAACAGTGAGCTTACCGAAGCACTTGCAAAGCTCACCATAACCGAGATCGCCAAAAGCGAGAATGCCGAGGTCTTTCTGCGCAGACCCGAATTCGCCGCAGACTATGGAAAGCTCACCGCCGCAGAGATAGGAACGGCAACGCATACCTTTATGCAGTATGCCGATTATGCCGCTGCGGAAATTGCTCCCGAAGCCGAAGCCGAACGCCTTGAAACGCTTGGTATCATCAGCTCCGCAGAACGGCGTTCGCTTGATCTTGAACATATAAGATCATTCTTCCGTTCGCCGCTTTATGAGCGAATGAAGCGTTCGCCCGAGGTGCGCCGAGAGCAGAAATTTCTTGTCGAAATATCAAAGCTGGGACTTGACGGAATGTACGGTTTGGAGTATAATAATAGCAGCAGTATGCTTCAGGGTATCGCCGACTGTATCTTCTTCGAGGACGGCGATATGGTGCTTGTCGATTACAAGACCGACCGGGTAAAAAGCAGTGAGGTCCTTGCCGACCGCTACCGCCGACAGCTCGTTCTGTACAGCGCCGCTCTGGAGAAAATCTTCCATATCAGGGTGCGTCAGGCGTTCCTCTATTCCTTCAGCCTTGATAGGGAGATAGAAATTTCGTTATGAAAGGCTGGAATAAATAATGGCTTCAAATCAGACTAACAGAAACAGGACATCGGGTTCAAAGATGATAAACGGAACATTCGTCGGAGCAGTCTTCCTCGGAATATGTGTACTTATAAGCGGACTTTCGATAGGCGGCGGCATACGCAAGCTGAATAAGACGATGACCGATAAGTCTTTTTCGAATATAAGCAACGTCACAACGCCCGACAGCGTCAGCTACGGCGAGAAGAAATACCTCACCGAGGACGAAGCTGCCGAGTATCTTAACCTCACAGCGCAGGAGATGGAAACGCTCCTCACCACGGGCGAGATAACCGAGTATGTCAGGACGGGCACGGGCTATTCCATCTCCGTAAAGGTGCTGGACGAATGGTTCGACAACGAATCCTATCAGAACAAGCTTGCGGGAAATGCTTCCGAGAGTACCGATTCTGCTGACGGACAGTAAGTTTTTCAAAAAAATTTGCAAAAGCCCTTGACAAATGCGTTTTTTGTGGTATAATATATAGCGTTGGTTTGAGAAAACCATTTAAAATAAAGCAGAACTTTCCGTTCTCACCCTGCCGCAAAGAGTGCGCAGAGGTCAATAGATACTCTTTTTTATTTACAAGCGGCGGCTTTAATGCCTGCCTGCTTTGAGATGAAACACAGTATGAGCGGAAGAGATGCTTTTCCGCTCATTTTTATTTTATTTCGGGGGTGCTTAACATAAGCGTTAAAGAATTACAGATTAATGAAGAAATCAAGGACAAAGAGATCCGTGTGATTGATTCCGACGGTTCCGCCATCGGCGTTATCTCGGCAAAGGAAGCGTTGGCTCTTGCAGAAGAAAGAGAGCTTGATCTTGTAAAAATTGCTCCGCAGGCAACTCCGCCCGTGTGTAAGATCATGGACTACGGAAAGTACCTTTTTGAACAGGGCAAGCGTGAGAAGGAAGCAAAGAAAAATCAGAAGGTCGTTGACGTTAAGGAGATCAGAATGTTCTCCACCATCGACACGAACGATTTCAACACAAAGGTAAATCAGGCTGCAAAGTTCCTTAAGGGCGGCGACAAGCTCAAGGTTTCCATTCGTTTCCGCAAACGTGCGATCGCACATCCTCAGCTCGGTGAAGAGCTTCTCGACAGATTCAAGGAAGCTGTTTCCGAATACGGTACGGTTGAAAAGCCATCTAAAATGGAGGGACGCGCACTCGTTATGTTCGTTTCCCCTAAGGCTTCAAAATAAAAAATACAACGGCGAAAGCTTCGCCTAAAAATTGAAGGAGGATACATCATGCCTAAGCAGAAAACACATTCTGGCGCAAAAAAGCGTTTTAAAGTAACCAAGAACGGTCTTGTAAAGTATCAGAAGACCAACAAGAGACACAGACTTACTCAGAAGGCTACAAAGCGTAAGAGAATTGCAAGAGCAGCCGGCTACGCAAGCTCTGCAAACGCTTCAACCGTTAAGGTTCTTATTCCTTACAAGTAATCTAAATACGAAATAAACGGAGGTAAAGAATTATGGCTCGTGTTAAGGGCGCAATGGCTACTCGAAAGAGAAGAAATAAAACATTAAAGCTTGCTAAGGGCTACTGGGGCGCAAAGAGCAAGCATTTCAAGATGGCTAAAGAAGCCGTTATGAAGTCCGGCAACTATGCTTATGTCGGCAGACGTCTTAAGAAGAGAGATTTCAGAAAGCTCTGGATCACAAGAATTTCCGCAGCTTGCAAGATGAATGGCATGAACTACTCAACATTCATGAATGGTCTTAAGAAGGCTGGGGTCACACTTAACAGAAAGATGCTCGCAGAGATCGCTGTTAACGATGCAGCAGGTTTCACAGCTCTTACCGAAAAGGCAAAGGCTGCTCTTTAATTAAAAACGCTTATAAGGTCAGAAGTGAAATTTTTCCTTCTGACTTTTTGCGATTTTTATGATTTTGAGAAAACTGTGAACAAATCGCATTTTTAGGAGGAACAGAGCGTTGCGACAGTTTATTGCTTCAAAGGAAAACGATAAAATAAAGCTTTTCAAAAAGATATCTTCAAGCAAAAAATATCGCAGCGAGTATGGTCTGTTTCCGCTCGAGGGCGTAAGACTTGTCGAAGATGCGGCAATGGAAAATGCGGAAATGAGCTTTGTCATAGCTTCGGAAACGACTTTGGAAAAGTTCCCCGAACTGCTTGAAAGGCTTGAAGAAAAATGCGGAAAAATTATCATCGTTCCCGATGATCTTGCTGCTTCGCTTGCACAAACGCAGGGAACGCAGGGAATTTTCGCAGCCTGCAAAATGCCGAAAAGCATATCCGCCGATGAGCTTTTGAAGGAACACGGAAAGTATGCCGTGCTTGTCCGGCTCCAAGACCCCGGAAATATGGGTACAATTATCAGAACAGCTGACGCTATGGGTGTTGACGGAATTATAGCCGTGAACTGCTGTGATATTTATAACCCTAAAACTATCCGCTCCACTATGGGCAGCCTTTTCCGAGTGAAGATAGCCGATGCCGATGAGGATGAAATGTTTGCTGCACTCAAAAACAAGGGTATCGAAGCCTTTGCTTCTGTTATCGATACAGATGCACTTTCACTTACCGACTGCTCATTCAGAAACGGCGCAGCCGTGCTTATCGGAAACGAGGGCAACGGACTTTCCCGTGAAACCGTCAGCAGATGCGATAAAAAGCTTACAATACACGTGAATTCGCTTAACGCCGCAACTGCCGCTTCGATAATAATGTGGGAGCTGACGAAATGAGCGATATCTTCCGTGATGAAATTATAAAGCTGCTGTATATCGTATCCTGCTTCGGCGTGGGAAAAACAAGGATATGGGAGCTTGAACAGCATTTCGGCTCGCTCGATGCGCTCTATAAAGCCATTGCTTTCGAGCGTCCGCAGGGGATATTCACGCCGCAGGAGTTAAGAGCCGCAGAAAACACGACCGGAAAGCAGCTCCGTGAAATAATTTCCTACTGCTTCGGTCATAATATCGGAATAGTCGGTTTCAATGATACCGATTATCCGCCAAGACTGAGGGGAATTTACGATCCGCCTGTTCTGCTTTTTTATAAGGGCGAGATCGATCTGCTCGCGTCCGATGTTATCGTTGCGGTCGTCGGAGCAAGAAACCCTTCGGAATATTCAAAAAATACAGCAAAAAAGATATGCTCGGCTCTCGCGCGGTCGGGTATCGTTGTGGCAAGCGGTTTTGCTGTCGGAACGGACATAACCGCGCATCTTTCCGCAGTCCGTTCGGGCGGCAAAACTATAGCCGTCCTCGGCGCAGGCATAGGATATGAATATCCTGCCGAGAACAGCCGATATATTGACGAGATAGCCGCAAACGGTCTGTTTCTGTCAGAATATTTCCCGAATTCGGGTGCGAACCGCCTTAATTTCCCTATGCGGAACCGAATACTATCGGGCATCTCGCTGGGAACTGCCGTTATCGAAGCTTCGGAGCGAAGCGGCTCGCTCAGTACGGCTTCAAACACCGTTTCACAGGGGCGCGATCTCTGGGTGATACCTCCGCACGATATTTTCGACCCGAGGTATGACGGAAACAAGTCGCTTATCCGTGAAGGTGCGATACCGCTTCTGTCTGAACACGATATCCCGTGCGAATATTTCGAGAACTACAGTCATAAACCTGTAAAAGACAGCATTTCCGATACGGCAAAGCTTGGCGAAGCTGTTCACGAAACGGTTTCGGCAATTCCGCAGGCTAAGACCTATGTGTCTAAACAGCCGAAGAAGCCTAAAACGTCAAAACCGTCAAAACAAGCTGAAATTTCAGCAGAAAAGACGGAAAATGAAGAAATATACAGACCCGAGGGCAGTTCGGGTGTCATTTATGATATCATAAAAAGTGCCGAAAACGGCATTTCGCCCGATGAGGTCGCAGAAAAGAGCGGTCTTGAAATTTCCGAGGTGCTTATGCTTATCACAGACCTTGAAATTGACGGTGCTGTTTATTCCGAAACAGGGCAGGATTATTTTGCAACATGAATATGATGATTATCCGAAAGGAGTTACGATATAAATGTCAAAGCTTGTTATTGTGGAGTCACCCGCAAAGGCTAAAACTATAAAAAAATATCTCGGCAGCGGCTATGAGGTCGTTGCTTCAATGGGTCACGTCCGTGACCTGCCGAAATCAAAGCTCAGCGTTGATGTTGACAATGATTTCAAACCCGTTTATACCGATATAAAAGGCAAAGAGGAGCTTATCGCAAGCTTAAAGGACGAAGCGAAAAAGGCTGATTTCGTCTATCTCGCAACGGACCCTGACCGTGAGGGAGAAGCCATTTCATGGCACTTGGCGCAGATGCTCGGACTGCCTATGGACGCGAACGACCGAGTAACTTTCAACGAAATTACAAAAACGGGCGTTACCAATGGTATGGCACACCCTCGCAGCATCGACATTGACCTTGTAAATGCACAGCAGGCGCGCCGTATCCTCGACCGTATCGTCGGTTACAAGCTTTCGCCGTTCCTCTGGAAAAAGGTCCGCCGTGGACTTTCCGCAGGACGTGTTCAGTCGGTCGCTGTTTCGCTCGTCGTTGACAGAGAAAAGCAGATCGAAAACTTCAAGCCGGAGGAATACTGGTCTATCGATACGAAAATGACCGCTCCGTCCTCGAAAAAGCAGTTCGCAGCTTCATTCTACGGCATTGACGGCAAAAAGACCGAGCTTCATTCCAAGGAAGAAGCCGATGCGATACTTGCCCGTGTTGAGGGTGCTGACTATATCGTCACCGAGGTCAAAAAATCCGTCCGCAGAAAGTCGCCCGCACCTCCGTTCACGACTTCGACAATGCAGCAGGAGGCTTCAAAGAAGCTTGGTTTTGCCGCTGCTAAAACGATGAAAACGGCGCAGACACTTTATGAAGGCGTTGAAATTGAAAATATGGGTGCAGTCGGTCTTATCACATATATGAGAACCGACAGCCTGCGTATCTCCGATGAAGCACGTTCTGCGGCTTATAAATATATTGAGGAGGTCTACGGCAAAAAGTACGTCCCCTCCACACCGAAGATATACAAGACCAAAGCAGGCGCTCAGGACGCGCACGAAGCTATCCGTCCGTCTATGCCTGAGCTTACTCCCGCAAAGATAAAAGACAGCCTTACTCCCGAGCAGTTCAAGCTTTACCGCCTTATCTGGGAACGCTTTATCGCAAGCCAGATGGAAAGCGCTTCGCTCGATACGGTTTCCGCAGCTATCGATGCGAACGGCTGCACATTCAAGGCAACGGGCTTCTCGGTGAAGTTTGACGGCTTTACCGTTCTCTATGAGGAAACAAAGGACGACGAGGAAAACAAAGTCCTCCCCGTTATCGAAAAGGGCGACAAGCTCAAGCTCAAAGCAATCGAGGGCAACCAGCACTTCACACAGCCGCCTGCAAGATACACCGAAGCAACGCTCATCAAGGCGCTTGAAGAAAACGGCATCGGCAGACCGTCAACCTATGCTCCGACTATCTCTACTATCACCAACCGCTTCTATGTCGAGCGTGACGGAAAGCAGCTCAAACCGACGGGACTTGGCATAGTGACAACGCAGGTCATGAAAGACCACTTCAAGCATATCGTTGATACGAAATTCACGGCGAATATGGAAAGCAACCTCGACAAGGTCGAAACGGGCGAGGCTGACTGGGTACAGACCCTGCACGATTTCTATGACGATTTCGATGCAACGCTCAAAAAGGCTGAGACCGATATGGACGGCAAGCGCATCAAAGTCCCTGATGAGGAAACGGACGAGGTCTGCGAGGTCTGCGGCAAGCCTATGGTAATCAAGATAGGCAGGTTCGGAAAGTTCCTTGCCTGCTCGGGATTCCCGGAATGCACGAACACGAAGAAGATCATCAAGCCGACCGGCGGCGTTTGTCCTAAGTGCGGCAAAAAGGTTCTCCAGAAAAAGTCCAAAAAGGGCAAAAAATATTTCGGCTGCGAGGATAATCCGAACTGCGACTTTATGACTTGGGACACTCCCGTTTCCGATAAATGCCCGAAGTGCAACGACGGCACAACGCTCTTCAAAAAGGGCGGCAAGCTTTTCTGCTTAAAGGAAGGCTGCGGCTACGAAGTTGCTGTACGAAAGGATAAGTAATATGGATTGTCCGAAGTGTAAAACAGAAATGAAAAAAGCTGTCATATCGGCTGCTGTAGGCGGCGTGCTGAACGTGGCGAATATGGATAAAAAGCTGCTTGACGGCAACAAATGCAGCGGCATTGACTGCTTTGGCTGTCCAAGCTGCGGATATATCGAATTATACGCACAAAATCCAAAGGTTTTCAAGGATAAATAAAATATGAATAACGTCAAAGTTATCGGCGCAGGTCTTGCTGGCTGTGAGGCGGCTTGGCAGCTTGCAGAAGCAGGCATACACGTTGACCTTTACGAAATGAAGCCGAAAAAGTTCTCTCCTGCGCATAAATATGAGGGCTTTGCCGAGCTTGTATGCTCAAATTCGCTCAAAGCTTCAAGAGTAAATTCGGCGGCAGGTCTGCTCAAAGAGGAGATGCGCCGCTTGGGTTCGCTCACAGTTTCCTGCGCAGAGGAAACAGCTGTCCCTGCAGGCGGCGCGCTTGCGGTAGACAGAAAGCTTTTCTCCGACCTTGTGACGAAAAAAATAAAGTCGCACGAAAATATCACCCTCCACAGCGAAGAGGTCACAAAGATACCCGAGGAAAACATCATCATTGCGACAGGTCCGCTCACCTCGGACGGACTTGCCGAGAGCATAAGCGGATTGTGCGGCGGATATCTCAGCTTTTACGATGCTGCCGCCCCGATAGTTTCCTTTGATTCGCTCGATATGAACAGAGCGTTCTTTGCAGCACGATACGGCAGAGGTGACGATGATTATATCAACTGCCCTTTCACAAAGGAAGAATATCTCACATTTTACAATGCAATAATCAATGCGGAATCCGCTCCGCTCCACGAGTTCGACCGTCCGCAGGAGCTTCACAACAAGAACGACAGCTTCACTGTTTATGAGGGTTGTATGCCGATCGAAGTCCTCGCCAAGCGTGGTGAGGAAACGATGCGCTACGGCGCAATGAAGCCTGTCGGACTGACCGACCCCGTAACGGGAAAGCGCCCCTACGCCGTTGTTCAGCTTCGTAAAGAGAACAGTTCGGGAACGATGTACAACATTGTCGGTTTCCAGACGAACCTCAAATTCGGCGAGCAGAAGCGTGTGTTCTCACTTATACCCGGACTGGAAAATGCCGAGTTTCTGCGCTACGGCGTAATGCACAGAAATTCGTTCCTCAACTCGCCAAAGCTTTTAAACAGCGATTTTTCGCTCCGAACCGACGGAAAAATTTTCTTCGCAGGTCAGATAACGGGCGTTGAGGGTTATATGGAATCCGCCGCAAGCGGTATAATCGCAGGAAAAAATCTTTCACGAAAGCTGCTCGGAAAGCCGTCGCTCGCGCTGCCGGGAGAAACGATGCTCGGTGCGCTTTCGGCTTATATCTCCGATGAAAGCGTTGAGAATTTTCAGCCGATGGGCGCAAATATGGGAATTCTCCCCGACATCGGCGAGCGGATAAAGGACAAGCAGCAGCGCTATCAGGTCATTGCAGACAGAGCGCTTAAAGCATTCGATGCGGCTATGGAGGAACAGAGATGAATGTTTCCTTTGATTTTCCCGACGATAAGGGCAAAGAGCCGCTCGTCAGCTTTACCGTGAACTGCGGCGAAAAGGACTTCAAACAGCTTGAACAGACGATGCTTTTCAAAAGCGGCGGAACTTATATTTTTGCGGTGATAGGTGCGATACTTGCCGTTCTTATCGTTTTGCAGATAGTTCTTGTTGCAGCTGCGGCAGGTCAGCCTATGCTTGCGGTCTCGTATGTTGTATTTGCACTTCTTATTGCACTTGAAATGCTTCTGAATGCACAAAAGGTCAGCAGAGCGGTTCGCAAAGCTCCCAACGGCAGCGGAAACTGCACATACAATTTTTACCGCCACCATTTCACCTTTGCAAGCGAGTATGAGGGCGTTAATGAAAGCTATGAACGCATCGTGAGGGGCGTTGAGAATACGCTCGAGGTTATGCTGTTCCGCAATGACGGAAAAACCTATCTTATCCCGAAGGGTGAGCTTTCCGATGAACAGAAAAAGCTTCTGCGTGCGGTAATGGAAAACAAGCTCGGCGGAAAATTCACAGTCAAGACCATATAAGGAGGCGGCTTATGGGAAAGGTTGAAATAAAGCTCAGAAGTGCCGCACCTGCGGTCTACAGCCTTGAAACGGAGTATGGACTTGACGAGATATTATGTGAAAAAAAGTCGGCGGCTCGGCTGGAAACTGTTGTAACTGTAATTGCGTTAGTTATAGCGGTGCTTTCGGCAATCGCAGGATATTTTCTTATCACGATAATATCGGGACTTGCATTTTTGTCGGGAATATTTTCGCTTTCGGGAATAAAACGCTCTGCCCGTAAAGCGTTCTCCGAAAATGGTGAAAAAACACGGCTCTATGAGTTTTACACGGACGGTTTTCTTGTATGCGAAGAAAGCTTTGCGGCTTATTTCCCTTATGAAAAGCTGAACGGATACCGTGACACAAAAAGTCACTTCATCATCAGGACGGAAAACGGCACGGAGTATGTTATTCCGAAAAGCGAAAAGACAGATATCGGATTTACCAAATTTTTGAACGAGAAGATCAAGAGGAGAAAAAACAATGAAGATAATCGTTGACGCATTCGGCGGAGATCATTCACCCGATGAAGTCATCAAGGGTGCGGCTATGGCTGTTGAAAAGCTCGGTGTTGACATTGTACTCACGGGTGATGAAAACAAGATAAAAAGCTTTGCCACCGCAAACAATATTTCGCTCGACCGAATTTCGATAAAGCACACGGAAGAGGTCATCGATATTCACGAAGAGCCTGCTTCTATTTTAAAGGAACACGCAGGCTGTTCAATGGCTGTCGGACTTAAAGCGCTCGCAGACGGCGAGGGTGACGCTTTCGTTTCCGCAGGCAGCACTGGTGCGCTCGTTGTCGGCGCAACGTTCATCGCAAAGCGTCTTAAAGGCATAAAAAGAGCCGCACTTGCTCCGATAATGCCTGCAGACAATGGCTATATAATGCTCATTGACGCAGGTGCAAATGTTGAGTGCCGTCCCGAAGCGCTTGTTCAGTTCGGTATTATGGGCAGCTGCTATATGGAAAAGGTCCTCGGCGTGAAGTCACCGAAGGTCGGTCTTATCAATGTCGGCGCAGAGGACACAAAGGGCAGAGAAATGGACAAAGAGGCTTATGCGATGCTTAAAAAAGCGCCGATAAATTTTTACGGAAACCTCGAAGCCCGTGATATTCCGCTCGGCATTTGTCAGGTCGCTGTTTCGGACGGCTTCACGGGCAATGTTGCTCTGAAGCTTTACGAGGGTATGGGTTCATACTTTGCGCACACGCTCAAGGGTATGTTCATGAGCAGCCTTGGTTCAAAGATAGCATATCTTCTTATGAAAAAGCAGGTCGCAGCATTCCGCAAAAAAATGGACTATTCCGAAGTCGGCGGCGCTGTTCTTATGGGCATTTCAAAGCCCGTTATAAAGGCTCACGGCAGCTCGGACGCGAACGCTTTCTATAACGCTGTCCGTCAGGCTAAGAATTGCGTTGAGGGTGACGTTATCGGCGAAATTTCACGTTCGATAGAAAAGCTGAAAACAGATTCGGCTGAATAAGTTTTACATATTTATTTTCAAACTAAAGATCGGACTTTTATGCGAAGTCCGATCGGAAAGGGATACACAAAAATGGATTTTTCGGAGTTTGAAAAAAAGATAGGATATACATTTAAGGACAAGGAGCTTCTTCACGAAGCACTTTCCCATTCAAGCTACGCAAACGAATTCAAAAACTCACGCAACTCAAACGAGCGCCTTGAATTTCTCGGCGACAGTGTGCTTTCGATAGTCGTTTCGGAGTATCTTTTCAAGCACTTCAAGCATCTTCCCGAGGGCGATCTTACGAAGATAAGAGCATCGCTCGTCTGCGAAACCGCGCTCTTTGAATTCTCGAAGAAGATAGATCTCGGTCAGCATATTCTTCTCGGCAAGGGCGAGGAAAACAGCGGCGGCAGAGAACGTCCGTCTATCGTTTCCGATGCGTTCGAGGCTGTCATTGCGGCAGTTTTCCTTGACGGCGGACTTGACGAAGCAAGAAAGTACGTCCTCGGCTTTATGCCCGAAGATATTGACAGGTACAGAAACCGTTCCAACGGCGACTACAAGACCATTCTGCAGGAAGTTATACAGCGCAACCGTGAGGAAAAGGTCGAATACTTCCTCAAATCGCAGACGGGTCCCGATCACAACCGTGTGTTCGTAATTCAGGTAATGCTCAACTCGAACGTTATCGGAACGGGCGAGGGTCACAGCAAAAAGCAGGCTGAACAGATGGCTGCGAAAGAAGCTCTCGAGCTTATGGGCTACAAGGTATGACGCACAGCAATATCTCGATCTTCATTCCGCACAAAGGCTGCCCGAACTGCTGCTCGTTCTGTAATCAGCGCACGATAAGCAGCACGGAAGAACCGCCCGATGCGAACGCTGTAGCAAAAATTCTCGAAGAAGCCTGCCCGAAGCTGAAAGCTCCGCACGAAACGGAGATAGCATTTTTCGGCGGAAGCTTTACGGCAGTCGAAAGGGGATATATGATCTCCCTGCTCGAAGCCGCACAGCCTTTTATAAAGGAATACGGTCTTATCGGGATAAGAGTTTCGACCCGCCCCGATAAAATTGACTGCGAAGTGCTTGATATATTGAAAAAATACAATGTCACCGCAATAGAACTCGGTGCGCAGTCGATGCGTGACGATATTCTTGCGATGAACGATCGGGGACACACTGCGGACGATGTTCGGAAAGCTTCAAAGCTTATAAAAGAGTACGGCTTTGAACTCGGATTGCAGATGATGACAGGACTTTACGGCGCTTCGCCCGAGGACGATATCTGCACCGCGGAGGAGCTGATAAGGCTTTCGCCTGCAACGGTGAGGATATACCCAACTGTGATACTTGGCGGAACCAAGCTTGCCGACTTATATCAGAGTGGGGTATATAACCCCGTTTCGTTCAATGAAGAAGCGGAGCTTTGCGCGAAGCTAATGGAGATGTTCGAGCAGAGCGGCATAAGGATAATACGGCTCGGACTTCATGCTTCGGAAAATGTCGAGGGTCATGCTGTCGGGGGATATTATCACCCTGCGATGCGTGAAATTTGTCTTGGAATACGTTTCCGCAAGGCTATCGAAAAACAGCTCGGCGAAAAGGGCAGATACGAGGTTTCTGTTTCGCCGAAAGCCGTCAGCATGGCTGTAGGTCAGAAAAAATGCAACACTGAATATTTTAAAAAGCAAGGTTTTGATATAAAGATAACTGCGGATAAAAGCATAGAAAAGCTCTTTGATATCCGCGTGGAAAAAGCAGACAAAATTTAGATGAAACGGAGCATATAAATGTATCTCGAATCATTGGAATTACAGGGCTTTAAGTCCTTTCCCGATAAGATAAAGCTTACCTTTGACAAGGGTATAACGGCGGTAGTCGGCCCTAACGGAAGCGGAAAATCGAATATCGGCGATGCTGTGCGCTGGGTTCTCGGCGAGCAGTCCTCAAAGACGCTCCGAGGCGGAAAAATGGAGGACGTTATCTTCTCGGGTACGCAGTTCCGCAAGCCTATGGGTTTTGCATCGGTAACGCTCAACATCATCAACAACAGAGGGATTCTGCAGATACCGTCCGAGCAGGTCTCGGTAACGCGAAAGCTTTACCGCAGCGGCGAAAGCGAGTATATGATAAACGGCGCACAGGTTCGTCTGAAAGATATCTGCGAGCTTTTTATGGACACGGGTCTTGGACGTGACGGCTATTCAATAATCGGTCAGGGTCGTGTTGCCGAGATAGTTTCCGCAAAGTCGGGCGAACGCCGTGAAATTTTTGAAGAAGCGGCAGGCATTTCAAAATTCCGCTATAAAAAAGCCGAGGCAGAGCGAAAGCTTGCAGCAGCGCAGGAAAACATTCTCCGTCTGCGCGATATCATCGGCGAACTTGAAAGCAGAGTTGAGCCGCTCCGCATACAGTCGGAAAAAGCGGAAAAATTCATCGAATATTCCGAAACGAAAAAGTCGCTTGAGATCACCGTCTGGGTTCGTCAGCTTGACGATCTGAAGAAAAATCTCGACGAAATTTCCGATAAGCTCCTTATCAGCACGAACGAATACAACGGCGTTGAAGCCGATATTTCAAGGCTTGAAGAAGAGCTTACACAGCTTTCCGAAAATATGCAGGAAAACACACTCCGCACGGAAGAACTGCGAAACCGCATACTCGAATCGGAACGCGCAAATACACAGATACATTCCGATATCGCCGTTTGCGAGAACGAAATTCGCCACGCAAACGATGATATCGACGAAATAAAAAAGCAGCAGGCACTTTCCGAAAACACGGGCGAGGAAAACCGCAAGGCTACCGAAGAAAAGCTTGCCGCAATAAAAAATGCCGAAGCCGAACTCGAACAGACACGCACAGATTATGTCACCGTCAGCGAGGAGCTTTCAAAGGCTTCCTCCGAAAAGGACAGCTTCGACAGCAAGTCGTCACAAGTCCGGAACGAACTCAACAAATTATATATAAAGCAGTCCGAATACGGCGTTTCTATCTCAACGGGCAAGCAGAACGGCGAGGATATGAAAGCACAGCTTGAATCCGCCGACAGCAGGGAAGAAACGCTTCGCTCCGCACTCGAAGATTTGAAGCGTGAGAAAAGCGAATGTACTGACGGTCTTGCACTCATCGAGGAAAAGACAGAGGAACTGAACAACCGTATCGGCGGTATCTCAAAGCTTTATGCCGCAAGGAAAGAGAAGCTCGAAGCGGCGAAAAAACAGCTCGAAGAGATGAACTTCGCTATCCGTGACAAAGACCAGCGAATTCGTATGCTTGCCGACCTTGAAAACAGCATGGAGGGCTTTGCACACTCGGTAAAGCAGATACTTAAGGCTTCAAAGTCGGGTCAGCTGAGCGGAGTTTACGGCTCTGCCGCACAGCTTATCAAGGTAGACTCAAAGTACAGCGTTGCAATCGAGACCGCAATGGGAGGTGCTTTGCAGAACATCGTTGTCGAAAATGAAGATATCGCAAAGCGTGGAATCAGACTTTTGCAGGAGACCAAAGCAGGCAGAGCAACATTCCTGCCACTAACCTCCGTCAAGGGAAACCGCCTTAACGAAAACGGTCTTGACAGATGTGACGGCTTTGTTGCGCTCGCAGTTGACCTTGTACAGTTCGATCCGAGATTTGAGGGCGTTTACAATTCGCTCCTCGGACGAATAGTTATTGCGGAGGATATCGACCTCGGAACGCTCATCGCAAAAAAGTACGGCTACAAATTCCGTATCGTAACGCTTGACGGTCAGGTCATCAACGCAGGCGGTTCGTTCACGGGCGGTTCGGTTTCAAAGTCGAGCGGCGTTCTCACACGAAAGAACGACATCGAAAAGCTCACCAACGAGAAAAATGCGCTCCAGACAAAGCTCAACGAGCTTCGAGCATCGGCTGAAAAGCTGAAAAGCGAAACTGATAAGCTTGGCTTTGATATTGAGGGCGCAAAGGAGGAGCTTTCCGTTGTTGCGGCGGATAAAATACGCTTTGAATCGGAGTTGAAACGAATAGATGTAATGACAGCGCAGAACGAGGAACAGCTTTCGGGTTCGGAAGATGCAAAAAATGCGCTCAAAAACCGAATTTCCGAGAGCGAAGCCGCTGTAAAGGCAGCCGAAGAAGCTTTGAAGTCGGTCGAAAACGAGATCGCAGAAAAGGAAAAGAGCGTTTCCGAAAACGAAGAACAGCGCAGGCAGATGCAGGAAAAGCGTGAAGCACTTTCCGAAAAAATGTCCGAATTAAAGCTTCGTGAGACCGAGATAACAAAGGACATCGAAGCAATAAAGGGTGAGATAGCACGCCTTGAAGCGCAGTCGCAGGAGATAGGCAGCAGCAGCGCAAGGCTCGTTGTTGAACTCGACGAAAAGAATCGTTTTATCGAAGAAAAACAGGCTGAGATCGAAGCGCTCAATGCAAAGCTTTCGGGCGCAAAGGACGAAGCCGCAGAAATAAACGACCGTATCGCACAGCTTCGCTCCGAGAGCCACACAATGGAGCAGAAGTCTAACGAAAAGCGCAGACAGGTCCGTGAGCTGAACGACAGCAAGGAAAAATTCAGCCGTGAGGTGACAAGGCTCGAAGAGCGCAAGACCTCCGTTCAGAGCGCTTATGACAAGATAATCGCAGATATGGCGGAGCAGTATGAACTGTATCTTTCCGAGGCGGTAAAGCTTGCAAAGCCCGTGGAAAATCTGCTCGTGATCCAGCGTGACCTTGCGGAGATAAAGCAGAAGATCCGTGCGCTCGGAAATGTCAACGTTGCCGCTATCGAAGAGTATAAAGAGGTGTCGGAAAGATACGAATTTATGTCGGGGCAGCTCAATGATGTTGAAAGCTCAAAGCGTGAACTGGAAAGACTTATCGAGGAACTCACCGAAACGATGCGCAGACAGTTCTCCGACAGCTTTAACCAAATAAATGAAAACTTCAAGCAGATATTTGTCGAGCTTTTCGGCGGCGGACGTGCGGAGCTTACCCTCACCGATCCTGAGGACGTTCTCGAATCGGGCATCGAAATAAAGGTCGCACCTCCCGGAAAGGTCATCAACAATCTTTCACTCCTTTCGGGCGGTGAACAGGCATTTGTTGCGATATGCATTTATTTCTCGATACTTAAGATAAAGCCTGCGCCGTTCTGTATCCTTGACGAGATCGAAGCGGCGCTCGATGACATAAACGTTACGAAGTATGCGCAGTATCTCCGAAAATTCACCGATACAACGCAGTTTATCCTCGTAACGCACAGACGAGGCTCAATGGACGAAGCAGATGTAATGTACGGCGTAACTATGCAGGAAAAGGGCATCTCAAAGATACTCCGACTTGAACAGCCGCCGCAGAATGTTGATGCAAACTGATAGCAAAACCAAAATCAAAGTGAGGTCTTGAATATGAACATTTTCAGTAAGATCGCCGAGGGCGTAAGGAAAACCAAAGACTCGATGATGAGCAAGATCGGCGCACTTTTCGGTGCGCACAAGCAGCTCGACGACGACTTTTTTGACGAGCTTGAAGAAGTCCTCATCACCTGCGATATCGGCGTTGAAACTTCGCTTTCGATAGTTGAAAAGCTCCGTGCGGCGGTGAAGTCGAAAAAGCTTGCAACTCCCGATGAAACCAGAGCGGAGCTTAAAAATATCATTGAAGAAATGCTCGGCGAGGATAAGAAGATCGACACATCCACAACGCCGTCCGTCATTCTCGTTATCGGCGTAAACGGCGCAGGCAAGACCACCACCATAGGAAAGCTTGCGGCGAAGTATAAGAATGAGGGCAAAAAGGTCCTCGTTGCCGCAGCCGATACTTTCCGTGCCGCCGCTATTGAGCAGCTGCAGATATGGACGGAGCGTGCAGGCGTTGACATCGTAAAACACGCCGAGGGTTCTGACCCTGCCTCAGTGGTTTTTGATGCTGTTACAGCCGCCAAAGCAAGAGGTACTGACGTTCTTATCTGCGACACCGCAGGCAGACTTCACAACAAGAAAAATCTTATGGATGAGCTGAGAAAGATCAGCCGTATCATTCACGAGCAGGGCGAAGGCTGTTCGCTCGAAACGCTCCTTGTCCTCGATGCAACAACGGGACAGAACGCCGTAAATCAGGCAAAGCTTTTCAGCGAGGTCGCCGATATCACGGGCATTGTCCTCACAAAGCTTGACGGAACCGCAAAGGGCGGCATCATCATTTCGATACACAACGAACTCGGAATCCCCGTCAAGCTTGTCGGCGTTGGCGAAAAGCTTGACGACCTGCAAGAGTTCAATGCTCACGACTTCGCCGAGGCTCTGTTCGATAATGAGAACGACTTCGACTATAACTATGAGCGTCTTACAGATGAAGAAGCATCGGAAGAAAATGAAGCTGCGGAAACTGTTGAAGCAACTGAAACGGCTGAAAATACCGAAGCTGCCGAAACTGCGGAAGAAATCGGGAATGAACCCGTTCTTTCCGAGAATATTACCGATGAGATAACCATTGACGATGCTGCGGAAGAGCTTGAAGAAACGGTCGGGGAAAACACCGAAGAAGCAGAGGAAAACGAAGCACCCGATGAAGCAGCAGAAGAGGACGATGAAGAAATAACCGACGATACTTCCGATGAAGCCGAAACGGAAAGCGAAGCAGCCTCCGAGAGCGAAGAGCCTGCCGAGGAAGCACCCGAGCAGAAGAAGAGCCTCAAGGACGGCAAGTTCGGCTTCCTCTTCAAAGAGATCACATTCGGCAAAAAGAAAAAAGACAGCGAGGATAATGAATAATGGAAATAATACTTGCATCGAACAACAAAAACAAGCTCCGTGAGTTCCGTGAGATACTTGAACCGCTCGGATATGAGGTCATCACCCAGTCCGAAGCCGGCGCAGATATCGAAGCGGACGAAACGGGAACAACCTTCGAGGAAAACGCTTATATAAAGGCAAAAGCGGCTTACGATATAACACATCTCCCCGTTATCGCAGACGACAGCGGACTGGAGGTTGACGCACTCGGCGGCGAGCCGGGAATTTATTCCGCACGTTATGCCGAGGAGGGCAAGCGCTGTGCAAAGGTGCTTTCCAAAATGGAGGGCGTTCCCGATGAAAAGCGTACGGCAAGATTTGTCTGCGCCGTATGCTACATCAATGAAAACGGCGAAAGCTTCACAGTAAAGGGAACCTGTGAGGGTAAGATCGGCTACGAAAAGAAAGGTACGAACGGCTTCGGCTATGACCCGATATTTATGTACGGCGATCGCTCGTTTGCGGAAATTTCCGCAGAGGAAAAGGACAAGGTAAGCCACCGTGCCGATGCGCTCCGCAAGTTTGAAGCACGGATAAAGGGGGAATGATCATGCAGTATGTAAGTGGGATATATGAGATACTGTTCTGCATTGCAAGTATTCTGGCAATATTCGGCGTTCCGCTGACAGCGGCGGTGTGTTTTATCGTGTTTCTGGTAAAATATATAAAATGCGGCGCAGACAGATCGGATAGGAAAAAGCTTCTTAAAACGAATACCGTTATTTTCGGAGCAATGACGGGCGGCTTTATTGTTTTGGGGATCGTGCTTATCTGGCTCAGTTCAAAAACGATAGTCTATATAACCCCTTGAAATATTGAAATTAGTATAAGAACCCGTCTTTACAAGCATATGCGCACGTCTTTTCGGCAAATTTTGCCGCAGACTGCGTTAAAAATCCTTGCCGGGCGAAAGCCCGCCTGCGGATTCTTGCCTTGTCTGCAACAAAATTATGCTCGAAAATCCGCACACATTTCTTATGAAGACAGGTTCTAAAAGGAGAATGACTATGATGACATTGATGGGAGTATTGATAAATATTTTCAGCATAATTGTGGTGCTCGGTATTCCCGTTGCAACAATAGTGTGCTGTATAGTTTTCCTTGTGAAAGCAAAAAAGTGCAGTCCCGAAGAAACGGAAAAGAAAAAGCTGCTGAAAAACTGCGGCATAATATTCGGTGTTATCGGCGGAGCTTATGTGGTCTCCGTGATCGCAGTGATGCTGCTCCTTTCTGCATCGATAGCGTATATGTAATGGGGTGCGGCTATGGAGGATAAAAAGTTCCGCAGGCTTCTTGCCGTCATAACCACGGTCGGGATATTGTTCACGGCAGGGCTTGTGACATACACCTTTTGCATCAGTGAAAATACATCGATTCTTACGTTCATAAGCAACGAGTAACGGAGAGATCATGAAGAAATTACAATGGCTTGTACTTATATCTGTTATAGCTTCATTCGTGCTTTTCAACGCAGGCTTCTATATACTTTTTACATCAAGATATATCGACCGCTCGCCCGAGCTTATGAAAAGCAGCTCGATAGAGCTTGACAAATATCTTCCGTTCGATGAAGCCTCGCTCTGCGTTAAGACCGATTCGGAGCTTACGCTTTCGGGGGAGCTGCCCGTGCTTGACGGAGCGACCGCACTCCTTCCGATATATTCCGCATTTATGAACGCATATTACCCCGAGGGAAGCTGTGTTTTTGACGGAAAAAGCTTTTCGGAGGACAGCCTTTTGCAGAAAAGAGGAACAACGGGCGCATATAAAGCAGTCTGCGATGGCTCGGCTGATATCATTTTCGTTGCTCAGCCCTCGGAGGAGCAGCTTCGCTATGCGCAGGAGCAGGGAACAGAGCTCGAATTTGTCCCGATAGGCTATGAAGCGTTCGTTTTTATCGTCAACTCGGGAAATCCCGTTGATGGACTTACATCGGAGCAGATAAAGGCTGTTTACAGCGGCAGCATAACGAACTGGAAGCAGCTCGGCGGCGGAAATATACCGATAATCCCACTGCAAAGAGCGGAGAACAGCGGCTCGCAGACGGCAATGTATGCTTTTATGGGCGATGTCCCGATGATGAAGCCGCCCGCAGTCCTTTTCGGCAAAGCGATAGGCTATTCATTCCGATTTTATGTCTCGGATATCTCTGGCAAGGAAAAAATAAAAATGCTTTCGGTGGACGGCGTCTATCCCGATAAGGAGAGCATACGGAACGGAACATATCCCGTGACGGACAGCTTTTACGCAGTTTACCGCAGCGACAACACAAACGAAAACGTCCCCCTGCTCATCGAAAGGATACTTTCGGCAGAGGGTCAGGAGATCATAGAAAAAACCGGCTATGTCGGTATATGAAAGAGGAAAAAATTATGCTTACAAGCAAACAGAGAGCGGCACTTAAAAGTATCGCAAGCACGGAAGATACAATTTTACAGGTCGGCAAAAACGGCATCGTTGACACACTCGTTATTCAGGTCAGTGATGCACTCAAAGCAAGAGAAATAATAAAGATGAAGGTCCTCGAGGGCGCAATGCTTTCCCCTGCGGAGGCTGCTGCGGAGCTTGCGGAAAAGACCAAGTCCGAGGTCGTTCAGGTCATCGGAAACAAGATAGTTCTTTTCAAGCGCAATCCGCAGAACCCGAAGATAAAGTTCTGATATGAGCAGAATTGCGTTATTCGGCGGCAGCTTCAACCCCGTCCACAACGGTCACGTCAATCTTGTTAAGGAAACGGCGGAAAAGAACGGCATTGATCGGGTCTACGTCATTCCGACATTCATTTCGCCGTTCAAAAAGGACAGCGCAGGCTTCGTTGCGGACGGAAAAGACCGACTGGAAATGTGCAGGCTCGCATTTGCAAAGCTGCCGTATGTGACGGTGAGCGGATGGGAGCTGTCGCAGTCCGAGGTGAGCTATTCCGTGAACACGGTGGAGCATTTCCGCGAAGAATTCCCCGAAGATGAGCTTTTCTTCATAATGGGCAGCGATATGCTGCTCTCATTTGATAAATGGCACAAATGGCAGGACATTCTGAAAATGTGTACGGTCATTGCGGCTTCAAGGGAGGATGGCGGCAGCGATATTGAACGGCTTCGGGAAAAGGCTGCGCAGCTTTCACGATTCGGAAAGGTCATAGTCACGGAAATTTCAGCGTTCGGGCTTTCTTCATCGGAAATTCGTGAAAAAATTATAAAAAATTGCGATTTATCTTGCTATATGGATAAAAATGTAGTAGAATATATAGAGGAAAATCGCATTTACGAACGAATAAAGGACTGATAAAATGTATTCCGATGCGGAGCTTACAGATATTTTAAGCATCAGACTTTCAAAAAAGCGCTTTACACACAGTCTGAATGTTGCCGATATGGCGAAAAAGCTTGCCGAGGCGCACGGCTACAAAGACCCGAACGAGGCTTATACGGCAGGACTTGTTCACGACTGCTGCAAGGAGCTTCCGCAGGCTGAACAGCTTGCAATGGTGAAAAAATCACGCAGAAATGTCTGCGAAGCGGAGCTGGAAACGCCCGCACTTTATCATGCGGTCGCAGGGGCATACTACGCCGAGACCGTGTTCGGGTTTACAAGTGAGGACTTTCTCAATTCCATACGCTACCACACAACGGGCAGAGCGGAAATGAGCGAGCTTGAAGAGATAGTCTATATGGCTGACCTTGTTTCGGTCGAACGAAGCTTCAGGGACGTTGAAAAGTTCCGAAAGCTTGCTTTTGACGATATCAAAAAATCAATACTCGAAGCTGTAAAGCACTCGATAAGCGAGGTCATGGAAAAGGGTTCGCTTATCCCGACACAGACGCTTGAAGCTTACAATTACTATACGGAAATTTGCAGAAAAACGGAGGAATAAGATGGCAGAGCTTACACAGCAGCAGATACTTGAGATCGCCGTTAAGGCGCTTGACAGCAAAAAGGCCGAAGATATAAAGGTAATAAAGATCGGGGATATCTCCATTCTTGCCGACTATTTCGTTATTGCGGACGGTACGAACTCCACTCAGACGAGGGCGCTTGCCGATGAAGTTGACTTCAAGCTTAGTGAGCAGGGGATCCAGCCGCACAGCGTTCAGGGAAACAACGGCTCAAACTGGATAATCCTCGATTATTCGGATATCATCGTACACGTTTTTTCAAGAGATCAGAGAGATTTCTACAATCTTGAAAGACTTTGGGCGGACGGCGAGGAAGTTGACATTTCCGCTTGGATAAAGTAATTTTTTTGAAAAGGATTGATATAAATGGCAGAACGCTATGACTTTGCCTCGATCGAAAAAAAGTGGCAGAAATACTGGGAGGAGAATGAGTGCTTCAAGACAGATGTATGGGACTTCTCCAAACCGAAATATTATGTTCTCGATATGTTCCCGTACCCCTCGGGCGTTGGTCTTCACGCAGGACACCCCGAAGGCTATACCGCTACAGATATCGTTTCCCGTATGAAAAGAATGCAGGGCTACAACGTTCTTCATCCAATGGGATACGACTCATTCGGTCTTCCGGCAGAGCAGTATGCCGTAACAACGGGCAATCACCCGAACGGCTTTACACAGGAAAATATAAAAACATTCTCAAAGCAGCTCAAAGAGCTTGGCTTTGACTATGACTGGTCAAAAATGATCGCGACCTCCGATCCGAAATTCTATAAATGGACACAGTGGATCTTCAAGCAGCTCTACCTTGACGGCTATGCAAAGTATGTCGATATGCCCGTAAACTGGTGCGAGGAGCTTGGAACGGTGCTTTCCAACGATGAGGTCATCGACGGAAAGTCCGAGCGAGGCGGCTATCCCGTTGTCAGAAAAAATATGAAGCAGTGGGTAATAGATCAGCCTGCCTTTGCCGAAAAGCTTCTGGAGGGCCTTGATGAGATCGACTGGCCCGAATCCACAAAATCGATGCAGCGCAACTGGATAGGCAAGTCTACGGGCGTTGAGGTAAAGTTCGATATCGTAGGCGGCGGAGAGTTCAGCATCTATACCACCTGTATCGAAACCATTTACGGCATCACATTTATGGTGCTTGCCCCCGACGGAGATATCGTCAAGTCGCTTATGCCCCGCATCACCAATAAGGACGAGGTTCAGGCTTATATCGACGAAACACTCAAAAAGAATGATATGGATCGTACTGAGCTCAATAAGACCAAGTCGGGCTGTGAGCTTAAGGGCGTTACCTGCATCAACCCCGTGAACGGCAAGGAAGTCAGAATGTTCATCGGCGACTTCGTTCTTGCAAGCTATGGCACGGGCGCAGTTATGGCTGTTCCGTCACATGACCAGCGTGACTTTGAATATGCTGTCGCACACAATATCGATATGATACAGGTCATCGACGGCGATGAAAAGCTCGGTCATGTCGATGTTTCCGAAAAAGCCTTTGAAAAGGGTGATTATCTCGGCAAGGGCTATAAGCTTATAAACTCCGAGGAATTTACCGGTCTTACCGTTGAGGAAGCAAAGGAAGCCATCACCTGCAAGCTTGAAAAAATGGGCGTTGCAAAGCGCACTACAAATTATCATTTCAGAGAATGGATATTTGCACGTCAGCGCTACTGGGGCGAGCCTGTTCCCGTTGTTCATACAGAGGACGGCAAGATATATGTCCTTGACGATGAGGAGCTTCCGCTCATTCTCCCCGAGCTTGAAGATTATAAGGGCAAGAACGGCAAAGCGCCTCTTGAAAATGCCGTCGAGTGGAAAAAATACGATAAAAAAGGCATAAAGGGCACAAGAGAGACCTCCACAATGCCCGGTTCGGCAGGTTCAAGCTGGTACTATTTCAGATATATCGACCCCAATAACGATAAAGAGTTCGCAGATCAGGAGCTTCTGAAGCACTGGATGCCCGTTGACCTCTACATCGGCGGACCCGAACACGCAGTCGGTCATCTTATGTATTCCCGTATCTGGAACAGATATCTTTACGATAAGGGACTTGCACCGACAAAGGAGCCATTCAAAAAGCTCGTACATCAGGGTATGATCCTCGGCGAAAACGGTATAAAAATGGGTAAGAGATTCCCCGAATTTGTCGTTAACCCGAGCGATATCGTAAGAGATTACGGTGCAGATACACTCCGCCTTTATGAAATGTTCATGGGGCCGCTCGAAGTATCCAAGCCGTGGAGCAGCGCAGGTGTCGAGGGCGCAAAGAAGTTCATCACAAGAGTATGGAATTTCTTCACCGAGTCTGCAAACCTCACCGATGACAATGACGGCGCTCTCACAAGAGTTTACCATCAGACCGTCAAAAAGGTCACCGATGACTTTGAGGCGCTCGCCTTCAATACCGCTATCAGCCAGCTCATGATATTTATGAATGCCGCATATAAGGCAGGAAAATGCCCCAAGGAGTACGCAGAGGGAGTTATAAAGCTCCTTTCTCCCGTAACGCCGCACGTCTGCGAGGAAATGTGGAGCAGGCTCGGTCACGATAAGACCATTGCCTACGAAGCATGGCCGACCTATGACGAAAAGGAACTTGAGGTCGATACCATCGAGATCGCAGTCCAGATCAACGGCAAGCTCAGGGGCAAGATAACAGTAGGCGTTGATGAGGAGCAGGACTCCGCTCTTGCAAAGGCTAAAGAACAGCCCGAAGTCAAGGCCTTCCTCGATGGTAAGAACATCGTCAAGGAGATCTACGTCAAGGGCAGGATAGTAAACATCGTTGCAAAGTAAGCATTTTAGCTCATTGTTTACAAAAAATCTCGTCAAATTTGTGCAGGATTTTTCGGATAACCCTTGACAATTCGGGATTTATATTGTATAATAATGTAGTTATATCTTATATCATCCTCTGCCTGAGCGGCAAAGGGAGGGAATAAAATTGGCAGAAATTCGTGTTGGTAAGAACGAATCCTTGGAAACTGCTCTTAAGCGTTTTAAGAGAAGCTGTGCTAAGGACGGCGTTATCGCTGAAGTTCGTAAAAGAGAACACTATGAGAAGCCTTCGGTAAAGCGTAAGAAGAAGTCCGAAGCTGCTCGTAAGCGTAAATATTAATAATTTATCGCTTTAGTCAAGAACGGCGGCAGGGTCAAACTGTCGCCGTTCTTATTTTGTATACACATTCATTAGAGATTATAATAAACACCATTTAAAATTCAGAAAAAATCAAGCCGACAATCTCGAATATATTGGATTTCGGCGCAGATTTTTTCCTTTATTTTATTGGTGTTTAGTATTAGTATTAGGAGAAAGAAGAAAAATGCTGTTCAGACCGACCAAAGCATATAAAAGCATACTGAATATACCGCCGCAAAAGCTGACGGAAATGGGCATCAAAGCGGTAATACTTGATGTTGACAATACGCTCACAACGCATAACAATCCCACTCCGATAGAGGGCATAGACGAATGGCTCGCCGCAGTAAAAGGCGAGGGGATAAGGCTCATCATCGTGTCGAACAATCACCCTCCGAGGGTCGCACCGTTTGCCGAAAGACTGGGACTTGACTTTGTTCCCGAGGGCAGAAAGCCGCTCCCGAAGGGAATGAAAGAGGCTATGAAACGGCTTGGCGTCAGCAGAAAGCAGACCTGCGCTGTCGGAGATCAAATATTCACGGATATCCTCGGTGCGAACCTCTCGGGGATAAGGTCGATATTCGTTCAGCCGATAGAGTTTGAAACAAGCTTCTGGTTCAGGGTAAAGAGAACGCTTGAAACGCCGTTCCGACCGAGGAAGTTTATAGCGTAAAAGTCAGGACGGCTGCCAAACACTTCAAAGTAAACAAAAAACCTGTTTCCAAAGAATTATACTAAACACCATTTAAAATTTGGAAAAAATCAAGCCGATAATCTCGCATAT
>OHEU01000125.1_pt1 | contig 49528 bp, 30 predicted proteins | sample 1567341 | NCBI WGS metagenome assembly OHEU01 (sample SAMEA3879524, study PRJEB24766) | human gut metagenome | biome: human-associated habitat; feature: feces | place: USA | collected 1985/1987 | reverse complement strand
CAATTCAATCCACTAAGCCAGCCGTAATATGTAATATGTGGATGTACGATGAATAACTTGTTCGATGATTGAATCCTAGCGATTGTCCATAGCTATTTGAATGACTAATGTTCAGTAAACACAAGAATCATTATATTTCGCAAAATTGAAAATTTGTTAACTTTGCGAAATGAAAACAGATGGCAGATATGAAACTCATAGAAAGAATCGGTTATTTGAAAAAGATGATTGATGTCGCGGGAACGCCTGACATCAAGGTAATTACAGGCATAAGACGTTCTGGGAAATCGAAATTGATGGAGGCATTCATTGAGAACAGGAAAGGTCTTTCTCCGGAATGCAACATCATTCATGTAAATTTCAATCTTACTGAATTTGAAGGACTAATGGAGTACCACAAGTTATATGACTTCGTAAACAGCCGATATATCCAGGGACAGGAGAATGTCGTATGCATCGATGAGATTCAGATGTGCTCCGGCTTTGAGAAGGCAATCAACAGCCTCCACGAATGCGGGAAGTATGATATCTACATCACCGGCTCAAATGCTTTTCTGTTGAGCAGCGACCTGGCCACGTTGTTCACAGGACGGGCGTATGAGATAGAGATATATCCGTTCTCGTTTAAGGAATTTTGCGCATACTATACACCAAGCGACATTTATGAAGCTTTCGATAGGTACTCACACGAGGGCGGCATGCCAGGCTCGTACCTTTACAAGAGTTCTGAGGACAAATTTAAATATATCCGCACAGTTTTTGACACGTTAATAGTAAGAGATATCAAACAGAAATACAAGATCAGGAATGTCCAGCTTCTGTATTCTGTCTGCGACTTTCTTTTGGACAATGCATCAAACATAACATCGGTCAGGAACATCGCAGACTCTCTGATTGCAAAGAAAATCAAGACAAACGACAAGACGGTGGGAAAGTATGTTGATTATCTATGCAATGCCTTCGCGTTTTATAAAGTGCGAAAATACGACATTCGAGGGAAGAAGTATCTCGCGTCTCAAGATAAATATTATATGGCGGATCATGCGTTCAAGTATTCCAAACTCGGGACCAGGAACCTAGACTATGGAAGGATTTACGAGAACATTGTCGCGATTGAACTTATGAGACGAGGATATGAATTATATGCAGGTTTCCTTTACAAGAAAGAAATTGATTTTGTAGCCCTGAAGCAGAACGAAAAACTATACATTCAAGTATCTGACAACATTTCAAATACCGATACGTTCTCACGGGAGGTGGGACCTTTGCTGAAAATAGCAGATGCCTATCCTAAGATAGTGTTGGCCAGAACTCGTCACGATTCCTATCAGTATGAGGGGATCCAAATCATTGATATAGCAGATTGGCTTCTTGATTAGCCATGGGCTTCTATTTCGCAAAAGATGTAAAAGTTTATTTTTGCGAAATAGAAGTCTAAAGCATAGTAGTCAATGTTAGAGTTGGTGTCCATGCTAGCGCAATATTGATTCTCTCAATTCCAACAAAGACTTTATATCACCACAATGCTCCGATATCTGCTCCTTTCCCCAAATCCCATTTGAAACGTCTGTCCATTGCTGTCCGGAATTGATCATAAGGCATTTCATCAGTGACATGGAAGGGGACGATGCCGCAGGACTGTCTACAGTCCTCCATAAACATGGGAACCCCATAGAATGTCACGCCGTCTATCTCCACCGAACTGTTGCACAGATAATGACAATTGGAGTCAAGTCCGTCAATAACGGCACCATATAGGCATGCGTCGTGGTTCCCTGCCACGAAAATCTTATGGGCATAGGGAAGTGCGCTGAACCACCTCATAAAGTCCAGTGCCTCCGAGGATGATCCGTTCATTGCAATGTCTCCCGAGTGGACAATCACGTCCGCCTCAGGAAGCCTGCCAAGACTGCGATGTGCCCCATGGGTATCCGAGAGATGAAGAATGTTCATGTCAAAAAAAAACTTCTAGAACTCCAGGTTCACTTTATATATAGGATTTTCCAGTTCATCTTGTTTGACAATGAACATGGTCATATAGACAGGCAGATATTCGACATTGCCCTTCACGTGCAGGTTGTCATTGCACAGAACTATCGCTCTCCGTATTCCATAATTCGGGGTGCTCAGGACTTTGGACAACGCATTATGACGTTCGTAATCCTTGCCCGACTTGACTTCCAAGGGAATGATTTCATCATCCGTTTCCAATATAAAATCAATTTCTCCCTGCTTCTTGCTGTTGAAGTAGTACAAATCCCATCCATGAGCGTGAAGTTCTTGCGCGACAGCATTTTCAAATACGCTACCATAGTTCACGTTCACCTTTCCCTGCAGAATCTTCAGTTGGATCCCTCCTGATGAATATTGGCAAGAAAGCAGCCCTACATCGTTCTGGAAAAGTTTGAAAAGGTTCCGCTGCTCACTCAGTTTCAACGGAGAGACTGGTTCTTCGACATTGTATGTCGGAAGTGCCATGTCCGCGTCTTTGAGCCAGATGAAATCATTTTCATGTCTGCCGAAAGTCATATTCTCATTGAGACGTTTGAGGATGAACCGTTTGTTCTTGGCATTCAACTCGGAAGGGATGAGATCAAACACCTCATCGATATACAGTTTCTTTCTGACATCCTGGTCGTAACGGGCTATGTCTTTCTTATAAAGATTGATAATATCCCTCTGTTCTTTCACCACGTTCTGAATATTGTTGGAATCCATATAAGTCTGGACCGCAGCAGGCATACCTCCAACTATGATGTACAACTGAAATAGTTGCATCATCTTTTCATGTATATAGGCATCCACCGGCGTTTTCTCCGACCAAGACTTCTTGACAGCTTCCAACACATTCTCCGGCACCCCCACGGCACTGACAAATTCCTCAAAATCCATGGGATAGACCTGCATCTCTGACATATAACCGACAGGCACTGAACGGATGTCTTTCAATTCGACACCCAGCAGGGAACCACTCAGCGCATAAATATAGCTTCCTTCATCCACCAATGCTTTGACCCAGGTCATCACATCCGGGCATTCTTGCACTTCATCAAAAAAAATCAATGTCCTGCTTCGCACCAAAGGGACTCGCGAATATGCCGAAATTCTGAGCAGCAGTTCTTTGACATCTCCTGCCCCATTGATTATGTCCATCGTCTCCGGCTGAAGCAAGAAATTGAACTCAATGAGATTCAAGCCATGCCGTTTAGCATATTTCCGGATAGAATAGGTCTTACCTACCTGTCTGGCACCGGTAAGAAACAACGCTTTCTTCGAGTTGGAGAAATGCGCATCTATATCATTGTCAATCTTTCTGTTAAGCATATATTGCACAATTTACGCAATGTGTTTTACCACAGTTTTTGCAACTTTTCCAAAGCAAATCTATGCTATTTTTGCAACTTTTCCAAGTATTTCATTTTTCAGTGATCAAATGACCTATTCTTAGCCATAATGTTTTCTTCTAGGTTTCAATTTGCAAATACAGTGATAACCGTTGCCGAATTATGGCGGGACGCAATAAATTGAACGGTTTTTTGCTCATTCTTAGAATCCTATCCGCCTGTGCTCACTCCTTGACCCCCTTTCCTCTTCACAACAGAATCGAAGGATTTCATCAATATCCGGTTCCTTCCATTGAAGTATGCTCTGGATAGTTTTTTTTCTCACAATGTTTTCTATCTGTCCTCCGCTTAGCTCAAACTTTCCTGACAAGTATTGCGCATCGGTATAAGAGAGCTCAGGCATCATAGACTTCCATATCTGGGCCTTTACTTTTGCAGAAGGCTTTTCAAATCTCACCTTATACAAAAATCTGCGTTTAAACGCCTTGTCAAAATTCTCTGAAAGGTTCGTAGTTGCAATCATGATACCCTTTAAATCCTCCATCTCCTGAAGAATGATGTTCTGAAGGCTGTTTTCCATCTTATCAACTGCACTCTCGGCACCTGATCGCCTGATTCCGAATATGGCATCAGCCTCATTGAAGAGCAAGATGGGTGTAACTTTAGACTCACGGACTAGTCGGCGATATCTACTGAATAGCGATTTCAGGTTCTTTTCACTTTCTCCAACCCACATGCTTTTAAGTTTGGATACATCAGCCATAATGATGTCTCTGCCTGTTGCGCGAGCCAGTTGGTAAACCATCTCGGTCTTTCCTGTCCCCGGATCACCATAAAACAGGCAAGTGAACCCGCTACGCATACCTTTCTCCTCAAGAGCTTTCTTTATACCTCCGTACCGTTCTTCAGAAAGGAGATGAGACAGAGTGCCAACTTCTTTCCCTAATGCATCATCATAAAACAGATGTTTTTCTTTGAGTTCTTCTGTCTTTAGTGTCCCGGCTATAGGGGCCTGCTCCGGGAGGCCGCCGCAATCTGCCCAGATTTCTTCCTTTACGGAATCCTCTATTTTGAAATGATCTTTAACAAGTAGTCCATCCCGGTTAGCATAGACCATTATTTTACGTGCCTGTAACGATAATTCTTCATCTTTATATGCGTCTTGTAGAAACTCCGATGCTTCCTCGCCAAAACAGTACCTAAAGTCAAACCACGCACAATAATCATCTTGATACGTTAAGTATCGGTAACACATTCCATAAAACAAGAGTCGCTCTGCTGGGCACATGCTTTCCATATAGTCATTACTCTCCCATTTGTCGGAATCATCACGATCATAAAAATCGAAAATCTTGTCGCTACGTCGTAATATCTCATATTTGTCAGCAACTTTGGCAATACTTGTTGTTGGATTTGCCAGAAGCATATCATCGATACTTAATAGAGCCCTCATAGGGGCATCCTGTCCTTGGTCCACAGGTGAATCCAATTTATTAAAAATCCGGCCGATTCTGGTTAAGATTGCATTGGTACTGAGGTTCTCATAGGTTGGTTTATGATACGGCTGGTTATGTTCCAGGCACTTCTGGACCTCTTCTCCCACTTGAATCTTCCCCCAACGGCATCGGCGAATGAGTAATACTTTTTCTAATGCTTTCAAATCTTCTTCGTAAGACAAAAGATTGACGAAATTAGTTTTTAGAGCCCTTGCCAAATCGCTTTTTGAGAACTCATCCCCTTTGGACATTTCAAGGACTATAGCAAAAAGGACTGCCTGCTTCGGGGTGATCTCAAATTGCTCAGCAAGATATTTAGAGTCTTTCTTGACCTTTTCCATCAGGGCGTCATCATATAAGAAGAATACCCCATTAAATCGGTCATCATCTTCGTGTTTTGCAGCATTGATTATGTGTTCAAGAGCCGATAATATTGTTCTTTTTCTTCCTTTTGCCATAGTGCATTTCTATTTGTTTCGCCAGCAAAGGTAGGTAACCGTTCTGCCAAAAAGCAGCAGCGACTTTAAATGTCAAAAAACGCATCTTTGTTGTCAGCGAAAAGAGACTTCTTCCTGTCCTTTAAGCAGCATGAGCGAAGCAATCATCGCATTCATTGCTACGGACTTTCCCTGCTTAGTTCATTCCGCCATTCTCCGCATTTCTGCAAAACAACATTTCATCCATATCATATAGTTTTTAGTTTGCCATCGACAAAGTCCCGAAAATCATCCGAGAACGTCTCATAGCGGAAATCACTGTACGTAAGATACTTGGCGTTTCGATAGACCAGCAGTTCGATGCCACTGTCCCTAAAACAGAGTCTGTATTCCAGACCCTTCTCCTCCAGAACGGTCTGAATCAGGGATTCGGCACTGTTCTCCAGAATGTTACGGATTTTTTCCCTCTTGAGAAGATCCATTTCCACATGTTCCATCTTCTCTTTCCATACTGAAAGGCCGCCGGGAAGGATATTGTTGATAAAATGTACCAGGTAGTTTTCAATCTCTTCCTCATACCTTATCAGTATCAGTTTCCCTCCGATCCAGAATTGGCCCATACAAAAACTGATGCCGAGACCCATCTGAGTCTCTACCACAATCTCATATCCGCGGAGTACGAGCATTGTCCCTTCCGGCATGTCAGCAGATGCCCGGACCGTGCTGATAACCTTCATAAGGGTATAATCCACATTCCGCCCCATAATATCAGCTCCATGATTGTCAATGTAGTCGACCATTTCATGGTACATTTCCAGTGCAATGCCTTCTTCGTATTCACGTATGAGTTCTTCCAGTTCCATCATGCAACAAAAGTACGCCCCGACACCGCCAAAAAGCGGCAGCCGGGGCTATCAATTAATCCTTAACGCATACTAAGTCGCCGATGCAACTCGAAATCTGTCAGGCAATTTTCGCATAATCGAGGCTGTAGGCCCATATATGGAACCGTAAACATTTGAAAAACATGTACAAGCATGTGACGCAATAATCATTAAAGGCAGGTCATCGGAATTGATGCCTGCCTTTTTCAGACGCTCGCGGTCATAGACCTTCTTGGATTTCTGAGTTGTCGTACGGAACATTATCTGCTTGCCGTACTTTGCGATTTCCTCCTCTCTCGAGGCCTTCCGGTTGGCAAGGAGGAAGTCTTTCTCCGTAATCCGGAACCTTTTCTTTGCCATTGGTTTATGTATTCGGGCACAAATTACGTTCAAATTTGCCGAAAACACAAGAAAAGTGAAAAAATATAAGAAATCCATGTAAGATTGGTGAAGAAGTATTGTATAGTATATAGCAAATGGAAAACTTGCGAACAATTTACATTTTAAAATAACCAAAGTCATGGGATATAGAACATTTGATTCAGCTATCGACGAGCGCAAAAAGAAGAACGCCGCCATCTTTCGTCAGACCGCAGACTGCATCCGCCGCGGAGAATATACGACACCATCCGGAAGAACCGTCCAGCTCGATTTCACCGACATGCTCAAAGGAAGCAGATGCTACCAACAGGAGATCCAGGCGATTTCGGCACCGGACGTGGCAGGAGAGACCAGAGTGCTTGTCGAGAACAATGATTGTCTCGTAACGGCAGAACGCCTTGTCTCCGAAGGATATAACCCTCTTCTTCTCAACTTTGCCAGTGGCGGACATCCCGGCGGTGGAGTTGAGAATGGTGCCAGGGCTCAGGAAGAGACCATCTGCCGCAGAAGTACTCTGACCCGTTCTATCTATGCCTTCCATAGAGGCAGCGCGACCAAATATGGATACTTTCTCATTCCCGGAGACAACTACCCTATAACAACGAGATATAGTGCAATATATTCTCCTTGTGTCACCGTATTCCGTGAGGGGGCAGACTGCACGATGATGGAGGACCCATACAATGTTGCCGTGGTATCCTGTGCCGCTCTGAATCTCGACGGAAAATATTCCATAAAGCTCACTGCTGAAGGACACATGCCTCAGGAGGCCCTCGACATTACACGATGCAAGATTCGCACAATCTTCCGCATAGGCCTCCTCCATGGTCATGACTCCCTCGTACTCGGCGCCTTCGGATGCGGTGCCTTCCATAACCCTCCTGCAGAAGTCGCCAGACTTTTTCATGAAGTGATGGAGGAAGAGGAGTTCAAGAACAAGTTCAAGGTCATAACCTTCTCAATCATAGAGGACCACAACTCCGGCAATTCCAACCTGAGGCCATTCCAGGCAGAATTCGGATACTAAGAACAACAATAACGGCTGAGATATTACTTACGCCAGCATCAATGACAATTGGCGGAGTCCATTTCCGGACAGGAGATGATGCCGATATTCAGGCAGACATGAATATGGCAGAAATCCTGTCCCGGGTACTCCCCTATTCTCCAAAATCTTAGTTGCACAATATCGGTTCCACTAATTCACCGGAACGAAAACTGAACCGGAAAAAGCACTTTGACACTTAACAACCAGACCGTTTTTCACTGCCACATTATAGCAGTACGCATCAATACCTTTGTACCAGTAAAATCATAGACTTATGGCCAAGAGCATAATTCAGCAGATAAAATTTTGCGCCAACAAACTGAAGAACAGCAAACTTGCCCGTCTGGGAGGCAAGGAAATCAGTGAAGCATTGGACAATCTTACGGCTTGCCTGGGACTTGAGAACCGCGAGGAAGCCATCGTTTTCATTCCGATTTTCGAAAAGGAATGCAGCGGAAGGACATGCGACTTTGACGACATGTCGAGGATGTACGACTGCACCATCCTGGATATGATGGAGTACACTCCGGCAGTCAAGAATCTGCTGGAAAAAGGCCTCATCTACATCAACACACACGGCATGAAGACCTGCAAGATTGTCGAACAGAGCTTCGGAGTCACGCCGGTCGTTCTCAACAGCATCATTGACAATAAGACTCCCAACTTGGAAGACGTGGAAGCATAGACCTCAGACTTCGACCGCTATGCCTTATGCTCTCTGGTCAGCAACGCTGTCCAGGATTCCGACGTGACATTCCGCAGTCTGCTTCAGGTCGCGTCCGATGCTGAGAAACTCAATGCGAGCATGACGTTCGTCCAGGAAGTCCGCAGACATCTGGAGGAACTCTCTGACAGGATACTATTCTACGAAATCTGCAATGATTTCTGCGAATGCCCTTCGAGAAGATCGTCAATTGAAAGGACTCTGGAAGATATCTATGACTCTTTCGGAAAGCGCATTTCCGCACGAGCCAGACTTCTGGACGGAACAAATGCCCTGATTTCCAATGAATTGGCCTACATAAGCGATGACCGGGAAGAAATGACACTTACCGAGAAGGGAAAGGAGATTCTGCTCGAAAACGACTACGCATCCTTTGGAGACAAACTGGATTGCCCAGACCGCTACAAGTTTGCCAGAATGGTGACAAAGTTTTTCCATGATGACGAAAAGTATGATTCCGAGGCACGCAATGCGCTAATAGTCAGGAGGCGTGAACTTTTAAAAATGGAGAGCCACAACAAGCAGCTGTCGTGCATCAGAAAAGTACGTGAACTTATCCGCTCCGAAGGGGACCGCATACTGTTCTATATGGCCTGCAACTATTGTCCCGGAGGCATCAATCTCATCAATGAGCTGAAATGCTTGTTTTCAGTCAGGGACCGCGCCGAATATTTGAACCTGTTCAAGGAAGAGAAACATAAACTTCAGGAGCTGGACCTCGTGGAGATTACCTCCATAAGTTCATTGTTCGGACCTCAGACCGGCCTTGTGCTTACCGACAAAGGCAAGGAGCTGTTCTTCGAGGAGGACGCAAAACTGTTCATCCAGAAAGTCGACAAGAAGGACTTGGTCAACTGCGAGGACATCAAGCCGAAGCAGCTTTTCTTCTCCGAGAATGAGCAGCGTCAGCTTTCAATGGTCGGCGATTCCCTCATGGAGGAGAACTACCGGACATTGACGGAAAGATTGGTGTCCAAAGGCCTTTCCAAAGGTATCGCCGTACTCCTTTACGGCGCACCGGGTACCGGAAAGACAGAATCCGTCATGCAGTGGGCCCGCCAGAGCGGCAGGGACATTGTCCACGTGGACCTCAGCGCCTCCAAGAGCATGTGGTACGGCGAGAGCGAAAAAATCGTCAAGGACATCTTCACCCGCTACCGCCAGCAGTGCAAGCGATCCAAGATTAAGCCTATACTTCTGTTCAATGAGGCTGACGGCCTTTTCTCCAAGCGCAAGGACATGAGCAGAGGCTCAAGCGTCGACCAGACGGAGAACACCATCCAGAACATCCTGCTGGAAGAGATGGAGAAGCTCGACGGCATACTGATCGCGACCACCAACCTTGAAGAGAATCTTGACAAAGCTTTCGAACGCCGTTTCCTCTTCAAGATACGCCTGGACAAACCGGGCGTGGAAGCGAAGAAGAACATCTGGCAGGACAAGCTCCCGATCCTTTCCGCAGAGCAGGCTCACAAGCTGGCGTCGGACTTCGACTTCAGCGGCGGTGAGATCGACAACATCGTCCGCAAGACCACCATGCAGGAAGTCCTCGAAGGCGGTGTCCCTACAATGGAATCCATCGTCAAGCTTTGTTCTCAAGAAAAAGTCTGCACTAGGAACAACAGGATCGGGTTCTAGCCGGTCCTGGTCCTGAACAATAGACAAGCATTGTCGCAAACTCAAATCTGCTATGGACAATGAACAGAAATTAAAGTTCCTTCAAGAAAACTTTGCGTTATTTATGGAATTCAACGAAAAGATATGGCTTCGTGCCGCTATTAAAGGGATCCGTCCGATCATCGAGTATAAGATCAATACTGGGGAAGAAATCGATTTCAAAGGCCTTGTTATCAGGGAGAAACAGAATCTCCGCAGATGGTGGGAAAAGGAGAATCCATTGAAATCCACGCGGCTCAGCCAAGATTACCGGAAGTTTCTCGCCAAATTGGACACATTGGATGATTTGCTGGAACAATCGACCAGGGCGATTGAAATCGAATGCAGGAAGTCCACAAAAGTAAGAGCAATCTGTGAAACGGGATCATTGGCCATAGTCAGTTCGCTTCTGGACAATGCCGGCTATTCAGGATACTGGTTTGTACGACAGAAAAATCGTGTAAAACTGATGGTGCCCATAAAAAACAGGACATTGATTCTCCCACTCAGATACAAGACTCTCCAAGACCAGACAGACAAGATAATTCCTGCGATAAAAGATATGGAGCGCATCCGTGATGATTTCGGGCAAGACATGAAATTCCAATAAAATTTGCTATTTTTATGTAAGATTTACTGACTTCTGATTTAAGATATAGCAGTTCACAATTTAAAGACATGGGCATAAAAGAGAAGATAACTGAACTATTGCTCTCGACCGGAAGGGAGAATATCGGCAACGTGCTTGAATACATGGCATCCAACGGCTTCTTCACGGCACCGGCTTCGGTTTCGAATCACAACAACAATGAGGGCGGACTGGCAAAGCATTCCCTGGATGTCTACGAGGAGGCCATGAGATTAAACTCACAGTTACCGCATCCTCTTCCGACCACTTCCGTCACCATCTGCTCTCTTCTTCATGACATCTGTAAAAGTGACCAATACTACATGAACGACAAGGGAGTCGCATGCCGCGACAATGAAAAAATCAAGAGAGGACACGGAGTCAGGTCAATGTTCATACTAAAGAGAAGATGCCAGCTCCCGCTGAATTATGATGAGGAGATGACCATTTGGTGGCACATGCGATGTCCGGATTTCCACAGCAGCCCTCACGAACGCGAACGGCGTGAATCCGAAAACATACCACTTTGCCAACTCATCCAAGAGGCTGACAGGAATGCCGCAAACCAAAGCGGCAAGAAATAACGCGGCCGACAGCGAAGTCTCGTCTGTGGACTATGACAGAAGCCATCACAAAGAAAGAAAGATAGTGGGCAGGCCTTCCTATTTTTCCAAATATTGAGTAACTTGTGCCGGCAGCCATACAATAATTACCTAATATAGTTCTGATATGAATGATTTAGAAAAGAAATATCCCATCAGCATTACAGAAATCGAGAATGCTGCTGTTGCCGCGTATAGGCATCAACATAAAATTTATCTATTGGCAAGACGCCTTGTTGGAGCCTATGAACGTGTAATCGCGACCGCACTAAAAGAACATGGAGATAACTCCCTGAACATAGGTCGTGATGAAATTCCAGAAGAGTTCAAATGCGAGATAGAAAATATAAGTTTGAATGGCAATGGAATTTGTGACGGCTCAGTACCTTCATTTTATTGGGACGTGGCGTGCATATACTTTACGCCCATGGGGCGCACAGACTACTCTTCCTTCAATGGCTACAAATATGATGAGCCGTTCGATTGTTTGTTTGAAAAGATTTTGGGCGCCGTAAAATACATTTATAAGTCTGACCGCCTTAAATATGAAGACGAGCTAGCACGAAGACGCAACTCATATAAGAAATGCTGCTCAGATTGTTCCAGAGAGGAAAAACTGGAGGATTTGGTCCACGAATACCTTGTAAATTACCTGAATAATACGACCGAAAAAGCTTTCGTTCTGCCCAAGCCATTAATTTTCGAGGATTATCAATCACCTGTATATGGCCAATTTGATTACATTACACTAACTAAGATTTCATTATCGGACGAAGATGAGTTGATCGGTGCTCTGGAACGTTCTCCACAACGTTTGTTAGATGAGTCGCCAATCAATATCCCGTTTGAAGAAAAGATTTCGATTAAAACGGACAGGCTGATTACAGAATCGGGGAATTCATTTTATTTTTCTCGGTCAAATGATGGTAGTCCTCTAGTATTTCTCCGTTTGGGCGATTTATATAGTAAATATGGCCCAACCCTAAGGAGAATAATCAACGAGCATGATCCAATCCATTTTGATGATCAACCATTCTCATTGCCTGTTCTTATTTATTCGATAATTCCTATTGACTACACCTTGAGAGAATCCGGAGATGTCTTTTCTTTCTATAGAAACGAAATTAAGATAACCACTCCTCTGGGATCCCCTTTAGAGACTTCTAATAGAGAACTTGCCGAGCGCATATTGACAGCTTTGAAAAAATACGGTAACGATTTTACGTCCAATAGCATACTGCCTTTGCATGGAGCCCATCTTGACTTGATGAACAAGAAAGATGATGCGCCACTTTCTTATGACGAAGACAAGATCATCTCGAACATCAAAAGTCCCGACTATCTTCACGAAGAGGCACCGACGATTGAGTTTTTTACGCCAAGAAATTGGTGGAATGAAAACTATGGCTCGCGATTTGGAATGCAGGGAAGCCCCCAGTTTATGGATAATATGAAAAAATTTGCGGACGCCCTTACGCCGAACCAGATTTTTGTTGAAGCGTTCATCCAAGATTACGGAACATATTCAATTTTAAGCTCCTTCTGCTTCTATGCCGGATTGGACTCCAATCCTGAAATTGAAGACTTGGCCGGCGAGGATGGTATCGAATCAGGGTCGCTAGATTATATCAATAATCTTAAATTCTACTTCCATCTGGAAAACATCTGACATCTCCACCAAGATAAGAATGACTGTCCATAGAAAACACATCATGCAAGACAGTCACGGGAGAAATTCTTCCGGACGTATTCCGAAATATATTTTTTCAGTTCATCGCCCTTTATGATGGTTACATGCTCAGCAAGTCCTATGCAGAACCGTCCGGGGGCGGTGAAACTCTAGATACCAGTATCTTCCTTGTGCTCCGCCTCATGGATCCACTGGTCACTTCTCTATCTCATTTATAACCTCTTCGAGATCAACCTGATAGTAACCATTCACGATGGAGCGCATCCTGAAAAAATTCGAACCAGTCAGTAAATCTTACATAAAATGCTATTTTCATATAAGATTTACTGACTTATCTTGTAACAAACAGTAACACACAGTTGAATGGAATGGATATAAAAGATAAGGTAACAGAACTATTGCGCTCTACTGGAATGGAGAATATCCGTCTATTTTCGGTTCCCGCTTAGCCCATATCGCCTTCAAACTTTTTCTCTTCGAGCCAAACAGTCGCTTCATCAGAGCTATTTGTGCCCCAGTTTCGGCCTCATGTTTTGCATTTCATGTCCATAGTTCTCCAAATTCACCCTCAGTTAAACACTCTCCGGCTCATTTTCATCAGTAAAAACTTCTGCAGGCCGCCCTTCAGGAACATCGGCCCACCAACGTTTGACGCAATACTCCTTTAGTTCGTCCGTTCTATCAACAACATCTTGTTTCGCAAATGTTTGCTTGGATGTTATATAGCTTGCCAGCTTCTTTGTCATCTCAAAACAGCTCTTGTCATATCCAAGCCCGACCTTTAGCAGAGGAACTTTCTTTTGAACGGTCGAGTTGAGAGTCTTCTCCAAAATGGACAAATTACCCAGTCGATGCTCATACGAGACAAAATCCTCCATGTCTTCAAAGCCTAAGCTTTCAGGCTCAAAATCTGGCGTTTGAGATAGAACATGTTCGATTGTCGGGATTGTAGATACAATTTTCTGAAGTTCTTCCAAAGTATACTCGTTTTCACGAATAGTCTCACAGTAATCAACAAAAATATAAGGTAGCGCAGCATTTGGATAGATGTTCACACTCAAACTTGCATTGAACTGTTCCTTACTCATCCATCTGGTATTAAACCATAGCATCCAGTTCTGGATTTCAATATCAGAACGGTCGTTTATGGAACTCACAAATTTAACTATATCAGCCTTCGGATCGGTTCCTCTTGTCTTATAAACGCGGACATCTATTAATTCCACCAAATCAAAGAACTTTTTACCCAAGAACTTAGGCCCAACCAAATCCTTCTCCAGTACGCCCTTTTCTTGCAATTTGACAATAAGAGGATAAAGAGTAGCAGAGAGATTAAGTATGACAAATAATTTGTAATATTTCGTCTCAGTGCCGACTTTAGAGATGATTTCATTGAGATTCGTAAAGAATGACTTGAGGCTTTCAATATACTGATTGATAAAGTAAGACATCTCATCCTTGAAATCGGATCCTTTTCTTATTTCAGTCAGTTTTTGCTTGATGGTCTTGAGCACATATTCTGCCGAGGGCTCATAGTTGTCGGAGAAATATGTAACATAGTGATAGCTTAGTATATTATCCTCTGTAAAGTTCTGACGTTTAATCAAATTAATCCCACTCCTATCTCCTCCTTTATATTTAATCGAGTCGTACAATTCAAAAATATCACTAAATACGGCGTTGATGGAGTCATCATATTTCTTATCCAAATACTTATTGGAGAAGTATATTAGCAAGCTTTTTATCTTCTCCATATTAGATAAAGACTTTCCCCTGTCATTTACGGTTTGGAATATTCTGATGGCATCACCTTCCGAATCCTCAATAAACTCCATAATTTCAAGATTTCCAATCGCATCCAGGAACTGTTCAGGGTCTTGAATATTGGCAATCTGGAATTTCATTTCCTCGACCGCCTCTAACATATAGCGTTGACTCTTATTTTGAGGTGTTGCTGACATATCACCATCCAACAGTTGCTGGAAAAGATGCACGTCCCTCTCCAAAGGCTTAAGACTATACTGAGACCCTTTCTTGATATAATGCATTTTCTGATAAATCTTCGTGTCGCAATCTTTAATGCTCTGCAGAAGCTGAGCGATGAGCAAGGTTATCGTTGTTAGGCGCTGCTGACCATCTACCACAAAAAACTTCTTAGGGTCTGTGGCGCACCTGGAAAGAACGATAGTTCCAATATAGTGAGATGAATTCGAGTCAATGGCCTCTTTAATATCATCAAACAATTCGCGAATGTGCTGTTTTTCCCATGCATAACCACGTTGATATCTAGGTATTTCAAAGTACCTATCATTGAAAAGATCGGTAATTTTTGTCGTTGCCATAGTGCTATTTATGAGATGTTTGTCTATTATGTTAGTTTCTTACTTGTTACACATAAGAAGAGATAATGAAAACTTCCATTGCTTAAGAAGAAGGTCATTCCGTTTAGCAAAACTATTCATTTCATTAAACATGGATATAATGTATCCCTTTCTTTGGACAAGAAAAAGTTCACCTTAAATCAATTCTTCGTGTAATGCAGAGCCTCCCAACGGTAGGACTCTGCATATAACACACTCCCACTATCCGCCAAGGTAGTTATTCTTCTATTAACTTCCAATTATTTCATCCGCATTAAGCGGCAACCGCAGCGTATACCATACAAGGTCCATGTGCGCAAGAAGAGATGGATCCATGCAATATCCATGCATCTGGCTAGGCCGTCCCTGCTGATAGTTTCTTTCGTGGAGATATCCGTGTCTTTCGGCTATTGATATCCTTACTTTAAAAGATTCCCTACTATATCTAAAATCCATCGACATATTCATTTGAACCAAATATGAACCAAGAAATCACATAATATTTGAATATATTTGTTTTTATACAAGTGAGCGCGTTTCAACTCGTCGTTTTTGGCACAGACAAACGCTTATTTGCCGAGCCTATAGAAATCTGAAAAGCTTCTGCTCTTATGAACTGACAACAATGGCTTACCGCGATTTATTATAGGTAAATACAGAATATGAATCTTTGTTTAATAAATAATGTTTATATTATGAATGAACTTCAAAAAAATAGCAACGGTAGTTTGCTGGAAACAGGAATAGATGTAATGAAAGACCCCAAATCAAGCACTGCTGCCAAGGCTGGAGCGATTGGAATAATAGCCATAGGGGCAATCGCTTATGTGGCAAAAGCAGCGATGGATACTATGAAGAATAAATGAATTGGCAGTATCGTAGAATACTCTATCAAATCACATTAGTAATCTGCGGAGACGTTCTTGGATCTGCTGGAGTTTATCCCAATTTTTGGTAATTTAATGAGGTGTTTCATCATTCATACAAAAGAAGTTATCATCAAATTGTCGGTTACATAGGGGACGATTCGCTTATATCCTGATTGCTGTTCTTTGTATTGTGATTAACACTCATCGTTCTTTTGTTTGCGAGCCTTTTCCGATTGTTTTATAGGACTTTCCGCGTAGTGCTAGAATGTTCTGACAGCATTCGTTCGTTCTTGAACACACAAACTACCTTTTCATCAGTATTATCGCCAAGCACTTGATGGCGCTTGGCGACAATTATTTCCGTGAACAGGATCGGGTTTTAGCGTCAATGTTAAATGTCATGCTTTTTACGGATTCCGATAAGTCTCTTCACGGAATCCGTAAGAGAAGATGACATTTCACTTGGTCTGAAATAATTGCCGCAACTCCGGCATCTGACCGGCATTGACAATACTGTGGCATTGTCCTCGATATCAGGGGCTTGGAAGACATGCCCGCAATAAGGACATTTCGTGGTGACAAATCTTCGTAGCATAGGCAAATTACTTTTGTCTATTTCGATTACCACTGGGGATGCGTTTTGCATCCTTCAATGCATTTTCCCCAAGTTTCTTACCTGTAAAAACGGCTGCTACCGCAAGAAACGCTTTCGCTGTAAACTTGATAACGTCTTTATTCATAATCTTCTAGTCTATAATGTGATCAATGATAGTGTCAATGACATCCGAAATATCTTGTCCGAGTTTCTCCCCGGTTTTCTTTCCGGTCTCAATAATTACCTTACCCAGTTCAGTAAGCTCAGAAGGGAGATTCTCCCCCTCTGGAAGTTTTTGCAATAGTCCCATAATTCAAGTGTTTAAATGATTCAATTCCTTCATGCAAAGAAAGACGTCATATGTGTAAAAACATTACCCATATTATAGAAAATTGCATAAATTTGTAAAAAAATCACGAAAATCATGTTTGAAGACAGCGATACCAGGAACAAACACGTCTGGCTCATAGAACTTCTCAGCCAGCCACGAACCCTGAAGGAAATTCAGGAAAGCTGGAAAAGCACAGACATCAATCCGTATCCGGGGACCGCCATGACCAGGAAAACTGTCTTCAACTGGATCAACAAGATAGAGGAAGAATACGGAATCAGTATCCAAGTAACCAAGGCAGGCGCGAATTCCAATTATCAGATTGTCTCTCGTCCAGGAGAAGACAGCGTGAGAAAATGGCTGCTGGGAACCATATCAATGCAGAATAAACTCATTACCAACACGTCCATCCGAGACAGGATTCTGCTAGAAGATGTTCCGTCCGCCAGAGAATATCTGGACACCGCACTTGATGCCATAAAACAAAATCGTATGATCAGTTTCGATTACGAGGACTATTGGGAGGATCCTATCAATGTCACGATACGGCCATATTTCGTGAAATTGTTTCGCCAGCATTGGAAAGTCATCGGGCCTCTTGAGAGCGGCAAGTTTAAAACTATCAGGTCTTACGCTCTGGATGCGGACAGAATGAAGAACCTAAAGATTCAGGAGAAAAGGTTCACATATCCCAAAGACTTCGTTCCTGAAGATTTTATGGCAGACAGCATTGGCACCGCAACATTCCCATCGGGAGCAGCGAAACCGGAAAATGTCATAATTCTTGTCTGGGCGAAATACAATTACTATCTGATGCACACCCCCTTGCATCAGAGCCAGAGGATACTATATAACTGTCCGGAAGATGGTTACACCATTTTTTCATACCAGCTTCACACCACTGATGACTTCTATCAGGAAATCTGCCGGTATGGCAACTATATGGAGATTCTTTATCCCGACAATGTCAGGAATGAGATGAAGAAAATAACCAATGGTATGAGAGATGAATATAAGGGAGTTTCAAGGGCGTCCTGCAAATTGAAGGTCCCTAGTGTCGAGGAACTCCTGAAGATGTAAGTTGTGACAACATTTTGACTGAACGTCTCACTGCATCTCTGATATGTATTTTTCAATTTGTTCCTTAAGAGGCTGAAGATCTTGCTCTATCACATTCCAGACTTCTTCTGGGTCAACCTGATAGTAACCATGTACGAGAAAGTGCCTCATCGCTACGATAACTTTCCAATTTGTGTCTGGATGGGCATCCTTGAAATCCAGACTGAGCATATAAGAGGCTTCGCCAATAATCTCAATATTCTTGACTATTGCAAAATACAAGATGCTATCTTTCTGAAAATCCTCTCGTTTCACTCCATTTGAAAACTCAAAGACCCTTCCTATTGCCTGTAGAATATGCTCCAGACGCCCTTTGTCTCTAACTTGCTCTCTCATATATCAGAATCTTGTCATTGTTGGCTGTGCGTTCTGCAAATGACAGCAGAGTCCCCTCCGTAATGAGATCCACATCGAATCCGAGAATTTCGCTGAGTTCCAAGGAAATCTTAGCATGTCTCATCAGACTGACCTTAGCTTCTTTATCGAAAACCACTAAGATATCAATGTCACTTCCACTATGTGCCTCTTCTCTGGCATAAGAGCCAAAGACCCAAGCCTTCACAACTGGCTGAGTTGCGAAGTAGCGTACAATCTTGTCTATAAGTCTCTTATCCATAATATCCGGTATTTCTGCAAATATATAAGTTTTTCGTCTGATTGCAAAGAACATTCTAGTGGTTCGATATCCCCTTCAGCCATGACAATCGGGCAGGAGTGGAACGAAGTAGTTTTCTTCCTACTTTCGTTTTCCGACCTCTCACACCACCGCACGTGCGGTCCCGCCAAAAAGCCTTCTAGAACTCCAGGTTCACTTTATATATAGGATTTTCCAGTTCATCTTGTTTGACAATGAACATGGTCATATAGACAGGCAGATATTCGACATTGCCCTTCACGTGCAGGTTGTCATTGCACAGAACTATCGCTCTCCGTATTCCATAATTCGGGGTGCTCAGGACTTTGGACAACGCATTATGACGTTCGTAATCCTTGCCCGACTTGACTTCCAAGGGAATGATTTCATCATCCGTTTCCAATATAAAATCAATTTCTCCCTGCTTCTTGCTGTTGAAGTAGTACAAATCCCATCCATGAGCGTGAAGTTCTTGCGCGACAGCATTTTCAAATACGCTACCATAGTTCACGTTCACCTTTCCCTGCAGAATCTTCAGTTGGATCCCTCCTGATGAATATTGGCAAGAAAGCAGCCCTACATCGTTCTGGAAAAGTTTGAAAAGGTTCCGCTGCTCACTCAGTTTCAACGGAGAGACTGGTTCTTCGACATTGTATGTCGGAAGTGCCATGTCCGCGTCTTTGAGCCAGATGAAATCATTTTCATGTCTGCCGAAAGTCATATTCTCATTGAGACGTTTGAGGATGAACCGTTTGTTCTTGGCATTCAACTCGGAAGGGATGAGATCAAACACCTCATCGATATACAGTTTCTTTCTGACATCCTGGTCGTAACGGGCTATGTCTTTCTTATAAAGATTGATAATATCCCTCTGTTCTTTCACCACGTTCTGAATATTGTTGGAATCCATATAAGTCTGGACCGCAGCAGGCATACCTCCAACTATGATGTACAACTGAAATAGTTGCATCATCTTTTCATGTATATAGGCATCCACCGGCGTTTTCTCCGACCAAGACTTCTTGACAGCTTCCAACACATTCTCCGGCACCCCCACGGCACTGACAAATTCCTCAAAATCCATGGGATAGACCTGCATCTCTGACATATAACCGACAGGCACTGAACGGATGTCTTTCAATTCGACACCCAGCAGGGAACCACTCAGCGCATAAATATAGCTTCCTTCATCCACCAATGCTTTGACCCAGGTCATCACATCCGGGCATTCTTGCACTTCATCAAAAAAAATCAATGTCCTGCTTCGCACCAAAGGGACTCGCGAATATGCCGAAATTCTGAGCAGCAGTTCTTTGACATCTCCTGCCCCATTGATTATGTCCATCGTCTCCGGCTGAAGCAAGAAATTGAACTCAATGAGATTCAAGCCATGCCGTTTAGCATATTTCCGGATAGAATAGGTCTTACCTACCTGTCTGGCACCGGTAAGAAACAACGCTTTCTTCGAGTTGGAGAAATGCGCATCTATATCATTGTCAATCTTTCTGTTAAGCATATATTGCACAATTTACGCAATGTGTTTTACCACAGTTTTTGCAACTTTTCCAAAGCAAATCTATGCTATTTTTGCAACTTTTCCAAGTATTTCATTTTTCAGTGATCAAATGACCTATTCTTAGCCATAATGTTTTCTTCTAGGTTTCAATTTGCAAATACAGTGATAACCGTTGCCGAATTATGGCGGGACGCAATAAATTGAACGGTTTTTTGCTCATTCTTAGAATCCTATCCGCCTGTGCTCACTCCTTGACCCCCTTTCCTCTTCACAACAGAATCGAAGGATTTCATCAATATCCGGTTCCTTCCATTGAAGTATGCTCTGGATAGTTTTTTTTCTCACAATGTTTTCTATCTGTCCTCCGCTTAGCTCAAACTTTCCTGACAAGTATTGCGCATCGGTATAAGAGAGCTCAGGCATCATAGACTTCCATATCTGGGCCTTTACTTTTGCAGAAGGCTTTTCAAATCTCACCTTATACAAAAATCTGCGTTTAAACGCCTTGTCAAAATTCTCTGAAAGGTTCGTAGTTGCAATCATGATACCCTTTAAATCCTCCATCTCCTGAAGAATGATGTTCTGAAGGCTGTTTTCCATCTTATCAACTGCACTCTCGGCACCTGATCGCCTGATTCCGAATATGGCATCAGCCTCATTGAAGAGCAAGATGGGTGTAACTTTAGACTCACGGACTAGTCGGCGATATCTACTGAATAGCGATTTCAGGTTCTTTTCACTTTCTCCAACCCACATGCTTTTAAGTTTGGATACATCAGCCATAATGATGTCTCTGCCTGTTGCGCGAGCCAGTTGGTAAACCATCTCGGTCTTTCCTGTCCCCGGATCACCATAAAACAGGCAAGTGAACCCGCTACGCATACCTTTCTCCTCAAGAGCTTTCTTTATACCTCCGTACCGTTCTTCAGAAAGGAGATGAGACAGAGTGCCAACTTCTTTCCCTAATGCATCATCATAAAACAGATGTTTTTCTTTGAGTTCTTCTGTCTTTAGTGTCCCGGCTATAGGGGCCTGCTCCGGGAGGCCGCCGCAATCTGCCCAGATTTCTTCCTTTACGGAATCCTCTATTTTGAAATGATCTTTAACAAGTAGTCCATCCCGGTTAGCATAGACCATTATTTTACGTGCCTGTAACGATAATTCTTCATCTTTATATGCGTCTTGTAGAAACTCCGATGCTTCCTCGCCAAAACAGTACCTAAAGTCAAACCACGCACAATAATCATCTTGATACGTTAAGTATCGGTAACACATTCCATAAAACAAGAGTCGCTCTGCTGGGCACATGCTTTCCATATAGTCATTACTCTCCCATTTGTCGGAATCATCACGATCATAAAAATCGAAAATCTTGTCGCTACGTCGTAATATCTCATATTTGTCAGCAACTTTGGCAATACTTGTTGTTGGATTTGCCAGAAGCATATCATCGATACTTAATAGAGCCCTCATAGGGGCATCCTGTCCTTGGTCCACAGGTGAATCCAATTTATTAAAAATCCGGCCGATTCTGGTTAAGATTGCATTGGTACTGAGGTTCTCATAGGTTGGTTTATGATACGGCTGGTTATGTTCCAGGCACTTCTGGACCTCTTCTCCCACTTGAATCTTCCCCCAACGGCATCGGCGAATGAGTAATACTTTTTCTAATGCTTTCAAATCTTCTTCGTAAGACAAAAGATTGACGAAATTAGTTTTTAGAGCCCTTGCCAAATCGCTTTTTGAGAACTCATCCCCTTTGGACATTTCAAGGACTATAGCAAAAAGGACTGCCTGCTTCGGGGTGATCTCAAATTGCTCAGCAAGATATTTAGAGTCTTTCTTGACCTTTTCCATCAGGGCGTCATCATATAAGAAGAATACCCCATTAAATCGGTCATCATCTTCGTGTTTTGCAGCATTGATTATGTGTTCAAGAGCCGATAATATTGTTCTTTTTCTTCCTTTTGCCATAGTGCATTTCTATTTGTTTCGCCAGCAAAGGTAGGTAACCGTTCTGCCAAAAAGCAGCAGCGACTTTAAATGTCAAAAAACGCATCTTTGTTGTCAGCGAAAAGAGACTTCTTCCTGTCCTTTAAGCAGCATGAGCGAAGCAATCATCGCATTCATTGCTACGGACTTTCCCTGCTTAGTTCATTCCGCCATTCTCCGCATTTCTGCAAAACAACATTTCATCCATATCATATAGTTTTTAGTTTGCCATCGACAAAGTCCCGAAAATCATCCGAGAACGTCTCATAGCGGAAATCACTGTACGTAAGATACTTGGCGTTTCGATAGACCAGCAGTTCGATGCCACTGTCCCTAAAACAGAGTCTGTATTCCAGACCCTTCTCCTCCAGAACGGTCTGAATCAGGGATTCGGCACTGTTCTCCAGAATGTTACGGATTTTTTCCCTCTTGAGAAGATCCATTTCCACATGTTCCATCTTCTCTTTCCATACTGAAAGGCCGCCGGGAAGGATATTGTTGATAAAATGTACCAGGTAGTTTTCAATCTCTTCCTCATACCTTATCAGTATCAGTTTCCCTCCGATCCAGAATTGGCCCATACAAAAACTGATGCCGAGACCCATCTGAGTCTCTACCACAATCTCATATCCGCGGAGTACGAGCATTGTCCCTTCCGGCATGTCAGCAGATGCCCGGACCGTGCTGATAACCTTCATAAGGGTATAATCCACATTCCGCCCCATAATATCAGCTCCATGATTGTCAATGTAGTCGACCATTTCATGGTACATTTCCAGTGCAATGCCTTCTTCGTATTCACGTATGAGTTCTTCCAGTTCCATCATGCAACAAAAGTACGCCCCGACACCGCCAAAAAGCGGCAGCCGGGGCTATCAATTAATCCTTAACGCATACTAAGTCGCCGATGCAACTCGAAATCTGTCAGGCAATTTTCGCATAATCGAGGCTGTAGGCCCATATATGGAACCGTAAACATTTGAAAAACATGTACAAGCATGTGACGCAATAATCATTAAAGGCAGGTCATCGGAATTGATGCCTGCCTTTTTCAGACGCTCGCGGTCATAGACCTTCTTGGATTTCTGAGTTGTCGTACGGAACATTATCTGCTTGCCGTACTTTGCGATTTCCTCCTCTCTCGAGGCCTTCCGGTTGGCAAGGAGGAAGTCTTTCTCCGTAATCCGGAACCTTTTCTTTGCCATTGGTTTATGTATTCGGGCACAAATTACGTTCAAATTTGCCGAAAACACAAGAAAAGTGAAAAAATATAAGAAATCCATGTAAGATTGGTGAAGAAGTATTGTATAGTATATAGCAAATGGAAAACTTGCGAACAATTTACATTTTAAAATAACCAAAGTCATGGGATATAGAACATTTGATTCAGCTATCGACGAGCGCAAAAAGAAGAACGCCGCCATCTTTCGTCAGACCGCAGACTGCATCCGCCGCGGAGAATATACGACACCATCCGGAAGAACCGTCCAGCTCGATTTCACCGACATGCTCAAAGGAAGCAGATGCTACCAACAGGAGATCCAGGCGATTTCGGCACCGGACGTGGCAGGAGAGACCAGAGTGCTTGTCGAGAACAATGATTGTCTCGTAACGGCAGAACGCCTTGTCTCCGAAGGATATAACCCTCTTCTTCTCAACTTTGCCAGTGGCGGACATCCCGGCGGTGGAGTTGAGAATGGTGCCAGGGCTCAGGAAGAGACCATCTGCCGCAGAAGTACTCTGACCCGTTCTATCTATGCCTTCCATAGAGGCAGCGCGACCAAATATGGATACTTTCTCATTCCCGGAGACAACTACCCTATAACAACGAGATATAGTGCAATATATTCTCCTTGTGTCACCGTATTCCGTGAGGGGGCAGACTGCACGATGATGGAGGACCCATACAATGTTGCCGTGGTATCCTGTGCCGCTCTGAATCTCGACGGAAAATATTCCATAAAGCTCACTGCTGAAGGACACATGCCTCAGGAGGCCCTCGACATTACACGATGCAAGATTCGCACAATCTTCCGCATAGGCCTCCTCCATGGTCATGACTCCCTCGTACTCGGCGCCTTCGGATGCGGTGCCTTCCATAACCCTCCTGCAGAAGTCGCCAGACTTTTTCATGAAGTGATGGAGGAAGAGGAGTTCAAGAACAAGTTCAAGGTCATAACCTTCTCAATCATAGAGGACCACAACTCCGGCAATTCCAACCTGAGGCCATTCCAGGCAGAATTCGGATACTAAGAACAACAATAACGGCTGAGATATTACTTACGCCAGCATCAATGACAATTGGCGGAGTCCATTTCCGGACAGGAGATGATGCCGATATTCAGGCAGACATGAATATGGCAGAAATCCTGTCCCGGGTACTCCCCTATTCTCCAAAATCTTAGTTGCACAATATCGGTTCCACTAATTCACCGGAACGAAAACTGAACCGGAAAAAGCACTTTGACACTTAACAACCAGACCGTTTTTCACTGCCACATTATAGCAGTACGCATCAATACCTTTGTACCAGTAAAATCATAGACTTATGGCCAAGAGCATAATTCAGCAGATAAAATTTTGCGCCAACAAACTGAAGAACAGCAAACTTGCCCGTCTGGGAGGCAAGGAAATCAGTGAAGCATTGGACAATCTTACGGCTTGCCTGGGACTTGAGAACCGCGAGGAAGCCATCGTTTTCATTCCGATTTTCGAAAAGGAATGCAGCGGAAGGACATGCGACTTTGACGACATGTCGAGGATGTACGACTGCACCATCCTGGATATGATGGAGTACACTCCGGCAGTCAAGAATCTGCTGGAAAAAGGCCTCATCTACATCAACACACACGGCATGAAGACCTGCAAGATTGTCGAACAGAGCTTCGGAGTCACGCCGGTCGTTCTCAACAGCATCATTGACAATAAGACTCCCAACTTGGAAGACGTGGAAGCATAGACCTCAGACTTCGACCGCTATGCCTTATGCTCTCTGGTCAGCAACGCTGTCCAGGATTCCGACGTGACATTCCGCAGTCTGCTTCAGGTCGCGTCCGATGCTGAGAAACTCAATGCGAGCATGACGTTCGTCCAGGAAGTCCGCAGACATCTGGAGGAACTCTCTGACAGGATACTATTCTACGAAATCTGCAATGATTTCTGCGAATGCCCTTCGAGAAGATCGTCAATTGAAAGGACTCTGGAAGATATCTATGACTCTTTCGGAAAGCGCATTTCCGCACGAGCCAGACTTCTGGACGGAACAAATGCCCTGATTTCCAATGAATTGGCCTACATAAGCGATGACCGGGAAGAAATGACACTTACCGAGAAGGGAAAGGAGATTCTGCTCGAAAACGACTACGCATCCTTTGGAGACAAACTGGATTGCCCAGACCGCTACAAGTTTGCCAGAATGGTGACAAAGTTTTTCCATGATGACGAAAAGTATGATTCCGAGGCACGCAATGCGCTAATAGTCAGGAGGCGTGAACTTTTAAAAATGGAGAGCCACAACAAGCAGCTGTCGTGCATCAGAAAAGTACGTGAACTTATCCGCTCCGAAGGGGACCGCATACTGTTCTATATGGCCTGCAACTATTGTCCCGGAGGCATCAATCTCATCAATGAGCTGAAATGCTTGTTTTCAGTCAGGGACCGCGCCGAATATTTGAACCTGTTCAAGGAAGAGAAACATAAACTTCAGGAGCTGGACCTCGTGGAGATTACCTCCATAAGTTCATTGTTCGGACCTCAGACCGGCCTTGTGCTTACCGACAAAGGCAAGGAGCTGTTCTTCGAGGAGGACGCAAAACTGTTCATCCAGAAAGTCGACAAGAAGGACTTGGTCAACTGCGAGGACATCAAGCCGAAGCAGCTTTTCTTCTCCGAGAATGAGCAGCGTCAGCTTTCAATGGTCGGCGATTCCCTCATGGAGGAGAACTACCGGACATTGACGGAAAGATTGGTGTCCAAAGGCCTTTCCAAAGGTATCGCCGTACTCCTTTACGGCGCACCGGGTACCGGAAAGACAGAATCCGTCATGCAGTGGGCCCGCCAGAGCGGCAGGGACATTGTCCACGTGGACCTCAGCGCCTCCAAGAGCATGTGGTACGGCGAGAGCGAAAAAATCGTCAAGGACATCTTCACCCGCTACCGCCAGCAGTGCAAGCGATCCAAGATTAAGCCTATACTTCTGTTCAATGAGGCTGACGGCCTTTTCTCCAAGCGCAAGGACATGAGCAGAGGCTCAAGCGTCGACCAGACGGAGAACACCATCCAGAACATCCTGCTGGAAGAGATGGAGAAGCTCGACGGCATACTGATCGCGACCACCAACCTTGAAGAGAATCTTGACAAAGCTTTCGAACGCCGTTTCCTCTTCAAGATACGCCTGGACAAACCGGGCGTGGAAGCGAAGAAGAACATCTGGCAGGACAAGCTCCCGATCCTTTCCGCAGAGCAGGCTCACAAGCTGGCGTCGGACTTCGACTTCAGCGGCGGTGAGATCGACAACATCGTCCGCAAGACCACCATGCAGGAAGTCCTCGAAGGCGGTGTCCCTACAATGGAATCCATCGTCAAGCTTTGTTCTCAAGAAAAAGTCTGCACTAGGAACAACAGGATCGGGTTCTAGCCGGTCCTGGTCCTGAACAATAGACAAGCATTGTCGCAAACTCAAATCTGCTATGGACAATGAACAGAAATTAAAGTTCCTTCAAGAAAACTTTGCGTTATTTATGGAATTCAACGAAAAGATATGGCTTCGTGCCGCTATTAAAGGGATCCGTCCGATCATCGAGTATAAGATCAATACTGGGGAAGAAATCGATTTCAAAGGCCTTGTTATCAGGGAGAAACAGAATCTCCGCAGATGGTGGGAAAAGGAGAATCCATTGAAATCCACGCGGCTCAGCCAAGATTACCGGAAGTTTCTCGCCAAATTGGACACATTGGATGATTTGCTGGAACAATCGACCAGGGCGATTGAAATCGAATGCAGGAAGTCCACAAAAGTAAGAGCAATCTGTGAAACGGGATCATTGGCCATAGTCAGTTCGCTTCTGGACAATGCCGGCTATTCAGGATACTGGTTTGTACGACAGAAAAATCGTGTAAAACTGATGGTGCCCATAAAAAACAGGACATTGATTCTCCCACTCAGATACAAGACTCTCCAAGACCAGACAGACAAGATAATTCCTGCGATAAAAGATATGGAGCGCATCCGTGATGATTTCGGGCAAGACATGAAATTCCAATAAAATTTGCTATTTTTATGTAAGATTTACTGACTTCTGATTTAAGATATAGCAGTTCACAATTTAAAGACATGGGCATAAAAGAGAAGATAACTGAACTATTGCTCTCGACCGGAAGGGAGAATATCGGCAACGTGCTTGAATACATGGCATCCAACGGCTTCTTCACGGCACCGGCTTCGGTTTCGAATCACAACAACAATGAGGGCGGACTGGCAAAGCATTCCCTGGATGTCTACGAGGAGGCCATGAGATTAAACTCACAGTTACCGCATCCTCTTCCGACCACTTCCGTCACCATCTGCTCTCTTCTTCATGACATCTGTAAAAGTGACCAATACTACATGAACGACAAGGGAGTCGCATGCCGCGACAATGAAAAAATCAAGAGAGGACACGGAGTCAGGTCAATGTTCATACTAAAGAGAAGATGCCAGCTCCCGCTGAATTATGATGAGGAGATGACCATTTGGTGGCACATGCGATGTCCGGATTTCCACAGCAGCCCTCACGAACGCGAACGGCGTGAATCCGAAAACATACCACTTTGCCAACTCATCCAAGAGGCTGACAGGAATGCCGCAAACCAAAGCGGCAAGAAATAACGCGGCCGACAGCGAAGTCTCGTCTGTGGACTATGACAGAAGCCATCACAAAGAAAGAAAGATAGTGGGCAGGCCTTCCTATTTTTCCAAATATTGAGTAACTTGTGCCGGCAGCCATACAATAATTACCTAATATAGTTCTGATATGAATGATTTAGAAAAGAAATATCCCATCAGCATTACAGAAATCGAGAATGCTGCTGTTGCCGCGTATAGGCATCAACATAAAATTTATCTATTGGCAAGACGCCTTGTTGGAGCCTATGAACGTGTAATCGCGACCGCACTAAAAGAACATGGAGATAACTCCCTGAACATAGGTCGTGATGAAATTCCAGAAGAGTTCAAATGCGAGATAGAAAATATAAGTTTGAATGGCAATGGAATTTGTGACGGCTCAGTACCTTCATTTTATTGGGACGTGGCGTGCATATACTTTACGCCCATGGGGCGCACAGACTACTCTTCCTTCAATGGCTACAAATATGATGAGCCGTTCGATTGTTTGTTTGAAAAGATTTTGGGCGCCGTAAAATACATTTATAAGTCTGACCGCCTTAAATATGAAGACGAGCTAGCACGAAGACGCAACTCATATAAGAAATGCTGCTCAGATTGTTCCAGAGAGGAAAAACTGGAGGATTTGGTCCACGAATACCTTGTAAATTACCTGAATAATACGACCGAAAAAGCTTTCGTTCTGCCCAAGCCATTAATTTTCGAGGATTATCAATCACCTGTATATGGCCAATTTGATTACATTACACTAACTAAGATTTCATTATCGGACGAAGATGAGTTGATCGGTGCTCTGGAACGTTCTCCACAACGTTTGTTAGATGAGTCGCCAATCAATATCCCGTTTGAAGAAAAGATTTCGATTAAAACGGACAGGCTGATTACAGAATCGGGGAATTCATTTTATTTTTCTCGGTCAAATGATGGTAGTCCTCTAGTATTTCTCCGTTTGGGCGATTTATATAGTAAATATGGCCCAACCCTAAGGAGAATAATCAACGAGCATGATCCAATCCATTTTGATGATCAACCATTCTCATTGCCTGTTCTTATTTATTCGATAATTCCTATTGACTACACCTTGAGAGAATCCGGAGATGTCTTTTCTTTCTATAGAAACGAAATTAAGATAACCACTCCTCTGGGATCCCCTTTAGAGACTTCTAATAGAGAACTTGCCGAGCGCATATTGACAGCTTTGAAAAAATACGGTAACGATTTTACGTCCAATAGCATACTGCCTTTGCATGGAGCCCATCTTGACTTGATGAACAAGAAAGATGATGCGCCACTTTCTTATGACGAAGACAAGATCATCTCGAACATCAAAAGTCCCGACTATCTTCACGAAGAGGCACCGACGATTGAGTTTTTTACGCCAAGAAATTGGTGGAATGAAAACTATGGCTCGCGATTTGGAATGCAGGGAAGCCCCCAGTTTATGGATAATATGAAAAAATTTGCGGACGCCCTTACGCCGAACCAGATTTTTGTTGAAGCGTTCATCCAAGATTACGGAACATATTCAATTTTAAGCTCCTTCTGCTTCTATGCCGGATTGGACTCCAATCCTGAAATTGAAGACTTGGCCGGCGAGGATGGTATCGAATCAGGGTCGCTAGATTATATCAATAATCTTAAATTCTACTTCCATCTGGAAAACATCTGACATCTCCACCAAGATAAGAATGACTGTCCATAGAAAACACATCATGCAAGACAGTCACGGGAGAAATTCTTCCGGACGTATTCCGAAATATATTTTTTCAGTTCATCGCCCTTTATGATGGTTACATGCTCAGCAAGTCCTATGCAGAACCGTCCGGGGGCGGTGAAACTCTAGATACCAGTATCTTCCTTGTGCTCCGCCTCATGGATCCACTGGTCACTTCTCTATCTCATTTATAACCTCTTCGAGATCAACCTGATAGTAACCATTCACGATGGAGCGCATCCTGAAAAAATTCGAACCAGTCAGTAAATCTTACATAAAATGCTATTTTCATATAAGATTTACTGACTTATCTTGTAACAAACAGTAACACACAGTTGAATGGAATGGATATAAAAGATAAGGTAACAGAACTATTGCGCTCTACTGGAATGGAGAATATCCGTCTATTTTCGGTTCCCGCTTAGCCCATATCGCCTTCAAACTTTTTCTCTTCGAGCCAAACAGTCGCTTCATCAGAGCTATTTGTGCCCCAGTTTCGGCCTCATGTTTTGCATTTCATGTCCATAGTTCTCCAAATTCACCCTCAGTTAAACACTCTCCGGCTCATTTTCATCAGTAAAAACTTCTGCAGGCCGCCCTTCAGGAACATCGGCCCACCAACGTTTGACGCAATACTCCTTTAGTTCGTCCGTTCTATCAACAACATCTTGTTTCGCAAATGTTTGCTTGGATGTTATATAGCTTGCCAGCTTCTTTGTCATCTCAAAACAGCTCTTGTCATATCCAAGCCCGACCTTTAGCAGAGGAACTTTCTTTTGAACGGTCGAGTTGAGAGTCTTCTCCAAAATGGACAAATTACCCAGTCGATGCTCATACGAGACAAAATCCTCCATGTCTTCAAAGCCTAAGCTTTCAGGCTCAAAATCTGGCGTTTGAGATAGAACATGTTCGATTGTCGGGATTGTAGATACAATTTTCTGAAGTTCTTCCAAAGTATACTCGTTTTCACGAATAGTCTCACAGTAATCAACAAAAATATAAGGTAGCGCAGCATTTGGATAGATGTTCACACTCAAACTTGCATTGAACTGTTCCTTACTCATCCATCTGGTATTAAACCATAGCATCCAGTTCTGGATTTCAATATCAGAACGGTCGTTTATGGAACTCACAAATTTAACTATATCAGCCTTCGGATCGGTTCCTCTTGTCTTATAAACGCGGACATCTATTAATTCCACCAAATCAAAGAACTTTTTACCCAAGAACTTAGGCCCAACCAAATCCTTCTCCAGTACGCCCTTTTCTTGCAATTTGACAATAAGAGGATAAAGAGTAGCAGAGAGATTAAGTATGACAAATAATTTGTAATATTTCGTCTCAGTGCCGACTTTAGAGATGATTTCATTGAGATTCGTAAAGAATGACTTGAGGCTTTCAATATACTGATTGATAAAGTAAGACATCTCATCCTTGAAATCGGATCCTTTTCTTATTTCAGTCAGTTTTTGCTTGATGGTCTTGAGCACATATTCTGCCGAGGGCTCATAGTTGTCGGAGAAATATGTAACATAGTGATAGCTTAGTATATTATCCTCTGTAAAGTTCTGACGTTTAATCAAATTAATCCCACTCCTATCTCCTCCTTTATATTTAATCGAGTCGTACAATTCAAAAATATCACTAAATACGGCGTTGATGGAGTCATCATATTTCTTATCCAAATACTTATTGGAGAAGTATATTAGCAAGCTTTTTATCTTCTCCATATTAGATAAAGACTTTCCCCTGTCATTTACGGTTTGGAATATTCTGATGGCATCACCTTCCGAATCCTCAATAAACTCCATAATTTCAAGATTTCCAATCGCATCCAGGAACTGTTCAGGGTCTTGAATATTGGCAATCTGGAATTTCATTTCCTCGACCGCCTCTAACATATAGCGTTGACTCTTATTTTGAGGTGTTGCTGACATATCACCATCCAACAGTTGCTGGAAAAGATGCACGTCCCTCTCCAAAGGCTTAAGACTATACTGAGACCCTTTCTTGATATAATGCATTTTCTGATAAATCTTCGTGTCGCAATCTTTAATGCTCTGCAGAAGCTGAGCGATGAGCAAGGTTATCGTTGTTAGGCGCTGCTGACCATCTACCACAAAAAACTTCTTAGGGTCTGTGGCGCACCTGGAAAGAACGATAGTTCCAATATAGTGAGATGAATTCGAGTCAATGGCCTCTTTAATATCATCAAACAATTCGCGAATGTGCTGTTTTTCCCATGCATAACCACGTTGATATCTAGGTATTTCAAAGTACCTATCATTGAAAAGATCGGTAATTTTTGTCGTTGCCATAGTGCTATTTATGAGATGTTTGTCTATTATGTTAGTTTCTTACTTGTTACACATAAGAAGAGATAATGAAAACTTCCATTGCTTAAGAAGAAGGTCATTCCGTTTAGCAAAACTATTCATTTCATTAAACATGGATATAATGTATCCCTTTCTTTGGACAAGAAAAAGTTCACCTTAAATCAATTCTTCGTGTAATGCAGAGCCTCCCAACGGTAGGACTCTGCATATAACACACTCCCACTATCCGCCAAGGTAGTTATTCTTCTATTAACTTCCAATTATTTCATCCGCATTAAGCGGCAACCGCAGCGTATACCATACAAGGTCCATGTGCGCAAGAAGAGATGGATCCATGCAATATCCATGCATCTGGCTAGGCCGTCCCTGCTGATAGTTTCTTTCGTGGAGATATCCGTGTCTTTCGGCTATTGATATCCTTACTTTAAAAGATTCCCTACTATATCTAAAATCCATCGACATATTCATTTGAACCAAATATGAACCAAGAAATCACATAATATTTGAATATATTTGTTTTTATACAAGTGAGCGCGTTTCAACTCGTCGTTTTTGGCACAGACAAACGCTTATTTGCCGAGCCTATAGAAATCTGAAAAGCTTCTGCTCTTATGAACTGACAACAATGGCTTACCGCGATTTATTATAGGTAAATACAGAATATGAATCTTTGTTTAATAAATAATGTTTATATTATGAATGAACTTCAAAAAAATAGCAACGGTAGTTTGCTGGAAACAGGAATAGATGTAATGAAAGACCCCAAATCAAGCACTGCTGCCAAGGCTGGAGCGATTGGAATAATAGCCATAGGGGCAATCGCTTATGTGGCAAAAGCAGCGATGGATACTATGAAGAATAAATGAATTGGCAGTATCGTAGAATACTCTATCAAATCACATTAGTAATCTGCGGAGACGTTCTTGGATCTGCTGGAGTTTATCCCAATTTTTGGTAATTTAATGAGGTGTTTCATCATTCATACAAAAGAAGTTATCATCAAATTGTCGGTTACATAGGGGACGATTCGCTTATATCCTGATTGCTGTTCTTTGTATTGTGATTAACACTCATCGTTCTTTTGTTTGCGAGCCTTTTCCGATTGTTTTATAGGACTTTCCGCGTAGTGCTAGAATGTTCTGACAGCATTCGTTCGTTCTTGAACACACAAACTACCTTTTCATCAGTATTATCGCCAAGCACTTGATGGCGCTTGGCGACAATTATTTCCGTGAACAGGATCGGGTTTTAGCGTCAATGTTAAATGTCATGCTTTTTACGGATTCCGATAAGTCTCTTCACGGAATCCGTAAGAGAAGATGACATTTCACTTGGTCTGAAATAATTGCCGCAACTCCGGCATCTGACCGGCATTGACAATACTGTGGCATTGTCCTCGATATCAGGGGCTTGGAAGACATGCCCGCAATAAGGACATTTCGTGGTGACAAATCTTCGTAGCATAGGCAAATTACTTTTGTCTATTTCGATTACCACTGGGGATGCGTTTTGCATCCTTCAATGCATTTTCCCCAAGTTTCTTACCTGTAAAAACGGCTGCTACCGCAAGAAACGCTTTCGCTGTAAACTTGATAACGTCTTTATTCATAATCTTCTAGTCTATAATGTGATCAATGATAGTGTCAATGACATCCGAAATATCTTGTCCGAGTTTCTCCCCGGTTTTCTTTCCGGTCTCAATAATTACCTTACCCAGTTCAGTAAGCTCAGAAGGGAGATTCTCCCCCTCTGGAAGTTTTTGCAATAGTCCCATAATTCAAGTGTTTAAATGATTCAATTCCTTCATGCAAAGAAAGACGTCATATGTGTAAAAACATTACCCATATTATAGAAAATTGCATAAATTTGTAAAAAAATCACGAAAATCATGTTTGAAGACAGCGATACCAGGAACAAACACGTCTGGCTCATAGAACTTCTCAGCCAGCCACGAACCCTGAAGGAAATTCAGGAAAGCTGGAAAAGCACAGACATCAATCCGTATCCGGGGACCGCCATGACCAGGAAAACTGTCTTCAACTGGATCAACAAGATAGAGGAAGAATACGGAATCAGTATCCAAGTAACCAAGGCAGGCGCGAATTCCAATTATCAGATTGTCTCTCGTCCAGGAGAAGACAGCGTGAGAAAATGGCTGCTGGGAACCATATCAATGCAGAATAAACTCATTACCAACACGTCCATCCGAGACAGGATTCTGCTAGAAGATGTTCCGTCCGCCAGAGAATATCTGGACACCGCACTTGATGCCATAAAACAAAATCGTATGATCAGTTTCGATTACGAGGACTATTGGGAGGATCCTATCAATGTCACGATACGGCCATATTTCGTGAAATTGTTTCGCCAGCATTGGAAAGTCATCGGGCCTCTTGAGAGCGGCAAGTTTAAAACTATCAGGTCTTACGCTCTGGATGCGGACAGAATGAAGAACCTAAAGATTCAGGAGAAAAGGTTCACATATCCCAAAGACTTCGTTCCTGAAGATTTTATGGCAGACAGCATTGGCACCGCAACATTCCCATCGGGAGCAGCGAAACCGGAAAATGTCATAATTCTTGTCTGGGCGAAATACAATTACTATCTGATGCACACCCCCTTGCATCAGAGCCAGAGGATACTATATAACTGTCCGGAAGATGGTTACACCATTTTTTCATACCAGCTTCACACCACTGATGACTTCTATCAGGAAATCTGCCGGTATGGCAACTATATGGAGATTCTTTATCCCGACAATGTCAGGAATGAGATGAAGAAAATAACCAATGGTATGAGAGATGAATATAAGGGAGTTTCAAGGGCGTCCTGCAAATTGAAGGTACCTAGTGTCGAGGAACTCCTGAAGATGTAAGTTTTCGCTCCTTTCATTGTATATGACACTACAAAAGAAATTATTTTAAGAATTTCAAACAAAAAATGCCATTTTTATGTAAGATTTAACGGCAGATGCTGTATAATATTACAAGAAACAGCTTAATGGCATGGAAATAAAGGAAAATATCCCACACAAACGCTAAAATATGAAGATTCTACATACATCTGACCTGCATCTGGGACATACGTTTTACTCGTATGACAGGACAGTCGAGCAGACCGGCTGCCTCGCCCAGATAGAAAACATCATCAAGGAACAGAAGCCGGACGCATACGTCATCAGCGGCGATGTCTATCACACGACGTCACCCCAGACGTCAGCGCAGGAGATGTTCATGCATCATCTCATGACAGTCCATGAGATTGCACCGTCAATGAAGGTCATCGTGACAGCCGGCAACCACGACAGCAACAAGATAGAGATCACCGACCCGCTGTGGAACCTCGTGGGAGTATCCATCGTGGCATCCATAAAACGCAACATTCTCCAGGGAGAAGACAGCGATGAATTTCACAGGCAGCTTTTCGAACGTCATATCTTCCCCATCGTGAGGGACGGCAGCACCGTCGGCTACATTGTCGCCATACCTCACTGTTACCCAGGCAATTTCCCGGCCGTGAAAGCAGACCTGCCCAGGGAAGAAAGAATGAAAGAGTTTATAGCCCTCCTGCTGGAGGAAGTCGGAAAACGCAATAAAAATGGGCTTCCGGTGGTCGTGATGGCCCATACGGCAGTAAACCGGATATCAGGAGAGAAACCCGACGCCGTCGGCCAGGACCTCGACATCATAGGAGGAATCGATATGGTCAATGCCGATGTTTTCGGGACTGGTTACGACCACATTGCACTCGGCCATATACACAATCCGCAGAACATCTCAGATAGGATCCGCTACAGCGGCTCTCCCCTGCCTGTATCTTTCGACGAGGACTTCCAGCACAGCGTTTCGATCGTGACCATCAATGCCCACGGCGACACTCCGGAAGTGGAGACAATCGACATTGACAATGCGATGCCGATCATTACCATACCGGAGCAGGACAGGACCAGGCGCAGCGAAGTGAAGTCCCTCAAGTGGGATGAAGCATACGAGGAGTTCAAGAAAATGGACCCGGAAAAGGCCTGCTATGTGCGGCTCAATGTTACTGACGACGGGACCATTCCGGTCGAGGCGAAAGACAAGGCAGCCAAAGTTCCGGAGCAATGCCATCTGAAGGCGAAGTTCTGCCTGATAAACAGGGTGAAGAAGGTCAATGAAAAAAACAGCAGCACTTCCGGGGAAATAAGGATCAGCACCGCAGAACTCGGAAAGATGGGACCTTACTCTGTAGCAGAACTCTACCTGAAGGAAACAGGACAAAACGGCATTGACGAGAATATCCTCTCCCTGCTGAAAGAGACCATTGACGAAGTTATGAAATCTGAAAAACACGACTGATACCATGAAACTGAAGAAACTCGATATCACCAACATAGCATCGATCTCCACCGCTAGCATTGAATTCACGTCCGCACCGCTGTCGGACTCCCCTATTTTTCTCATCTGCGGCGAGACCGGAAGCGGAAAATCCACCATACTGGACGCAATATGCCTTGCCCTGTACAACAAGACCCCGCGTCTGACGAACGGCAACAAGACGACTGAAACGTCCTACAAAGAGGGCGGGCAGGAGATCTGCATAATGTCCGTAAACCAGCTGCTCAAGAAAGGAGAGAAGGAAGGCGGAATAACACTCCTTTTCGAGGGTGCGGATGGTTCCGACTACATAGCCGAGTGGAAATGCCGTGTTAACCGCAATGGAAAACTGAAAGACGAGGAATGGTACATAACCGACAGTACAGGCAAGACAGATGACAGCAAGGGCAAGGCCCGCATAGCCAAGATGACCGAAATCATCGGTCTGGACTATGATGAGTTCTGCCGCACGTCAATGCTCGCCCAGGGGCAGTTCACCCAGTTCCTGAAAGCCGAGACCAAAGAGAAATCGGAGATTCTCGAGAAGATTACCGGCACAGAGATTTACGCAAAAATCGGCACACGCATCCACCAGAAATCACTCGAGGCGGAGAATGCCTTTAAGGAAGCGAACAGGGACGTCGATTCTGTCGTTCTTCTCTCGGAAGAGGAAAAGAGCGCTCAGGTCAATGAAATAAAACAGATTGAAAACGACATTGAAAAGAACAAATCGGCGTTGACACTGTTCGGAAGCCTTCTGAAGGCGTTTGAAGTTGTCGAAGCTGCAGAAAAGTCCATAAAGGCATCTGAAGAGACTCTGGTATCGGCGAAGTCGAAATTCTCCGTCCTCACCAACGACATTGCCTATAGCAAAGCCGAACTCGATGAAAAAAACAAGGTCGTGGGAGACCTGGCGAAAGCCATTGAGTCCCAGAAGGATCATGCCGATATGTTCGCAAATGTCCAGACCATCGAATCGCATCTCATGAATGTATCGAAGCAGGAAAACTACTGCAAGACCCAGAAAGAGGTTCTCGAGAATGAGAAGAAAACTCTTGAAGCATCCAGGGCACTTTTCGCAGAACTGGAAATAAAGAAAACTGATGCTGAAAAGGCTCTTGACAGCAAAAGAAGGGCTATAACGGAGGCCATTGAGGCCAAGATGGCGCTCAGTCCTGAGGATGTGGAGAAGGAGAGACGGGACATTGGCAAGGACCTTAAACTCATCGGCGATGCAGGCACTGCCTACGCCACCATCCAGCAGAGGGAAGAGAACATCGCCACAGAGAAGTCCGACTGCAGGAAGGTTGAAGAAGAGATTGAGGTAAAGCTAGTTGCACTCAATGGACTCAAGGAGAAATCTAAGATATCCAAGGATGCCTACGAGAAAAGCCGTGACTCATATAATATGCAAGCTATGGCGATAGACCAGGCTGCTGTCAGTCTTAGGAGCTGGCTTCGTGAGACTGGTGAAGATATCTGCCCCGTGTGTCATGCGAAAATAACATCACTCATCTCTGAACAGGAGCAGAACGATCTTCTCAAACCTGCAAAAGAGGCAAAGGAAAAGGCGGAAACGGAGATGCGGAAAGCAGATGCTGAATTTTTCGAAGCATCTACAGCCTACAACACAAGACTGGACGGACTCAAAAGGGCCAAAGACAGGATCACCAACGACGAAAGGTCCTTGGCCGGACTCAAGGACGCGTTCGCCAAAAATTTCTCTTCACTGGGCATAAAGGTCAATGAAGACGATATCAGGGAAAAGCTTGAGGTAACCAAAAAAGCGTTGGACGCACGCAAGGATGCCAATGAAAAGGCAATTGCCGCTGTCAATGAAAGGCAGAAGGCCGTGGACAGTGCGACTGCAGACAGGGACAAATACCAGAGTGACATCTACTCTCCTATAATGTCCGAATACAACAGGAAGAACCTGGAGATCCAGAAAATCATGAGCGACATTGACAATGCCAGAAAAATGATTTCTGCGGCAGAGAAATCCGCGTCTGACTCCATTTTTGCGGCAGGGAGGCTCATATCATTCCCTGACTGGAAGAAAGAATGGGAATGTGATGACGAAGGCTTCATCGCGAAGCTCAAGGAAGGGGCCAGAAAGTACAATGACACTCTTAAAGAATATGACACGGTGACCGTAGAGAGAAATAATCTCGAAAACGCCATCAAGTCCGCATGCGATGTCCGTGAAAGGATTATCGCGGTCAATGGGGACTTCGCTTCCGGGGACATCGTGCCGGAGAAATACTCAGGCAATGCCATTGTGGAGTGGGGATCATTGGAGAGCAGCATCAGAACGGCACTTGGGCACATCGACGATGCACGCAAATCCAAAGAGATGAATGAGAATACCTTGAAAAATGCTTATGCTGAGGATGACACCCTGCCGAAGACGGCCGACAAGGTCAGTTTGCTGAAGACGGAAGTTGAGTCGGACAATATGGGTAAGTCAGAACGTCTCGGCAAACTCAAGAACATCATTGAGGATGATGACAAGAAGCAGGTCGCGCTTAAAAGCAAGATTGAAGCGCGCGACAGAGCGGGCAAGGTCAATGCGCGGTGGGAAACTCTGGACGACCTTTTCGGAGGCGCCAACGGGTTCACGTTCAAGAAGATAGCTCAGAGCTACATCATGCAGGACATCCTCAATCACGCAAACGCATACCTGAGAAAGATTGCCCCGCGTTATGAGTTGACGGCACAGCCTGGTTCCCTTGTCATCCTAGTAGAGGATAATGAAGACGGTGTTGTCCGCTCTGGAAACACTCTTTCAGGCGGTGAAGGGTTCGTGATTTCATTATCATTGGCCCTGGGCCTGTCAAGCCTTGCAGAGAACAGCATCAGCGTGGACACCCTCTTCATCGATGAAGGATTCGGAACACTCAGCCAGGAGTGGCTCAACAGCGTGATGTCTGCATTGGAGAAACTGAACTCCTCCAGCGGCAAGCACGTCGGCATCATCTCCCACATAGAGGACCTCCAGAAAAGGATCCCTACCGTGATAGAGGTCAAGAAAAAGAACGCTACCACCAGCGAAGTCTTTGTCCGCGGGTGATGGAATTCTAAGCGTTTCCGGAGAAGTTCTTCCGGACGTATTCCGAAATATATTTTTTCAGTTCATCGCCCTTGATGATGGTTACATGCTCGGCAAGTCCTATGCAGAACCGTCCGGGGGCGGTGCAGTTGTAGATGTCTGTGGACAGACTCCACCTCATGCCAGACTTGTCGACCTGTTTGAGGAGAGGCTCGCTGAGAGGATACTCTTCGACAATGATGTTCTTTGCCGTGAGATCAAGTTCAAGGACAATATTGAACGCCTTTGAACCACCCCAGTTGAAGATGTCCGTATTCCCTTCCTTGTGCTCCGCTTCATGGGTCCACGGGTCCTGAATGACGTCCACGGCTGCCATCTTGGAGATGCCGAACTGTTTGCAGCACTTGTCCTCAATGTCATAGCACCATACGTATTTGCCACCCTTGACAATCTTGAACGGCTCCACTTTCCTGTCCGTAATGCTGTCGGAGGATGAGAACCGGCGCAGGATCGCCCTCTTCTTTTCAGCAATGGCCCTCTCCAGGTTTTCCGCCTTGCTCTTCACATGAATGTTGGGTGCGACCTTCTCGGACGCTATCCTTGCCCTCTCGTCCTCACGCATCGGCTCAGACTCGGCATAGCGGCGGATATACGGGACGCCCTCCAGACAGACGACGCCGTCATCGAACGGACGCACCTTCACTTCAACCACACGTCCGTCAAACTTCAGGTCAAAGTCAAGGAAGTCCAGGATGCTCTTGTCGAAGACCTTTTTCGCCTCGTCCTGAATGAAGCGGATATATGAGTCGCTGTTCGCTTTCAGGTAAGCGAGGTCATTGTCAATGCCCACCACATAACCGGCATCCGACACGCCGAGATAGAGAGTGCCTCCCACCTTGGAATTGAGGAACGCGCAGACGGCCTTGAAAACCACCATGCTCTGCTTCTTCACGTTAGGGGACATCCTGTCCTCCTTGTCGGCCGGATAGACGAATGAAGACTTGAACTCCTTCACCTTGTCCTCCATGCCCAAGTATTCATCGTCCTTCTCATCGAGGGACGCCTGTATCTCGGCATCAAGCGAGAGCCCGCGGATGATCTCCATCTTGAGGTCATTGAGGGAAGACTCCGGCACAATGTCCTTGATGCGGTTATATGACTGAAGTATCCGGGCAGTCCTCTTCGTCAACGGGTCCTCCGAGGAAGGTATGGTATCATCCAACAATTCCGATTCTTCGGATGAATTGATCTGCATCAGGATGTCAACAAGCCTGACTGACCTTTCCACAGACTCGATTCCACCTATGTCCGACGGAGGGGCAAGCCGTTTCATCCTGTCATACTGCCCTTTTGCGAACAGGACCAGCTGCTCCAGATAACTTGCCTTGAGCTCAAGGAAATGAAGTTCCTTCTCTTCAGAAGTGAGTTCGGACAGCATCTGGCAATAGCAGAGGACCTTGTATATCTCGGACGCCCTGGACAGCGTCTTCTGGTAGTTGTACAGGGACCGCTCGAAGATCCGCACGAAATCGGAACTGAGGATTGTCTGGGCATTGTCCTTCGGCTCGACATAGTCCTTTTCGCTGATATGGTTCCGGATAAACCATTCCTTCTCGTCATCAAACGGCTCCTCTTCTTCTATGCCTGACTGGTCTTCGGAGATTATACCTGTAATATATCCGTTGGTATCTACTTTCGTCAATTCAATATAGGCTATATCCCCTATTCCATATTGTTCGGAATCACTTACATATACAGGCACGCCTTCATTGGTAAACCATAGCGGTTTTCCCTTATAGTCCAAAGAATATCTGGCAAGAATGATGTCTCCTTCCATTGCCAACGAGACCATCTCCTTCAAGAAACGGTCATAGATGGAGAAATACCCCCTTTCCTTATCCTTGATGACGGCCTTGAAACAGTCGCCAACTTCAAGCGCTTGGGCAAAATCCACATTGTTGTAGAAGAATATGCCGCGGTCATGGTGCAACGTACCTGAGATCTTCTCATATTCCGGATCCTCCGTCTCTACTACAATGTCATGACTGCTTCTGGAAATGACCCGCACCATAGTCTCCTGCTCCAGGGAATACTTCTTCAGGATGGATTGCGGAGGGACTGTCCTCTGCTGCTCTTTCCTGAACGCACCGGCGAAACGCCCAATGCCGTCGATGTCCGACTCCTCCGTCTTCTTCAGTTTCTCCCCTTTTTCCACATAGACGCACAACCTGCCGTCCGCCAGCCTCATGCAGTCGCTCAACTTGGAATGACACATCGAGTAGTCTTTCCTGTTCATAGGTATGATGCTGACCTCTTCCGGATTGACATAGAGAATGCCTTTCCCGTCGAACCATGACTCCACGGACTTCTTCGAAGGGAGCGTCTTCGCATTGAGAATAATCTTGTGCGAGAGAAGCTCCTTGTTCACGTCGACCAGGTCCTCCCAAGCGAAGCCCGGTGCCTGGATGCCGCCGCTGCACAGCACCCTTAGCGAGAGGGCGAAGAGTTTCTGCGAGAGTTCTTCAGGAACAATGCTGGCCAATATGTTGAACATGACGAACGCCACTTCCATGCGCTCCTGGGTATCCTCCCCGTTACACAGGAGCCACGCGCCCAGAAGACGTATCCTGAACAGCCGCACCTCCTCACTGCCTTCCATCCCGCATGAGAGTTCAGGCATCAGCGAGGATACCCTCACTTTCAGCAGTTCCTGCGCTGCGGAATAGAACGGGTCACGCCCGTCAGACCTCGCTTTTCTGCAAAGATATTCCAAAAGGTCGCGGAATTTTTCATCATCTATTTTGAGCCAACTCGGGGCAAAGGACTATTCTGTCATGACTGTTGCTATTAAAATGTCGGTTTGTGTCCAACAAATATACGATTTTTCTTCCGACATGTGTAAGAAATCACGTGCCGTGCGGTACATATAGAAGAAACTCGATTATCATGAAGAAATTTATTCTTCGGCATTGGCACCAAAGACGTAAGATTTTCAAGAACCGACTGTATAATAGAACAAAAGGATATTCAACAACGATATGAAAGGAACTGAATTTGAAAGATACGCCGTACAGAAGTGCGGCATCAGCAGCAATGCAATCAGCGGCTACGCCAACCTCACGGCCGCATACATAAACCCCACCATCATCGAGGAGAGGGCTCTCAACGTGGCATCTATGGACGTGTTCAGCCGCCTCATGATGGACAGGATCCTTGTCCTGGGCACTGAAATCAACAACGATGTCGCAAACATCATCACCGCCCAGCTTCTCTACCTGACATCCCAGAATCCGACCGCGGACATAACCATGTACCTGAACACTCCGGGAGGCAGCGTCTCCGCAGGACTCTCCATCATGGACACGATGAACCTCATCTCTCCGGACGTCGCAACCACAGTCACCGGAATGGCCGCGTCCATGGGCAGCATCCTGCTGTGTTCCGGGGCCAAAGGCAAGCGGGCCGCACTCCCCCACGCCCGGGTGCTCATCCACCAGCCGCTCGGAGGAGCCAGCGGACAGGCGTCGGACATCCTCATCGCGGCCAGGCAGATCGAATCCTGCAGGGAGGAGCTATGCAACATCCTTTCCCGGCAGTCGGGCCAGAGCTACGACAAGGTATTCGCCGACATGGACAGGGACTACTGGATGACGTCCGGGGAGGCACTGGAATACGGCATGATAGACAACATCATGGGAGCGGGCAAGTAGGAATACAATAAATTTGAATTATCGTTAACTCAAGTTTCGCAAGTTGTCAAACTTGCTGAACGTCAACACGAACTTGAGGGCTGTCACTCGTTCGAAGGCCGTAAGCCCAACGCACTTTTTTGTGCACGTTACCCTCTCCCTAAATCCCTCCCCTCGGGGAAGGGACTTACTCTCACCCTCGCGGGCTCCAAAAGCGATGTTTCGCACTTGCGAAACTTAAATCATTAAGAAACAAACTATGGCAAATATTCAGACTGACATCACGGCGCTCAGGTCAATGCTGGACCGCACGCCTTCCACACACAACATCATGCTCGTCGGCAACCACGGAATCGGAAAGTCGGAGTTCCTGACCGGCTACTTCCAGGAAAAGGGACTCAAGGTGGTCGCCCTGTTCCTCGGACAGATGGCCGACCCGGGAGACCTCATCGGACTCCCCCACTTGGATGAAAACACCGGCAGGACAGACTTCATGCCGCCTTACTGGTTCCCTACGGACGGAAAGCCGATAGTCCTCTTCCTCGACGAACTGAACAGGGCCCGTCCCGAGATCCTGCAGACAGTTATGGACCTCTGTCTCAACAGGAAGCTTGCAGGGCGTCCACTTCCCGAGGGCAGCCGCATCATTGCCGCGGTCAACTACGGCGACAACTACCAGCTTACGGACATGGACCCGGCTCTCGTGTCCAGGTTCAACATCGTGAATTTCCGCCCGTCCGTAGAGGAATGGCTGCTGTGGGCGAGGAAGGCGGGAGTCGACGGCAGGGTCATCGACTTCATTCAGGAGAACCGCATTTGGCTTGACCGCAATCCCGACTCCAAGGAAGGTGAAGACACCGGCATTGACAAGACTCCGGACCGCAGGGCCTGGAAGCGCGTCAGCGACATCATCGCGGGGAGGGACGAGCTGGACGCGCTCGACACGAAGATCATCTCCAGCATCGTGGGGCCGAAAGCCGCATCCGCCTTTCTCTCGAACGTGAATAACTCCAGACTCGTGTCCGGAAAGGACGTGCTCTACAGTCTCCAGAAGGTGATGAAGACGCTGAAGGGATACAAGCCCCACGAGCTGTGCGTCATCAATGACGGCATCTTCAGGCATCTGGAAGTGGAGAACGTGGCCCCAGGTGACCTGGACAAGGTGAAGCAGAATGTCGACGACTATTTCAGCTTCCTCGCCAAGGAGAAAAAGGAGGCGGCGGGACACTTCGCCAACCTCTATGTGGGAGGAACGTACCCTGAAGCCGTGAAGTTCTTCGCGAAGCAATGCCCGTTCCTCACCATGGGACTCATACAGTACGTAAAAAGCATCAGATAAGGATATGGACTCACTCAGTGACAGGATCACCAACATAATCGAGCACTGGTATCTTTCCGATTCGGCGCTCTTCCAGGTGGTCTGCCTGCATGAACTCGTGGAGAACAGCTCGATTGCCTGCCCTGTCAGGTGCGGGCGGCGAAGAATCGAGTACAACCCGGAATTCCTTGAGAACATGACGGACACCGCCCTTGACGAGGCGCTGCGCATGGAGGCCGTGAGGATCATCCTCAAGCATCCCTACGAGCGCAAGCCCGACATGTGCTGCGACGAAGCCGCCGCTGCAGGAAGCAACATCACCATAGGCGACAACTACGACTACGGGGCAATGAAGATAGACAGGCCCGAGGACTACGACCTGAAAGGAGGAATGATGTACGAATGGTATGCCAGATGCATCCAGGAGATGCTGCCACCGGAAGATGGCACTCCCCTGGACTCCGGCGACTCCGGCAGTTCAGGAGACTCCGGCGACACCGGCAGCGGCCGGACCCAGGACATCCAGGAACGCCTGAAAGCCGACTCGAAGGCGAACTCGGACCTCTCCGGGCTGTGGGAGGAGGATGACCTCACGGCTGCCATGATCAACGGGGTCATTGACTCGGTCAAGGACTGGGGCTCTCTCGCAGGTTCTTTCGCAGAGCAGATCAAGGCATCGACCAGGGCAAGAATCAACTGGAGAACCGTCTTCAGCGGTTTCAGGGCCAGCGTACTCTCGTCAAGAAGGAAGCTTACGCGCATGCGCCCCAACCGCAGGAGCGGATTCCAGCAGATGGGCTCCACAAGAGATTTCGAGACGAAGCTCCTGATCGCCGTGGACGTGAGCGGCTCCATCACCACGGAGATGCTGACATATTTCTACGGCGTGGTAAACTCCGCCTTCAAGTACGGTTTCGAGGCTGTCGACGTAATCCAGTTCGACTGCGGGATCAGCATAGTGAAGAGCCTGAAGAAGACAATGACGGACGTCACGGTCATAGGACGCGGCGGCACATCCTTCACGGAACCCATAAACTACGCCCACGAGAACGGATATGACGGTCTCGTCATCCTTACCGACGGATACGCCCCTCAGCCGGAAATCCCTGACGGCTTCCGCACAAAGATCCTGTGGGTCTGCGAGGACAAGGACTCATACGACGTTCACCACCAATGGATGGAACAGTACGGCCGGGTCTGCACGATAGAACTGAAATGACAACATTGCGAAACATTGAATGCGTTCCTCATTTCATCATACTTGCCCAAGAACCCGGCGATAGCCAGGCACGGGACCACTAATTTCTATTTCGTCTCCGGAAGGAGACAGGTTCAACAACTCAAGTTTCGTAAGTTGTCAAACTTGCTGAACGTTAGTGCGAATTTGAGGGTTGTCACTCGTTTGAAGACTGTAAACCCAACGCACTTTTTATGTGCACGTTACCCTCACCCTAAGTCCCTCCCCTCGGGGAAGGGACTTGCCGTCGCCCTCGCGGGCTCCATAAGCGGTGTTTCGCACTTGCGAAACTTGAGTTCAACAATATCCAAACTTATGAAAACAATCGAAAGGCGCAATATCCTTGCGCTTCAAGGAAAATATTGCAAAGACTGCATCATTTATACGGAGGACGTGGAGGACGAGGCCGTAGAGACCGTCGGAGATCTCCTCGGGAATCCATTGTTCAGGGACACCAGAATCCGTGTGATGCCGGATGTCCATCAGGGCAAAGGCATAGTCATCGGCTTCACCTGCCCCGTCACGTCATTCATCAACCCGCAGCACGTCGGCCTCGACATCGGCTGCGGCATTGACCTGGAACTTTTCGACCGTCCGCTGGACAGTAAGGACTACGCCCTCTTTGAGCATCGGCTCAGGATGGAGATTCCTTCCGGGTTCAACATCAACAGGGAACGGCAGTTCGAGATGAAGCCCTTCCTGAAGTATCTCCGCCAGGAGCTGAGCAGTGCCAGACAATCCTCCGGCGGACTGGTCAACCATCTGGAATTGACCGGCGAGCGGGAACTGGAAGACTGGATCCGCTCCGTCGGGATGGACAAGGGGGTGTTCTACAAGTCCGTCGGCTCCATCGGAGGAGGCAACCATTTCATGGAATACGACGAAGGCGACGGCCGTTTCGCCTTCACGGTACATACCGGTTCACGCCATCTCGGACTGAAGGTGTTCAACAAATGGGACCGCATTGCCCAGCGCAACCCCAACGCTCCCGGATACCTCGTGGACGAGAACCTCAAAGGCTACCTCACAGATATGGTCATCGCCCAGGCCTATGCCCGCTTCAACAGGGAGGTGGTGCTGGGAAAGGCCGCGAAGATCATGCACAAGATCAACGGGGCACGCGTCGAAGGCTACATCAGGACCACGCACAACTATGTCGACTTCCGTGACATGATCCTCCGGAAAGGTGCCATCCGCTCATACGCCGGAGAGCTGATGGTGATCCCGTTCAACATGCGTGACGGCATCGTCGTGTGCGAAGGCCGGTCCAATCCCGAATGGAATTTCTCGGCCCCTCACGGCTCAGGCCGCTGCATGTCGCGGGCAAATGCCAAACGCAACATCTCGATGGTGGAATACCACCGACAGATGGAGGGCATCTACACGACCAGCGTGACGCCGGAAACCCTGGACGAGGCTCCAGGGGCATACAAGGACACGGACAGCATCCTAGAGTCGCTCGGGCAGACATGCGCCGTCCAATACCGTATGTTGCCGAAAATCAACATCAAAAATGCAGAATAGCCATGAACAGCAACTTTATAGACCAGATCAATGTCAGATGACGACGTGATCAATGCTTCTCATAGTGCAAGCGCAGGTTATCTATCCTGCGCTTCATTTCTTCACGGACGGACTCTGGCGAGACAATCTCAAGATAGCCGTATCCCAACAGAACGCTGTACAGTTCGTTGTTGGGCCTTACCGTCAGACTGACGTAACCTGTTTCTTTATCGATCCATACCTTCTGGCTCGGATGTATCGGTTTCGTGTTCATGCGATACCAGTCGTATTTGGCCCTGTTATCATTGAGATTGGCCTTTAAGACCACGGTCACCGGCTCTTCGTCGTACCTAGAGACCCCGATAATGTCTGAAAAGAATTTTTCAAAATCTATGTACCATTCCTTGTCGGGCGTGTTGAGTTTCCTGAGGTTCGACCTCATCCTGACAGTGTCAACCATTATCTTTCCGCTTGGCGAAACCTCAATCCTGTCTATAGCAAGATTCCTGAGGCCGGGATTGTCCCTGACGCCGTTGTTGTCCTTTATCCTGTATGCCCATCCCAGAAGGTACCACCTGTTGAGATACTGTTTAAGGTACCAAGGCTGAAAATCAATCTCCTTCACCTCCATGTAGGCGGCATTATACTTTAGGCACAAAGGATGGCCCTCGCGGATATGACGGTACAGACTCCAGAGCAGGTCGCGATTGCGCAGCCGGGGATTGCTCTCGAAACTGATAATCTGCTGCATCAGCCGTCCATTTCCCTCAAACTGGCGTTTCAGCTTCTTGATCACGCCGTCCACGCTTACCAGACCGCTTATCGACTCCAGAAACTCAAGGGTATACTCGAGGTCCGCATAGCTCTGACTGGGGACCAGCGTACCGTTGAATGTCTTGGACTCACGGGCATACCTGTATCTTACGGGTCTCCCCGGCTTCTTGTCAATCCTGACCCCATCCAGACCAGAAAGGAATTCAAGGTCCTTATATATGGTAACCCTGGAGACGGTTTCCTGTCGGCCGCATTCTTCGGAAATGCTTTTCTCACAAGCGGAGATCATGTCTTCTATGGTGCTCCACTCCTCGGAGCAAAGCAGATTGTCCAGGGTGCGATACCTCAATGTTGCATTCTTGTTTGTCGGCATAAGCGCATCTGTAAATATTAGGTTTACAAATATAAGCAGAGTTCCGCTAAAATCAACAAGTTGGCCTCAAAATTATCACAAAGATTTTTTCAAAAAAAGCAATAATCATATATTTGCTACGAGCCGCAGAAGCTCCAAAAACTGATATTAAAACATGATCAACAATTATCAGAAAATCACTCCAAAAGAGTATGACAATCTCCGCGCCTTCGCCTTCCGCACCGCAAAGAATACGCTTGAATATTACAATGCAAGTGATTATTCATGGATAAGCGATGAAGACATAGATGACATCGTAAGCGATGCCGTCATCAAGGTCCTTGAAACATTCGATGCCACAAAAGGCTGTTCACTCCGCACGTGGACAAACCTCATTGTCCGCCAGAAGGCCATCAACTTCCTTCACTCTCGTCATGAGACATCCGGAATCACCTATCTGACAGAAGATGATGACGAACTCGAAATACCGGAACTCGCGGACAATGTCACCGCAGAAGACGAGGTGATTTCCTGGGAGACCTCAAACAGGATTGATGACATCCTGAACACCCTCAAGTGGGAAGACCGCACCGTATTCACAATGGACCGCGACGGCTACACCCCTGCAGAGACGGCAGAGTACTTGAACATCAGCACTCAAAACACATACACCAAACTGTGCAGGACCAAGCAGAGGATCTCGAAATCACTTGCCGCATAATTTCCCAGCAATTATCTTACATCTGTGCAGGTCAGATGTCGCAATATATTTTGCAGGCACTTTATAGATGAAGAGCATTTGATGAGCTGCTTTTGAAGAAATATGACAGAACAGAAATTCGGACATATTGCACGGAAGCCCGCCAAGCTCTCCAGAAAGGATGACGTCGCGGTCATCGAAGTCGTGACGAGGTAGGAGAAGATAGGGATAAGCCATTTCCGGCCTATCCCTATTTTCAGTCATCTCACTCCGAATGTCCCACGCTGCGGTAATCCCACGTGATGTATTTC
>OHEU01000118.1_pt1 | contig 50497 bp, 76 predicted proteins | sample 1567341 | NCBI WGS metagenome assembly OHEU01 (sample SAMEA3879524, study PRJEB24766) | human gut metagenome | biome: human-associated habitat; feature: feces | place: USA | collected 1985/1987 | reverse complement strand
ATTGACAAGTATAAAAAATCGATTTATAATAAATTCAAATTAATAGAAAGGAGTTTGTGAGGTGAAATATAAAAATGAATTTTGTTATAAGGTCTATGGAGATTATGCACTTTTTTCCGACCCTATAACAAGAGTTGGTGGAGAAAAGATGAGTTACCCTATACCTACATATTCAGCTCTTATAGGTATTACAAAAGCTATCTATTTTAAACCGACTTTGCTTTATGTGATTGATTCTGTAAAAGTGCTTAAACCAATAAGAACGGTATCTAAGGGAGTCAGACCAATTAAATACAACAACGGCGGAAATGACCTCTCAATCTATACCTATCTTACTGATGTTGCTTATGCAGTAAAAGGGCATTTTATTTGGAACGAAAATCGTCCCGAATTTGCAAATGACAGAAATGAGGACAAGCATTATCAAATACTTAAACGAATGATAAAGCTTGGCGGCAGACGCTCTCCTCAGCTTGGTGTTAGCGAGTGTCCAGCATATGTTGAGCCTTGTAATTTTGATGAGGAAAAAAGTTGCTATGATGATGGCAATAACTCGGAAATCTCATTTGGCTTAATGTATCACAGCATAATATATTGTGATGAGGCTATTAACGAAGAAGATAAAGGTAAGATGACTGTTTGTTTCCATACGCCAGTTATGAAAAATGGACAGATTGATTTTATTCGACCTGAGCAATGCACAATTAAGCGTCATATAAGAGATGCTAAACAGAAAGTTTTTGATACAGAAAAATGTGAGAGTGTTGATACACTTCATACGGAATTATTTAGGGAGGTAGATAAAAATGAGTTGGATAACTGAAACTGCCGCCTTATACGATGAAATCAAGGAAAAGGTTAATAATAGCGATGAATGGGAACCTATTCTTCCGCTTTATCATTCTACAAGTAATGCACAGATACAGGTTACTATTTTTAGCGACGGAACATTTTCACACGCAGAAGTAGTTGATACTGATGACGCAGAAACTATAATGCCAGTTACGGAAGATTCGAGTTCGAGAAGTTCTGGTATTGCACCACATCCACTTTGTGATAAGCTGATTTATATCGCGGGTGATTACAGCACGTATGTTGCAAAAGCTAAAAGTAATGCTGATGAATATTTTGTGACATATATCAAGGCTTTAAAGGCTTGGGCAGAGTCGGAGTATTCAGATATTTGTATTACAGCTATATACGATTATCTTAGCAAAAGAATGCTTATAAACGACCTTATAGGCGATGGTATACTGAAACTAAAAGGTGCTGTTCTTGATGAAGAATATAAAATAACAAAGTCAGCAAAGCAAATAGATTCATTTGTACGCTTTGTTGTCAATGATTTGGATTCAGGGGAAAATATAAAGGTTTGGAAAAGTAAGGTACTTTTTGATAAATACATAGCTTATTATGAATCTTTGGGTAAAGAAAGAGATTGCCAGCTTTGTTATGCAAGCGGAAAAATCGTTCCTGTAACATATAAGCATATGGCTAGAATTCGAAATGGAGGTGATAAGGCTAAACTTATTTCTTCAAACGATGATTCGAATTTTACCTATAGAGGCAGATTTGCAAATAGAGAAGAAGCTTTTGCAGTAGGTGAAATTGTAAGTCAGAAAGCTCATCTTGCTTTAAAGTGGCTTATTAAAACTGGTGGTATAAGTGTTGGTGATGAAAAATATGTTGCATGGGAAAGTTGTCTGAATGAAATACCAAATGTGTTTAGTAGAATAGTGCTTGATGCAAGCGAAAATTCTGGCTCTTTTGTAAAGGATAAGGACGATAAGGTTTATGCAAAGACGGCAGAGCAGTATAAGAATATAATCGAAATGGCAATTAAGGGATATAAAAAAAATCTGGATTTAAATTCTTCAAAGGTTATTCTTATGGCATTAGATTCTGCTACACCTGGCAGGCTTTCGATTATTATGTATCAGGAACTTACTTCTACTGATTTTTATAAAAATATTCAAGACTGGTATAGCAAAGTATACTGGCATAGTTGCTATAAGACAGATGATGGTGAAGTTATACATTGTGTGCAGACACCTACCCCTATCGAGATTGCAAGATGTGCTTATGGCAATGAGAGAGATGGAGAGCTTATTATTGATTATAAATCTGGTATTTTTAAGACTGTAATTAAGCAAATCTATCCTTGCATTACGCTTGGTGTGAGATTTCCAGAGAACATACTGAAAAGAATTTTCACAAGAGCCTCAAACCCTCAGCTTTATAGTGAACAAAACAACTGGAAAAGGGTTCTTGATGTCTGCTGTGCATTATATAGAAAATATTATGAAGATAAAGGAGTTGAACTTACTATGGAACTTAATAGAAGTTACAATAATAGAAGCTATCTTTATGGTAGACTTATGGCTGTTGCTGAGAAGCTTGAAACTGATACATATGATGATAACGAGGCAAGAATGACTAATGCGGCAAGATTTATGAACTCGGTTATTGCATCTCCATATAAGTCTTGGGGAAATGTTTGTAAAAGACTTATCCCATATATAAACAAAATACAAAGTAAAAACCCAGGTCTTTATGTTTATTATAAGAAAGAACTGAGAGAAATATATAATATGTTTAAAGCTGGAGAATATGAAATGAAAAAGCCTCTTGAGCCTTTATTCTTTATGGGCTATTACGGCGAACAACAATATCTTTATACATCAAGAAAAAACAAAAATGATGATAACAAGGAGGATTTATAATTATGTCAGTATTTAATAACAAGGTGGATTTTGTAGCTTTTATTTCCGTTAATCATGCAAACCCTAATGGCGACCCAATCAATGGTAATCGTCCGAGAGATACAATGGAAGGTTTTGGAGAGATTTCTGATGTCTGCATTAAGCGTAAAATCAGAAACAGACTTCAGGATATGGGTGAATGTGTATTTGTACAATCAGATGAGCGCAGCGACGATGGTTGTAAGAGTCTTAAAGAACGAGCAGATAGCTATGAGGAATTGAAAAAGCTTTCAAAAGGTAAGGAAACAGGCAAAGATGCTTTTGCAAAATTGGCTTGCGAAAAATGGATTGATGTAAGAACCTTCGGACAGGTTTTTGCTTTTAAAGGCGATGCTGTTTCGATAGGCGTAAGAGGCCCTGTGACTATTCAACCTGCATTTAGTCTTGAACCAATTGAAATTGAAGATATACAGATTACTAAGAGCGTTAATAGTGAAAGTAAGTCAGGTAAAGCATCTGATACAATGGGTATGAAGCATAGAGTCAGGTTTGGTATATATGTATTGAAAGGAAGCATCAACTGCCAGCTTGCAGAAAAGACAGGCTTTACAGAAGAAGACGCTGAGAAGATTAAAAACGCAGTCGCAACACTTTTTGAGAATGATTGTTCATCAGCTCGCCCTGAAGGAACTATGAACATTGAAAAGCTTTTCTGGTTTAAGCATAACTGCAAGTCGGGACAATATTCATCAGCAAAGGTACATAACAGCGTTATCGCAAAGGCTTTGTGTGAAGAGCCTACATCAGCTAAGGATTATGAATTTATATATGATGGAAATCTTGAAGGTTTAACTCCGGAAGTGATTGAATGACTTATGATGATGACAACATACTAAGTATATCTGGAATACAACATTTTGTGTTTTGCCGCAGACAATGGGCTTTAATTCATATTGAACAGCAATGGGCAGAAAATTTACTTACTGTTAGCGGCGAAATTATGCACAATAAGGCTCATGACAATACTTTCTCGGAAACAAGAAACGGTGTAATAGTATCAAGAGGAATGCAAGTTGCTTCATATGAACTTGGCATATTCGGCGAATGTGATGTTGTTGAATTTATTCCGTCTGAAAGCGGTGCATTGCTTTATGATAAGCCTGGAAAATATACTATCATTCCCGTTGAATACAAGCATGGTGAACCAAAGGTATCAGATGCAGATATATTACAGGTTGCCGCACAAGCTTTGTGCCTTGAAGATATGTTTTGTACAAGCATAAATGAGGTGCATATATTCTATGGTAAAACAAAACGCAGACAGAGAATAGAGCTTACTGATGATATAAGAAATCGCTTAAAGAGTGTAGTTGAAGAAATGCATGAACTTTATAGACGAAAATATACACCTAAAGTTAAGCAAAATAAAAATTGCAGAGCGTGTTCACTAAAGGATTTATGCTTGCCAAAGATAACAAAAATAAAAACTGTAAAAAGATATATTTCTGATATGACAAACGAGGATTGAATTATGAAAAAGCTTCTTAATACACTCTATATCAGTTCTCCGGATACATATTTATCACTCGATGGAGAAAATGTTGTTCTATCAAAAGAAAGACAGGAAATAACGAGAGTTCCATTACATAACATAGAATCAATTGTTACTTTGGGATATAGTGGAATGAGTCCTGCTTTGCTTGGAAAATGTGCTGATAATAGTATAGGTGTTTCATTTCTGAGCAGAAGTGGAAGATTCCTTGCAAATGTGGTAGGTTCATATTGCGGTAATGTGATTCTTAGGAAAACCCAATATAAGCTTTCTGATGATGAAAATGCTTGTACTGAAATAGCTAGAAATATGATAGCTGGAAAACTGTATAATTCTCGTTGGGTTATTGAAAGAGCAACTCGTGATTATCCTAATTCGCTTGATATTAATAAATTAAAGAGTGTTTCTGCAAAACTTAAAGATTCAATAGCAAATCTTAATGACTGCAAAAATACCGAACAGCTTAGAGGTATTGAAGGCGAAGCTGCAACAAGATATTTTTCTGTATTTAATGATTTGATTTTACAACAAAAGGAGGACTTTGTTTTTAATGGAAGAAACAGAAGACCTCCAACAGACAGAGTTAATGCTTTGTTATCATTTTCGTATACACTGCTTACAAATATGACTGCTTCAGCTCTTTATTGTGTGGGACTTGACCCATATGTTGGCTTTATGCACAAAGACCGTCCTGGAAGAGTATCGCTTGCACTTGATATGATAGAAGAACTCAGAGCGGTTTTTGCAGACCGTTTTGTGCTTACTGTAATAAATAAAAAAATCGTAAATAAGAATGATTTCTTTATCAAAGAAAATGGAGCGGTCTTGCTTAATGATGATGGTAAAAAGAAAATTATTAAGTCATGGCAGAATAAAAAATCACTTGAAATAAAACACCCATTTTTAGAAGAGAAAGTTGAATGGGGTATGGTTCCTTATGTTCAGTCATTACTTCTTGCAAGATGTTTTAGAGGTGATCTTGATGGTTATCCGCCCTTTATGTGGAAGTAGGTGTAATTTATATGCTTGTGCTTATTACCTATGATGTAAATACTGAAACTACTGACGGCAAAAAACGCTTGCGTAAGGTTGCTAAAGAATGTGTTAACTATGGAAAAAGAGTTCAAAACTCGGTTTTCGAGTGTGTTATGGATGCAGCAACATGCAGGCTAGTCAAAGAAAAACTAATAAATATAATAGATGAGAAATTTGATAGCATAAGATTCTATTACCTTGGAAATAACTATAAAACTAAAGTAGAACATTATGGTATAGATAATACATTCGATGTGGAGGGAGTGTTGCTATTTTAGTGCGAATAGTAAGCTTACATAAATTTACAAGGATATTCGCACCATAAAAATATAATTTTGCAAATCTAATATTAAATCTGCTTTTATATACCTAACTATAATTTTGTGAAAAAGTGCAGATACATAGTTGATTTAAGAGTAAATATTATGTTGGATTTTGCTGTCGCTCTCCTCACGGAGAGCGTGGATTGAAATGATCTATTGTTTATTTTGTAAAAGTGCATAAATAAGCGTTTTTCCAAGACTACCGTAACAATATCGTAACAATAGCAGTTATTTAAAGCAAGTTTGAGAGTGTTTAAAACTGTTAAAAAGCCGCCCAAATGCCTACCTATTAAATTTTATTTATAAATTGTAATATTGCTTTCTTCTTTATCGCTTTTTCCTTTAATCATATATCCACATTTTCTCATTATTTCAAATAACGAGCCGAAACCAATACCTTTATGTTCAAATTTTGGAATTGCTCCTGTTGCAATTCCGAATCCAATTACATCATCGTTATTTCTTTTATCCCATATTGGTATTGGTTCATCACTTATTCCGATTGATAATGATTTTTCTTTGTATTCGCATATTATTTTTAATATGCTATCACGTCAAGACTTTTTTAAAAAATAAAAATAAAAAGGCTATATCTACACCAAATAGTGTAAATATAGCCTTAATCAATTTATATTATTTTGTACGCTTGCCACCAACCTCAAGGCAACTGGACTTGACAAATCTATCTTTGCTATCAAGTAATATGCAAGTCCAACCTGCATACTTGCCACTCACGATTTTAGATGTCACTATCAGCTTAGAGCTGTTTGGTACAATCTTAACAACAGCTCCGCAAGGCTTATCGTAAACAGGTATGCCTGTGATAGTCGCCTGTCTCCAAGTAGACACCCCAGTCTTGCTTATACGGCTATTTTGGATATAGCCCGTAACATTACCACGCTTAACCTTACTCCAGCCGTAGCCGTCGTCAGAGAGCCAAGTAATAGCTGTGCCGACTTTAAGTGTTGCAAGTCTTACAGAGCTACCGCCGTAATCGTCTACATAAGCCTGAGAGCGGATATAAGATGTCTTATTGATAACTTTTACAGTATTGCTTGTAGTATCGCTCTGACCGCCAGTATAGTCCTTAAACAGCCAGTTTACATCAACGCTACCACTAACGCCTGATACTTTGCCAGTCTCGCTATACTGCCAAATTGCACAATTGTAGCTTGGTGCAGACACGCCCCAGTTTGCAAGCCAGATGTCGTACTTATTTATCAGCTTGTCTTTATGCAAATAATTGCATAGCCAATTCGGGTTACAATAGAGCATTGGACGATAGCCTGCTGATTTAATTTTATCACAAAAAGCTATGACAATGTTTGTGAGCGTATCTTTACCGAGATGTGTCTGACTGCTGTCCTCGATGTCAAACGCTACTGGCAAGTCGAGCTTGTAGCCTTTGATAGTCTTTAAACAAAACTCTGCCTCTTGTTTAGCTGCTGAGATAGATTGAGCGTAGCTGTAATGATATACGCCACACTTAACACCAGCTCGCTGAGCGTTTGTAATATTGCGTACAAACTTATTATCGACCTGATTAGGATTTTCAATGCCGAAGGACGAGCGAATCATCGCAAACTTAACGCCTGATTGATAAACGCTGTTCCAATCAATGTTGCTATTCCAGGTTGATACATCAATTAAGCTTGATTTCATTTTATGTACCCCATTTCCCTATAATAAGCCTTTTCCGCCTCGATTTCTTCTGCTGTGACACTGTTAATGTCATTCTCAGTTATTTCCATACACTCTTTGATTTCGTCATTTGTCTTGCCATATGCAAGAGCCTTAATAAGCTGTCTTTTAACCTGTTCTGTCATTATAAATTACCTCACTTTTATATATTTATTGTTTAATCCATTCACCTAAATGCAAAATATAAAGCTCTTGTGTGTCTGTACACCAAGCTTTGCTACCGTCGTTAGCGTCAGTTAATAGTTTGAGTTTATCAACATCAGCACTTTTGAGTATGTACTCCTTGATGTTGTAAAATCTGTTGCCGACCTGCCTGATACTGCCTAAATCACTCATAATCGTTCACCACCTCTGCTTTTATTCGTTGATATTCTTCTTCGCTGATTTCGATAAAATCACTTGCACTAAGCGACTTTGCAAGATATATTTCGCCCTCGTAGACTTCGCTTGTTGCAATGCATTTCAGGTGTTTGCCCTCTGACGGTGCAAGCTTAACTACTGTTACTTTTGATGTTGTCATATTATCACTCCTTATGCTAAAGTCCAGTTTTTATCTGTCGCTATTGCTTTTTGCTCATCACTGAGCTTTGCGAGATTAGTTGCTCCAAGCGTCAATGTATATCCTGTCTGTCCTGTACGGTCAGCAAGAGCCGTAAGCATTGCTACAAGCGTGTCTACGCTGTATTTTGTACTTGGTGATAAATCAAGACCATTGCAGTTAAATCCGCTACCAAGAGTGACATTAGTGAGATTTGAACAGTTGATAAATACTGATTTTCCTAATTTTGTGACAGTGTTAGATATTGTCATATCACTAAGAGATGTACACCCATAAAAAGCATTATCTCTAATTTCTATTACACCATCAGGGATATTTATGCTTTCAAGACTTGAACAGAAGTTAAATGCCGTTACCCCTATTGTCGCTATATTATCAGACAAAGTAACACTTGTCAGCTTAGTACAAGCATTAAATGCACCTCGTCTAATCTCAGTCCACCTATCAGGTATTACAAACTCCGTAACCTCGCCTGTCAACACACTCTCATACAAGTCAGACTGTTGTTTATACTTATCTGCCTCTCGCTCCGACTGCTTGATTTTGCAGTACATTGCAATGTCTGTTAAGTCCATATCAATCACCCTTTTTTATTTGCTTATAGATTTGATTTGCATAAACGCTTGCTCCAGCACAGAGAATACCTTGCGTAATTGCTGCAAAGATTGCAGTCCAAACATCTTGTGTTGATATTATTTGAGTAACAGACAACAAATATACTGCTGAAAGAATCACTCCACTTGCTCCGAGAATCAACGGAATAAATTTGTTTGGAAGTGAAATCTTTTTAAGTGCTATACCAATTAGGTAAAGCACAGGGATAAGTATCATAAGTTCAGGTTTTATAAAATCAGTCATATTCAATGTAATCTCTCCTTTTCTAAATCATTAAGTCTATGATTTGCAACTTTAATTTCTTCATCGATGACAGCCGCACGCTGTTCAAGCTTGTATGTTCTGTCGATGACTTGATTATGTTTATCTACTTTTTCTTCAAGCTTTTTCAGCCTGTAAAGTGTTAGTCTACTACCTCCAAAAGTGCCAGCAAGAGAGCCTATCAGAGCAAGTAAAGCTGATAAAACTGTTGAATCCATTTTAATCACCCCTTAAATCTTTACAAGCGTATTGCTATCAATAGCGAAGAATCTGTTGTTATCAATAATCAATATATTTCCTGCAAGAACATTTGAGCAATCATACACATTTTTCATATCGTATACCGCACTGCTATTTTGCAAAAGCGGTTTACTTTCTATAATTTCTACATTTTCATCTCTGCTATAAAGCAAACGATTTGTTGTTTTGTAAGTTTCGCCCTGATGATTTTCATCTGTACGAATAAACTCCGACTTGCTTGCTATTGTATTAGTGCTATAAGCTGTAACATTAAAGTCTTGCTCGTGATATGACATTAAATTGTACTTATAAGCATTCGGCAGAGATTGATTATAGTCATTAAACAACATTACTACTGTGTTATCGTTTGAAATTAACATAAAGTTAAATGTTCTTGTCGCTATATCTGTTACTGCTCTTGAAACACTTGAAAAATATAAATTTGCATTTGATTTATCCACATTATTGATTACCGTCTGTATATTATATTGATAAGTGTTTCCACCAATGATAGTGCCTCTTGTAAGCTTTATCTTATAGCAGTTATTCACATCAAAAATTATAGTGATGTAATGAGATGAATCTTCATTAGCAAACTCTGCGTCAATATCTGTTTCGCAAGTAATTCTGCTGTCTGCTGATGTTAATTCATTTGCAAATGCTTTGATAAAATCCTTTTCTGTGCCATTTATGCTTACTGACTTATTTATATAACTCATTTTGTTACCTCGCTTTCTTCGTAGACAATAGGTACTACTCTTGATATTGTTTTGATGAGTTTATCAAAATAATTTGCAGTAGTTGTATAGTGGTCTGACTTGCCGCCGCTGAGCCTATCAAGCTTGCCTGATAGATGTTGCACCTGTTTTATTTGTCCTTTTAAAGCTATCATTGTGTAGCCTCCTTTTGTGTTATGGCTGGTAAGATTACACACTGGCTACAAGGGATTATCATATAATAATTACCATCTGCGGTCTGTAAGCCTACATCAAAATAATAACAACAACTTGGTATAAGATTTATCGTATCCTCAGGTGCAAAGCTTATAATATACCCGTCGCCTTGTAAATCATCACTTGTGACGGCTTTGCAGACATCATAATCAGCATCTTGCCAATTACGCTTTATGCCAAGTTTGAGTTTATCTCCACTTTGCAGTTTATACAATTCACCTATATCATCAGTAATTGTAATTTGTAGAGTATCTGTTACTCCCCTTATTAGTTTAAGCACTACTCCCACCCCCAATATTTAATAACATCACCACTTGCTGATGTATAAGTCATAGCTTTAATTTCGTGATTATCAACGCTAATAGTTTCATTGTTAAGGTCAATTACAATTCTGCCGTTTTGGCTACTTAATACTCCCTCAACTGCTCCTGCGGAAACTTTACCGTCTATACCAACGACCTTTTTATAAGTACCTGAATAACCATTTGCTGAACTAAATAAGCCATTTTTATCCAGTTTTAATACATTACTTCCGATAGCAACATCATCATTATCCATAGTAAGTAATTCACATGGCTTATTATTTGCTCCTGCTCTTATTTGTATATATCCACCCTTAGCTCCTATAAGACTTGTCGAAGTATTGTAAGACGCATATGCAGCTCTTGTACTTTCGCTTTTAGATGATGTGTTAGCTTGATTCTGTATTTTATTAAGCAACTTTGTTTTTGCTTCTCCGATAGTAAGTGATAATTTTTTATCTGCTGCGGAAATTGTTTTTGTCACTTCTTCTATTTTCGCCGTCCAAGCTTGACCTGTAATACTATCTTTTATTGTGACATAATCGCCGAGTTGATATTTTACTCCAAAATCATCTATTGCTCTTATATCTACTTCATAGCTATTATTTGCGATATTACCTGATGTTTGATTAAGCGCATAATCTTCTATGTCAGATACAGTTGTTGCAGCTACATCAATGGCTGATTCTTTACGCTTTATGCCTGATGGTATATCATAATCACGATATACTACCCTTGTGACTTCTGCACCAGTTGCATATATTGCGTTTACCAAGTTTTCATTACCACGCTCAAATTCCTCCGAAAATAAATTTCCTCTTTTTCTTGAAAAGATAATTGGCGTGCGAATGGTTTGCGCTATTGAACGGTCAGTTCCTGCGAGCATATTAAAAATAAAGGTATTACTTTCTAAGTCTCCTACAATTTCATATCCAATAGTAGCGTTTTTACATAAATCACAAACTACTTCCGAGAGCGGTTGAAGTCTTGCAAGATAGCTGTCTTTTTCTTTGCCTTGCACTCTTTGACCTATAACCAAGCGGGGAATTTTTCGTTCACTGTCTGATGGCTCAGTTGCATTTCTCTTGATGTAATGCGCAATGCAACTGTCTGTTGTCCCTGACGCAGGGTCATAATCGTTATATATACCACCAATACTTTTAGTGCCTATTGTGGTTATCCTGGTATCAAGAAAACCGTTTAAATCTGTACCTGTTACAGTAATGCGTTCTTTGTCACGCTTTATGTTATTGACTAAAAGCCAATCTCCGTCAATATGTAATATATTATCTTCGACTATTTTTTCAATACCTTGCTTTGTAATTGGTAAAACTAATGTAAAGTTGCCAGTACCGACAAATTTCTTTGTGTATGTATAAGATATAATTCTATCCGTCTGAAATAAAAATTCGTTTTGAAATGTATTAGATTGTGTTGGACAAGCAAAAACTTGCAAAAGCAATTACATCACCCCCAATAATATATCACTGTATTCTATTGTTGCTTCAAGGTTTGCTGTCAGTTTGTTTGCTCCATATTTTAAACAAAAATCTTCTATGTCACAAGTTATATCAATAAACTGTGATACATCTGTTCCATTACCTGCTATCAATTTAAAATTTAAAACATCAAGTATAACTTTTCCGCCACCAAACTTTTTAAGCCTAATTTCTTTGTTTGTTGTTTCATTTGTAAGAGTAAAATTAGCATTAAAATTTGGAATTGCAATTATTATTTCTCTATTATCAATTCTTGAGCGAGAACTGATGATAGTTGATTCATTGGCAGTTAATGCATTTTTGTTTGTTTTAACATTTTTAAAATATGGATAATCACATATCAAATCAACAGTAAAACGATATACATAAGATACTTCGCTATTATCAAATTTTAAGCTCTCTTGTGGATAACAGTTAATTTTATAAGTTCCAAAATCTGTTTCAATTTCAAGAACACCACTTGACAACGGTGTAAAACACTCTGTAAGTTCTGATAATATTTGTTTCTTAAAGGTTTTTATTTCGTCATTGCCAAATACAACAGCTAATTCACAAACAATCGTTCTGCCGCCAAAAGTCTTACTTGTAGTAACTTGCCCTAAACGGTCTGGTATTATATCGGTTGTAAATACGCCTGCTATACTTGTTGCATCGATTTTTTCGAGGTAATATGGAGCAGTATTACTAAACGCAAATTGCAAACCATTGTCAGATTTATACACGATTTTTTTTTGCATTATATCATCTCACTTTTTATAAATTGCAAAACAAAAGCGTACATCAAAAATGATGTACGCTTAATTCATTTTGTTATAAATAGCTTTACTCGTCCTCTTCGTCACTCATTTCGGCTATTAAATCTTCGCCTAATGATGTAAGTTGTGCCACTCCCAGTAAAATCATTCCTGCCGCCAGCAATGGTGCGAAAACAATAAGTGCATTGTACCAATTAAAATAAAAATCAGATTTTATCTCAACTCCCGACAAACACCCAGCAGCAACACCTGCTATAATTCCAACAAGTATTGTAATTATAGCAATTATCATAATATTGCTCGAGCGGTTACGATTAACTCTCATAAAAATCTCCTCTTTCTAAAAAATGTAATTATTGTCAAAATATTACCACAAGTCACAAAATTTTTCAAGAGTTTTATCAAAAATATTTTTGATTTATTGATAAAACAATTTTTTCTGAACATTTAAATTTATTTCAAAAAATATCAAAAAAATTAAGTAAAAGTGTTGACAAGCACGCTTTTTCGTGCTATAATATAAACATAGAAAGGAGGTGAAAGAAATGAAGGGCAAAAAAATTGACGAGTTAATCAAGTTAGTCGAGAAACTTGAAAAACTCGTCATCAAGATTGTATCCTTAGTTGGTTGGATTTTAATCTTGATAAAAATTATCAATGGATAAAAAAAGGTGGAGAGGGAAGTTAAGAACTTCCCTCAAAGCCACCTATATTATAATATAAGCCTTTCAATAAGTCAATGTCAATGAAGAAAAAAGTAAAATTATTTTTTCACATTATTATGCTTGTCGCACTTATTTCATTTCTCGTGTATATTATTGTTTTAATCATTGGAGGATTCAGACTATGAATTTAAAAGAAATTCGATTATCAAAAGGTATCTCTGTTCCTAAACTTGTCGAACTTTCAGGAGTACCTCGTAGAACTATTCAAGACATTGAAAAAAATGGAGATTGTCGAGTATCAACAGCTATCAAACTTGCTGACGCTCTCGAAGTTACGCTTGATGAGCTTTGCTATACAATAAACGACAAATAAACCCTCCCCACCCGATTACATTTCGGGTGGGGTATTTTTATTTACTATAAATTGCATTGAGTAATTTATCAAGCATTTGCTGATTGCTTAAAGCGTTAGCTATTATTTGTATATTGCGTGTGTCAGAGTTGTTATTAACAATTTGGCTATTAGTTTGTGTACCTGCAAGTCTGCTAAAATAGTTTTTTGCACTTTCTGCTGCTTCTTGTAATGCTTTTGTTGCTTTATCGTATGATTGTGATTGCTTGCTATAATCACTCTCAATTTTATCTTTTTTGTCAGACATCATTCGTTCCCAATAAATATCGCTTTGTTCATTAAGTAAATCTTGTCTTCGGCGTTCAAGCTCCCTGCGTGACAAAGAGTCAAGCTGAGAATATTGTAATTGTGCATTAACTTCGTTAAGCTCATTCTGCAAATCACTATCTTCATTTAATCTTTTTCGTGCTTCAATCTCGGCATTAATTGCAGCTATTTTTTTATCTTTTGCTTTTTCTGCTGCTTCTGCTTCTTTGTTAATCTTTTCAATGCGTTTGTCAATTAAGCGATTATAAGCCTCACTTGCAAGCTCATATTTATTGTCTTTTTTACTGCTTGAGCTTGTGCTACCTGATTTACTACCTGTGCCGCTCGACTTGCCACTTGGTGTACTAAAAAAATCAGTATAATTTGTTGTTGCTGATATTGCCGAACCGATGAAGCTATCAACTATATTTGACGCTATTTTATACTGCCAAGAACTCTCGTTAACTTGACCGTATCCCAATACAGACTTACTAAAATCAACAGTACCCATTTGAGTAGGACCTTGAACATTTGAAACAGTATTTGCAACCATTGCTGCTTTTGCTTCTTGCAAATTTTTAAAGTTAAGCAAGTCTACTCCATATTGCTCTTTTGCTTTATTAACAAAATTTGCATTAGCATTGATAAGCTGATTATAAAAAGTATTGCTATTGCTTGCTTTTTGTGCAACAACTCCAATATAAGTATTTAAGTCATCTTTATACACATTTTTCATTGATTTAATCAACGATTTTGCGTCAGTAAGACCAAGCATATATTTATCTACTTCATTTTGCAAATTTGGATATTTGTCAATAACTGCTTGTAGTGTCGAGGCTGTAAGTGTGCCAGTTTCTTTATATTCTTTTTCCGCTTTTGTTACAGCAGTTGTTTTTGCAGACATCTCAGACATTGCTTGTGTAAGCTCTTCAACTGCTTCTGTTTCATCTTTTGTAGATTCAGTAGATTGTTGCGTTGCCGTAGTTTTGTTTTTGATTGAGCTTGTAGCTTTGTCTGTTGCATCGGAAGAGTTCTTAGCATTTAACGCTTCACTTACTGTCATTGTTTCTTGCGTTTCCTGAGAATCACGCAAGAGAGCGTCGTATTGATTTTTGTACTCTTTGATTTTTTCTTCAAGTAAATTTATTTTTTCTTGATATTGGTGTGCTGTTGCGGCGTCTGAATGGTCTAAGATTAAATCACCCTCAGAATATCCTTTATCCTGTAAGAATTTTTTTAACTCTTGTTTTGTACTCTCTAACTCTTTGCCAACATCTTCCCAGCTGGACTCAATAATAGATAACTCTACACGCTGATGCGCTTTCTTTATGTAGTCATCAATAGATTTTGTTAAATCTTTATACTTACCGTCAACACCTTTTAGGTTAGATTCTTCTATGCCTAATTTGCCTGCAAGTTCTTCACTTACGCTTACTAATGTGCTTTTTTCATCAGCAGTTAAACTTGTTTTATTGCGTAATTCGTCATATACGGTATTCAAAGAGTTAATTTGCTCAATTTCAATATCAACAGTTTGGCGTTGCTGTGCAGCATTTTCTTCAAACTCTTCTGTAAGTTTATTGACATCGCCTATTGCGTCAACAGCTTTATAGTTTGTATTTATCCAAGTTGCTGTTGCAGCAACAATACCTAATATAGCACTTGCAACAACAACATAAGGATTCGCAGCAGTAACAGTATTATTTGTTTGCTGTGCTGTTGTAGCTGCGTTAATTGCAGGAGTTAATTGCTTAAATCCATTGATAATACTACTCAAAAAATTACCCGCAGCAGTTGCAGTTTTAAATGTAACTACACTTGTAATAAGTCCCGCAAGTGCAGATGTCACCTCTGGCAAATGGTCTGATAACCAAGTGATAAACTCTTTAATTTTAGGAGTGGCTTTTTCAACGACTGGCTGTAAAATATCTACCTCAAATTGTCTTCCCAATGCTTGTACTTGACTGCCAACATCTTCATATTGTATGTCATTGATTTCTTGCATTGTACCTGATACATCTTTGTAAGTATCATTGACATTATTCAACGCTGTAATAACTGACATTGCATTATCTTCGCCGAGAGCGGACCAGTTTGTTGACGCTGTTGCGAGCTGTTCTGCGAGATTAGTAGTATGACTTAAATCATTGATGATTGAATCAAATACTTCCCTCTGCGTTGCTCCACCATTTTCAAACGATTCAAAAAGCTGTTGTGTTTTCTCAGAAAAGCTTTCTATATTTTTTGAAATTTTGCCGTCAATAATTGAGATAGATATTTCCTTGACAAGGTCGTTTACCTTGTCAAGGTTGTAAGCTCCGCTATCAATACCGTTTTGCAAAACACTAAACATCTCTTGAGCGGTAAACCCTGCTTGTCCCCAGATTTGCGAGTATTCTGCAATGTTATCCGCAAGCTCATGTGTCTTATCAAGACCATTTTGTGAGCCCTTTGCGATGAGGTCAAAAGCCTCATCAGCAGTTAAGCCCATATTTGTCATAAGACCGTTTACGCCCCTGAGATTTTCTTCAAAATCCGAATCAAAGGCGTCACTAAGTCCGATTGCGTTTTGAGTGATTTCTTTAATCTTTTCAGGGTCACTCTCATTTATATTTTGAGTGACTAACGCCATTTTATCAGCAACATCTGTAAGACTATCTCCAAAATTATTTTTGTAGATGTCGTACATTTCGTCTTTAAGTGCTCCGACCGCCTCAGTTGACATACCTGTTTTGACTTGCAAGTTGTTTAGCGACTTTTCCGCAGCGGTTGACATCTCTTTAAACTTATCAATAGCAACATTAAGTGCATCTGAGACAAGATTAGATATAGCACCTTTCATAACAGTAAAGCCATCACTGGTTTTCTCTACTTCTTGTCCTTCCTTTTTCAGCTCTGATGATGTTTCAGAAATAGCACTTTTTATGCGTGCTTGGTCGGTGCGTAATTGTGCAAGAGTAATCCTATGCTGTTCAATTTTTTCTGTAAGCTCAGCGTATTGTTTCTTCTGCTCTTCTGTACCTCCGTCTTCCATTTGCTTTTTTAGCTTGTTTTGTTGCTTTTCGAGGTCCGATATTTCTTTGTTTACTTTTTTTACTTGTTGTTGATTATCAACAAGTGCTTTATTATATTTGTCGAGCTGAGCAACAACCTCACTTACACCCTTTGAAAAACCACTTGTATCCGCACCAAATCTCGTAGTTAAATCTCTTTCAGCCATAAAATCACCTCCATTTTCGCTTTAATCTTCATACATTTGCATTGTTTGCACTGGTTCTTTTAAGCCCTTTACTTCAAGATAAGCGTCTGTGCGTTCTTTTACTTCCCTCAAATTGCTTAGCCAAAATTCTGGCTCTGGACGACGCATTACATCACAATATAAAGCTCTCATATGCAAATGGTTTATACTTTCACCATTCGACTTTTCACCGAGTGTAGGCTCTGGAAATGAGTTTGTTAGAGCGTTCATAATTTCATTTCTTAGCGTTTTTAAATCCCTTATATCAACCATTTTACCAAGTTTTGCTATATCGGGCTGAACATATTTCCAAGCTCTGTCTACTACAGCTTTTTTATTCCAGGGCATATCACACAATGCAGCCCTTGTAAGCTGTAAAATATCCTCAATCGTCCACTCTGGCACTGGTACTTTTAATATATCCTCAATCGGTTTATAACAATCCTCAAGACATAATAAAGCATTAAGGGAGTACCTTACACGATACTCCCTGCCTGCTATATGTATGATTGAGTATTTTTTACTTAAATCACTCAATGCCATTATTCAGTTTCCCCGATATAGTCCGCATTTGTGGTCCACTGTGTGATGATATTTGCGTCAGTGGTTGGATTAAGTCTACGACGGCTTGCACGATAGCCAACTGTGCCATTATCAATATATGTGCCCTGGAGCGAGATTGTCGAGTATGTCTTTTTACCATCAGAGATTTGCACTACATTTTCGTCGTTTGGTGTAAACTTAACTTTAAACCATTTATGCAAATTAACTGTGCCGTCATTACGCTCAACAATAAGGGCTACTGCAACATATGGCGGATTGTCACTATCGGTTGTGACATTAGCACCCTTTACCTGCTTTTCGCCGTAAATAGCCGTTCTCTCGGTGTCTGTAAGCTCGTGTATATCAAGCTCAAGAGTACCGCCTGATACTCCATAAGCTACATCAGTAACTTTACCGTCACCATTAAGATTTGTTGAGTTGCTCGTAAGTGTATCCTTATAACCCATAAGTCTACCTTCGAGGTCGAGTATTTTTGCTGATTCTGTGCCGTTTTCATAGCTCCAAATTACCAACTTTTTTACATTTACAGGAGCTGTTGATGTTGTATTTGACATATATTTTCCTCACTTTCTGCGATTTAATCGCAATATAAATAGTTAAAATCTATGATACGCCTATATTGTCGTGGATAATCTTTATCAACCTGATAACTACACCCACCATAGTCAAAACCGTTATTCTGCAATATTTCGCTGACTTCTTCTTGTAATTCGTCAACTCGCCTTACATTGTTGCCAATGACATTTATTGTTACAGTGTATTCTTTGCCGATGAGTTTACCGTCACCGTAAAAATCAGCTTTATCATACAAGCTATAAACTATGTACAGCTGTGGCTCGTCATATTCTCCAAAGCTTGGCATTGTATCATAGTATTTTACATTTAGTGTTTTAATAATGCTATCTATTCTTTCAAAAATATTCATTTCTTTGCCTCGAACTTGTCAAGCTCTTTGTTGACACTGTTTATAACAGCGTTTGCAGCTTCAGAAGCTTTATTTTCAAAGCCCCTGATGATATGGCTTTGTGGCTGTATAGAGCCTTTGTCTACTTCGACTTGTTTGCCGTATCTTATCTGATTCATTGTCTTTTTGCTACGCTTACCTTTACCAGGGCGACCAAATTCGACCGAGACACCATAAACACCCATATTAGTTTTGCCCTCGACGGTCTGAAAAGCCTTGTCACTATAACCGCAATCAATAAACATTCTGCTATTTTTAGATACTCTTAATTGTCCTGCTGTTATGTGTTTAACTAACCTTGGGTGATTTGATACAAGCCGTTTTTGCTCTTTTAATATAATTTCTGCCCCGTCGTGCATACTTTTACGCACAGCAGTATTCACATTATTTTCAAGCAAATTAAGACTCTTTAAAAAGCCTTGCAAGTTAGGAGATTCCGTTGAAAAGGATTCTGCCATAATCAGTACCTCGAAACTGTCAATTTAACTTTTAAATCGTTATCGCTTGTGCCTGTTGATACAATTTTGTATCTTGAATTACCAATTTGTATATGAGTGTAAGGATATTGCTCAAACTCCCTACGCCAACAATGTACAGCAAGGTCGGCTTTTATACCGACCGACTGTGCATTTATTTTTGTACTTGTACTTGTATCCTTAACACTTGCCCATACAATCCTGCTTTGCAAAATCTCATTATCTGAATAATGTCCTTGTCCGTCGCTTATTTGTAAAAGTATAACAATATCACTCATGGTTGTTGGTTTCATTGCTTATACACTCCAATCTAAGATTAAAAATTATGTTTCTCATAAGCATTGATACTGCTGAGCTTTCCTTATTGCTCATTTCTCCAAGTCTGTCCGTAAAGTTTACAGCAACAAAATACTTCATATACTGCTTTGCTTTTTCAGAATTTTCATCATAGTTTCCGACCTTAGATTTTAAATCTTCGTTAGCTGCAACAACCAATGAATTTATAATATCATCACTATCATTACCGGCTACGCCAATCCAAGCCTTAGCTTCATCAAGTGTTAGCATACTTTATCATTCCTTACTTGCCAGCAGTAACAGTGATATAACCGTTTACAAAAGCATTACTGTCGATTGTCTTATAGTCCATACGCATAAAGATTTTATAAAGTATCAAATTTTGTGTAAACGCATTGTACTTTTCTGTTGATGCAACATCTGATGTTGAGATTGTAGACTCCTGACGGTCAAACTTTGTAAAAGCTGACTTAAAATCACCAACAATAAACGGCACTTTATTTGTTGTTGTAGCAAGTACTGAGTTAGGTACTTGTACAATAGGGATAACTGTTGCACCAACAGCAAGTTGCATTTTTGCTGGGTCTGATGGGATAGGGTTAAGCAGGTCACGACCGTTACCGTCCTTGAGTGTCGAGAGATAAAGGATACCATCATCATTTGTATAGAGTGCAACCGAGCCTCTGTAAGCACCACCGAGAGTAACAAGTACGCTCTTTTTAATATCATCAACACTCTTAAACTCTGTCTGTGACTTGGCGTTAATAAGTGCAAGGATTGCCTTGTTTGATGTACCTCGTCTTGCTTTTGCAAACCAAGCTGCAATCTCGCCTGTGATGTTTTCGTCTGTGTCTGCGAGCAAATCTCTTGATACAGGCAAATAACCACCGTAATTAACAATCTTGTAGCTGGTACGCTCGAATGTTGGTGTATTAACTTCTGGTATTACACCATTTTCATCGGTAGCTTCAAGTGCAAAATCATTTGCTCTTACCAAAAATGTTCTTGCACCACTATTTGTACTTACAGTTTCGACAGTGATGTAATCTTCAAGGGAAAATACCTCTGATTTGTAATGATTGATTTGCGTCTGAATGTCCTCAGGCACAGTATAACCACCGTTGGCATCGGTACCTTCGACCAAAAACTTACGCCTTGCTGCATCTGCAAAAGATTTAATTGCATTTGGCTTTACTTCTGCTGATGTACCAGGGATACCTCCGCTTTTTTTGTCAACATCAAAATCCTTTTCAGATTCATAAATTCTCTTTTCTGCGTCAAAAGATTTCTTGAGTTCGTCATACTCATTCATCTTTTCAATAGCCTTTTCTGTCTCTCCGTTGTGATTAAGCACTTCCGCCTCTGCTCTTAGTGACTTCATCTTTTCAGAGATTTCAAACATTTTCTTACTTACTTTCATTATCAATTTCCTCACTTTCGATAGTTAAATTATCCTCATTTGCTTTCGCAAGTCTTAGTCTTAATTGCAAAATACTGTCTGTTTTTTGCTCTTTTTGCGGTTCTGTTGGCTGTGGTTTATATGACTTAAATGACTTAAGAACACCAGCATTTTTTTGAGCTGGTACCGCTACAAAAGACAACTCATATACATCTGATACATCGTCAAGCACCACATAGCAGGTATAATCATCATACTTTTTAGATTTTTGATGATTGCACTCAATAAAGTTCTTACCACAAATCGAGCACACACAGCTTGTTACGCTACAAGAGACACTAACTTCCTTTTTTATGCCTGATTCAATGGCTGTAATAAAATCTTTTGTACTGTCTGAAATCGGCACATAAGCACTTGCAACAAGTCGCTTTACATCATTTTCGCCAGTTTCAACAGCAGTTTTATAAATCCTTGCAAGCTGATTATCCGTAGAAACTGAATGGTCTTTAACGATTGTTTTGCCAACATAAAGTTCAGCCATTTTGAAAAGTGCTTTGTCGCTAAAACTCTCAAAATCTCTATCGACTTGATTGTCACAACAAGCAACTTTAAATGTGTAAACATCTTCTGCTTTTAATTCGGCTTTAGAGTACTTGTTGATAAGTTTTAAATCCTCTGCCATAATTTCTGTTTTTGTAATTTCCATCTTTTCACCACCTTTCAAGTATAAAAAAGCACCCTTTTCAGAGTGCTTAATTTCTTTTAATAAATCTTTCTTCAATAAATTCCTTGAAATCCATTATTTCACCCGCTTTCAGTTTGTTGGTTTTGCGATATTTGATATTGACTACCCGCAAAAGTAATTGGTATGTTTGAGCCATTAAAATATAACTCATCTCCGCCGTCTTTTGACGGTAAATCAAGGTTGCGTCGTGCCTCGTTAGGTGTATAAAGAGCATTTGCAACACCTTGTGTTAAGCTCTCAACCTGTGACTTAGTATCTCCACGCAGTACAGCCGCAATATTAAATTTAAACCTATATCCGCTTGCTCTTTGCTCAGGCGATAGCAGTTTAAAATTTAACTCTTCTTCATACTGCTTGATGATATATAGCATTGTATCCGTATAAAAAGCTAACTGCTGTGTTTCGGAATTTGCGTAACTCGATTTATCATAATCGTTTAAATGATTGGGTTTTATACCAAATGCAGCAGCTATCTGCAATGCCGTATACTTTCTTAGCTCCATAAACTGACCATCTGTCAGTTTTATGTTGAGTGGTACTAAGCTTGTACCAAGCGAAATAGGCAAAAAAGATTTTGTGCCATCAACTTTGCCATCCGCATAGTTTTGTAGTTGTTTAAGGTATGCGTCTTTTAATTTGCCATTTACTTCTGAGCCTGGCTCAAATTGCACAGCAACTTTTGGTACAAAATTGCTCTTATACATACCATTAAGCATTTTTTGGCTTTCTTCTGCCCCGTCAAGTGAGGCTTTGAGTTTTTCCTGCACTGACATACCAACAATTCCACCAAATGTTGTTGATGTGCGAAAGTGCAGTATCTCATCAGATTTAAATACCATCTGCTTGCCATTTTCAGGCGAAGTATACACATAATAAATATCAGGTACATCTGATATATCCGTCATATCCTCCCAATAAATGCGGACACATTTAGGGTCTAAAATCCAAAGTCTAACGCCTTTATCTGTGGTTCTGTCAATATGCACATAAGCGTTACCGTAGTGATTTCTGCAATTTTCGACTGCCGTCCAAAATGTGCTTGGTGTCATATACGGATTAGGTCTTACCCTTACCGTTTGCCAGAGTGTATCGCCGACCATATCAACAATACCGTTTTTTTCTGTGACCTTTTGCAAGCTAAGCGGGAGTTTTGATAAAGCCTCGCTTAAAACTTTCAAACAAGTAAAATATGTAACTTCTGCCATACGGCTTTTATCATATTCAACATTTAAAAAGCTTAACAGTTGATTTAATGCAATTTGCTCCCTTTCTTCAAAAGATTTTTTTTGCTTTGATTTAAATATGTTTTTAAGTCTCAAATTTTATCACCTCCCATCATTTTTAAGAATGTTTCGATTTCGCTGTTTACATCGACTTTAATATCAGTTTTATTTTTTACGACTATATAATGAGCGTCAACACTTGCATCGACTGGGTCGATACGCTTTGTCCTTTTGTTGCCCTCTTTATCAACCTTAATCTCGCCGACCGAATTTGATACTGTTACGGCATTTAAAAAGCTCCATATGAGCAACTCATTATGCCTGTTATAGTGATATTTGTGCGATTTTACAAGTATTTGTATATCGCAAGTTGTATCGTTAAGATTGCTTATGCTTTGAGTTACAATACTTACAGGACAACCAAATGTCTCAAGGTCTGAGAGTATGCCGTCAGCGTTATGTGGGTCTATGGCTATATTTTTAAACTTTAAGTCATATTTATTTTTTAGTGCTGTTAATTCTGAGATTATAAACTTATAATCATTTTTAAAGTCACCTGAACCACCTGTGACGGTAAGCAGTCCTTCTTTTTCCCAAAAATCGTAAGGAGCTATATCGGTTTTAATATGTTCTTCAAATCGTCCTCTCGGCATATAGCTATGTGAGTATACATAAAAATCGCCATTATCCATTTCAAACTCAAGTGAGTAGGTCGTAAGGTCTCCGCCACTCGAAAAATCAAGTCCAATATTGCAAGAGCGGCTGCGGAAGTCCTCAAGCGTTAAGTCGCACGCACACTCTGCAAAAGCCTCAGCATTTACAAACTCATTATCAGCATTGCGATACCAGTAATTAAGTGATTTAACAACAAAATCCGCAAGCTCCGAACCGCCCATATCCTTTGCAGTATTTGCTGACTCCCTAAAAGTTTCAAGATTGTTTTTAAAGTTTGGATTGTTAGGTGCAAGCAGTATTGGGTTTGCTTTTATCCATATATCCTCATTAAAAAAGTCATCGCCTTTATCAATCGAGTATATATCTATAAAAAAATCGTTTGCTGTTGATACGCCCATAAGGACCTTTTGAGCGTAACTATCCATCTCATAGCAAAAACTATTAAGGTCAAACCCCCTTGTTGTAATCATTGATACAAGTGTTTCAGGGAGCGAGCGTGTACCGTTGTATAGTGCTTTATAAATTCTATTGTCCTTATGCTGATGGATTTCATCGACCGAACTATACACAGAGCGGAAACCGTCATCCAAGCCACCCTCTTTTGAGAGTGCTTCAATAGTACAGTTCGTTAGCAAACAAGTTATAAGGCTTTTGTATTCTTGGATTTTAAAAAGTTCATTCAAATCTTTGTCGGACCTGATAAACTTCATCATTTCTTCCCAGGCTATTTTTGCCTGGCGTTTTTTTGTAGCCGCCGTAAACAACTTACCGTATTGATACCCAGTTGCGTATGAAAAGTATGTCCCTCGAATACCATTTTTAAAGCTTTTACCATTTTGTCGTGCCATACTCTCATATGAGCGGCGGAAGCGTCTATTGCCGTTAAGTTTTACCCAGCCCATTGGTACACCTAAATCAAAGCACTGGCTTCCAAAAAGCTTAACTGGCTTAGGCTCTGTACCTTCGGCAATAGTCAACATTTCAGCAAAATTTAAGATGTTTTCTGATTTTTCAGATTTCCAAACATACGGAAAATCTTTAGTGCCTTGCCTTTCAAGGTCTTTTAAGTGTCGCTCGCAAGCAAGTTTATGCAGTTTTCCGCAAGGCACATCACCAATAGCAACTTTTTCAGCATATTCTGTTGCCCTATCCACTGTTTATAAACCTTTCAAATTTATTTTTCTTTGGCTTATCCCTTGCTTGCGGTACTACGATTTTACAGCGTGATGTTATTGTCATACCGAGAGCGGACGCACAAGTGTGACATTGATTAAAAGCTGTGTTTTTCAACTTTTCATATTTCATTAGTCTATCAACCGTTTCATCTTCGTTTCCTTCTTCCGCTAATAACTCGCTTTGAGTTTTAGCGACGAGATTTTCATAAAAAATAAAATCAGCCTCAGCTTTAATGTATCTTGCCAATACATCACAGTCTAAGTCTGACATTATATCGAGTGCTTTTAATTTTTTAGCTATTTCATTAAATTTTTTCTTCTGTGCCCTGTCTAAATAAGCAGGAGGAGAGATATTTTCGGCGATAATAGGTACTTCACCTTTTTCTCTTTCCTCAAGTTCACTTTTTGTTAAGTGAGTTTTGCCTTTTGCTTGTAGTAATTTGACAGGCTCTTTATTTCTGCCCATTATCGTCACCTCTTTTCTTTTGCTTATAAATGGCTTATAACGCATTTTGCTTTTAAGCTGATAGATTTTATAAATTACACATTAAAAACGCTCACAGAGCCCATAAAGGCTATTTATAGGTGTCTGAAAATTGAAAATAAAAGGAGTTTTTTCTACGCAACAGAGCCGCCCGATGTCGTCCTGAAAATTTTCATACTTTTTAACCCACCCCCTACCTCCTGCGATTATGGCAAGAGGTGCAAAGCGGAGTAAGATTATCAATATCAAATCTTTTGTCCCAATTTTCTGCAACAGGCTTTTCGTGATGTACTTCTGTTGCTAAACCTCCACAGTCTGCACATACATAATTTGCTTTCATCAAAACATATTGCGACAAGCTCTTCCACATTTTTGAATGATAAAACCTATCGGTTTGTTTGTTACGCTTAGTCTTGTTATATATGCGGTTTCTCTGCCTTTGGCTGTACTTAGACAAGCACTCGTCACACATTGAGTGTCCGTTATATGTCATTTGCTTACCGCACTTAGTGCAGTATTTAATTATCATTTACAATCACCACTTAAAAAATAACAACACAAAAGCCGCCCTATTGGACGGCTCTTATGTAAACTCAGGATGTATAAAATGCAAACTCGCACTTGGACCAGGTAACGCCCTGGTGGGCGGTTGATTTATAAAATTTTATATTCGGCACAATCAACAAGTGCGTCACTGCAAAAGCAATATCAAGCTCACAACATTAAGGTTCACACTAATATTGCTATGTAATAGTCAAGTGGGTCAGATAACGCTCTGACGGGCGGCATACTCTCATGCGGTCACGTTGCTTCTTAACATACTGCTTGCTCACACAACGTTTGTACGAACACTCTACCTCGTGTATGCTTGAGCCATAGTCTTAACAGACACAGCATCGACTATGAAAACTTCTATAGTGTCTTAGTTGGTGTGGTGGCAGCTTAGAGGCTTGCACTCTCACTCGGATTTTGAGTTGTACTGTACAGCTGCCGTATTGCACCGCTAATGCGGTGCTTATTGTATGAACAACATATAGAAAGGAAAAAATGCAAGTTGTTGGCGGTGGAGTGATTCGCACGCAATGGCTGCACACTCTCTTCCGCCCTCATCTCACAATACCATTTTAGCACTTAAAACACTGCATTACTATGCAAATTACTGCACAATTTAAGGCAATTTTGTTATTTTTCTAAATTCCTCAAGTGCGTGTCCGTGCAATTGATATACTTTTCGCTCTGATACATGAATTTTCATAGCTACTTCGTCCCATTTTTTATTCAACAAATAATAATATCTTAATACATTTCTGTAATCAGAATTTTCTATTTTTCGAATTGTCTGGCGACAGCTCCACCAATCGTTATGTATAGCTCTGCGTTCACGAATAATCTCTTCTTCCTGGTCTATGAGTTCGTCAAGAGAATTGTTGAATATTGCTGATGTTTTTACTCGTTCGGATATATCCATAGATTTAAGCCCATCTTTTCTCGCACGAATCTCTTTCAATTCATCATTCAACCCAGAGATATTTCTTGATGTTTTTTTGATTTTTTCTAAGTATTCTTTCGCTGTCACATCATCACTTCCTTTTGCGTTTAAGCTCTTTAGCTCTCGCCTCACGCTCGTCATAATCTTCATTTGCAAAGTCTATGCCGATATGCTCAGTTAAAAGTCTGTCGAGATTAATCCAGTATGTTTCGTCAACATCTTTCATTTCATTGTTGCAAAAATTAATTATTTGGGATATACGCTTAGCACCAAAGCCGTACTGCACATGAAGTGCATAACATACAAGCTTTAAGATTCTACGCATATACGCTTGTTCAGATTGTTTAGCTATTTCCTCGGCAATTTTAAGTTCTTTATTTGTAACTACTCGTGCTTTCATTCTGATACCTCCTAAATTTGTCATAATTGACCTATAAGCGTTTTTTATTGCTCATCTGGTAAATTTACCGTCTTAGCTTTAAAATCGCTTGTGGGGCATTTCTCGGCATTTAATGCTATCAAAAATGCTACATTGCAAGCAATATGCCATAAATGAGGCAGTCCGCTTTCTTTGTCTACACCGTCAGGCTCCTCGAGATATAAGCATATGTGCCTCATCAATGCAGCTCGATACCTGTATGGTTCTACCTGTTTCCAGCTTTCGCTGTCGCCGTATTTGTTTACGCCGTATGTACGGACTATACCTACCGCTTCTATCAGTTCAGGCGGTACAAGGTCAAGTCTTGGTTTATTGTCGTCAAATTTAAGATTGTCGCTCATTTTAGATTCCCCTTTATATGCTAATCTCCAATTTTTTAATTAATTCTTGATTAGTCATAATTTTACATCACTCCAATTGATTTTTTGCATTTTTATTCCTCCACTTCACTTTCAAGCCAACGTTTAATCCCCATAGTACAACTTTTATCGTCAAAATATTTTCCACTGCATTGCTTTTGGTAGTAGCCACAATCGTTACATTTTGAAAACTGATGTACAAATAAAAATTGAGTTATTTCATTAACACTCATTTGCTTGAGTTTCTCATAATTAGTCATTTTTTTTACTTTAACTGCTGTATCATGCTGTTGACGCTCTAACGCAGTCTTCTTATAGTTTTTCTTTGACATTTAATTTTTCCTCCGATTAACGATTAATTAATAGTTATTGTACCTACATTATCTATAACAGTACAGTTACCCCCCTTATACACTTTTATTCCGCATCATCAGCTACTTCTTCCGCAATGACAACAGCATTGTAAATAATTACTCGTTTGCCATCTATATCAAATAGAACCTTGTTTGAATCATTTTCTTCAATGTCACATTTACCCTCATATGTTTTTAAAAGATTGCCATCATAGCTGTAAACTGAAATACTTCTTTTAAGACCACCATTATAATTGGAATCCCAATCTTTTTTTGTTCTCTCCCAACTCTCACCACAACCAGTAAGTGTCAAGAGCAACGCTAAACTTGCAACCAGTGATACTATTTTTATTTTCATTTTCATTTTCATCTTATTAAACTCTCCTTAAATCCGTGCTCTTTGAGCCACGCCTTAGCTTTGTCTTTAACCTCTGGCGGTGCATCTGCTATATTGCATATAGCCTTGTAAACCATTGCCCAAAAAACTATTTCACTCTTGGGCGGTGTAAGTCCTGTATATTTCTTCATAAACTTTCGGATTTTCTTTTCATCAAGACTAAATAGTGCCTCATTGCGTGCTTGTACATATTTCTTTATTCTTTCATCATCAAAGTTCATTTTTATTTCCCTTTCCATACAAAAATGCCCCAAATTTCGTGCATTTCTTTTTTTGTTATGCGTACTGGAGCAATCAAATCTTCTCCCTTGACGCCCCTATAATATCTCCTCTGTATGACATTATAAGATACCTCAACAATGCGGGACCATTCGCTCAAAGTGTGTGTTTCGCCATTTATTGCAAGTACTACATGCTCACATTTTACTGGTGCAATAAGCTCCGCACCAGTAATGCCTTTGCGTAATCTCGAGTGTATCGTGTTAGCGTTAACGCCTGATATTTCTGACCACTCTTTGACGGTGCGTTCAACACCATCAATAGTGATAATCATTGCTTTTAGCATCTTCAATTTCTCCTTTGTAATTGCAAGCCAATCCTCCGCTGACACGCTCGCTAAATTTACACTTTTGGCAGCAGCATACGCATATATGCTCACCAAACCTGCGATTTACCGCCGGGTGCTGGCATCTGCGGACGGATATTTCATCATACTTAAAACCGCATTTATCACACATCAGATAATTTCTCATTCAAATAGTCCTCAATAAGCTCAACGGCATTTTTCCAGCCATAGCATACTTTGCAATAATAGCTCTCATTTTTAAGCTCAAAAAGCCACCAGTCTTGATAGTCGCTTGTTCTGCCTGTTTCGGTTTTCATTTCGATAAATAAGCCGTGATACTTACCCTTAGCAACTGGCAGAAATAAGTCTGGTACTCCTCGCTTTACGCCCTGTTGCTTGAGGTGCTTAGCTTCTATCGGGTCACGCCTGCCACCGTTCGGAATATGAAATAACAGCTTTAATTCAGGATATTTCTTTCTGATGATTGGCTGTTGCGACCACTTGATAACATTGCTTTGGTGCTGTGCTTCAGTCATTTTCTGCCTCCATATATTCTGTTCAGGATAAGACTTACCTGTATTCTTGTAAGCTTTGTGCAGTCAAAGTTCTTGAATTTTCTTGATATAACTCTTTTCTGAGCTTCTGTCGCTGGCTTATCTCCCCAGTTTTTGACTGCATTTAAATCCCATATGGCACGATTCTTTGAATAACTTTTATTGAGCGTTTCAAAGATATTATCAATAACCTCTTGCATCGGGACCCCATAAACATTTCCAAGTTCGTCCTGACAAGGTATAACGAATTTTCTATCTGGTAAGCTTAGAGTTAGAGAGCCGTCAGGCATTTTGAACCAGTTGACATTGTGCAGATTGTATGACTGTTCTTTAGCCCAAAGGTCAACTATTTCAGTATTTCTAATCCATGACTGCGGAGTATCGGAAGCCTTGACTATCTTTTCAGGCAAGTCAAAGAATTCGCCCTCTATGCTGTCAAGCTTGTTTTTGGGAATATTTTTAAGGTCTATTCCCAAGAGGCTCGGCGCTGTACAAAGATTAGCCTTGCCCGTAACGCCAACGCAGTCAATGAGATTAAGCTTGTCCTTTTCCGGGTGAAGCCTTAACCCTCTGCCAACCATCTGTGCATACAGACTGTCTGATTTAGTAGGTCTTGCAATAATAACCGTTTCTACAAGCGGAATATCCGTTCCCTCGGTGAAAACCATACAATTAACCAAGCAAGGAATTTTACGCTCCGAAAACTGTTTGATAATCTCCGCACGATTTTCCGTCTTGCCTGTAACAGTAACTGCATTAGGAATCTTAGACGCTATTTCTTCGGCGCGTCTGACCGATACGGCAAATATCAGCGTTGCACCTTTGGCGTATTTGCGGTAAGCCTCTGCAATAGCGTCCGAGGTGTCCGCCATAGCCTCGTCAAGCTCACCCGGAGCATAATCTCCGCATCTCGTTGAAACATTTGTCAAATCATAACCTATATCAACTCTGCGGCAAAATATATCCGAAAGATAGCCATTCTTTATGCCCCATTTTAAATCACGCTTGAAGATAATCTCGCTGAACGAATCATTAAGTCTTGCACCGTCAGCACGATTTGGCGTAGCTGTAAAACCTATCAGAAGTCTTGGCTTGAAGTAATCGAATATCTTTTTATATGTATTAGCGGCTGCGTGATGAGCTTCATCGCAGATAATCATATCAAAATCATTAGGCTTAAAGCTTTCAAGGCGTCTTGCAAGGCTCTGAACAGAGGCACTCACAACTTCTTCGCCGTTGCTGTGATATTTACCTTGCTCTATTCCGAAAGAACAGTTAAAATACTTCTTAGGCTGATTTACAAGCTCCTCTCTATGAGATAACAGAAGCGTTCTTCCCTTTCGTGGAATATTCGCAAAGGTTACGGTCTTGCCTAAGCCTGTTGCCATCTGAACTAAATATCTTCCGTTTTCTTTTTGGTTGATTATATCAATACATTCTTTTTGATAATCTCTTAAAATCATTTTAACCTCCTTAATGTGGTAATTGTGGTACAGTGTGGCACAGTATGTTCCACGCAAAAAAGCCAGTATTTATGCGGTCTTGCGGTATGTTGTGGCACTGTGGCACATAAATAAGAGTTTTCTATATAGAAAATAGATACATATAACTTTCTAATAATTTGTAATTGTGTATATATTTTCAAATTATTAGAGGGTGTATTTAGCCTGCCACAAGTGCCACAGTGCCACACCTTAGTATTTATGCGGTCTTGCGGCAGTTTTGCTTGTGCCACACTTGTCCAACATCGTACCACAGAATCAATTTTCAAAGTTTTCAATCTTATCTTCATCATCTTCGGACGGCAAAAGCATTGAAACACATTCCGTCAAAGTTCCTCGTATACGCTTACCTCTTGTATTACGCCTTCCTCTCGTTTCAATGAGGTTATGCTCTTTGAGATAGCTCAACAGAGCAGAGGAGTTATAGCCTGCGTCCTCAGCAGCTTTGCGGAAAGCAGAAGCAATTACATACACTATCTTATCATCAAGAACACCGTAAATATCACCGCTTTCCTTGTCGTCATAGGTGCAGTTTGCGTTTATAAAGCGGTTAGCATTGATAGACACCCAGTCACACATATATTTATAGCCACGCTCACCGAGAGAAACCTCGGATTTTGAGGCAAGGTATTTTGAAATATCCTTAGTAGTAAGATAATTTCCGTCCTTGAAAATCCAATCTGTGGCGAATTTATCCGCAGTCACAAGCAGAGCTGCCGCCATTGCCTGTTTTTCGGTAGTATCATTCGAGCAAAGTTCCTTATAAACCATTGAAAAATAATCCCTGACACTCTGCGTTACCGCCTCGCCCTCATAGAGCCTTTTCACAAATTCTTTGCCAGCAAAGCCGTAGTTATTTTTAATAACAGCGGTTGTATGCTGGCCGTCCTCGATAACCTTTTCGGTAGACTTGCACTCGATGTCGATAACTCTGTTATAAGCACCTGCACCTGCACAGGCAGAAGTCAAAGGCGTTTCGCCTGTTGTAAGAATAGCGTTAGACCAAGTTGGAGTTGCGTCTATGCCACCATACTTATTGCCTCGGCTTCTGCCGACACCCTCCGAAAGCTGATATACATTAAAGCCATTTTTGGAATTATCAAGCTGTAATTCATCAATCATAAGTGGCAGCTGATTCAGGAAAGCCGCCAAACGCTCTTGTCCGACCTGCGTTGAATTAAAAGTCTGTATGTAGGTTCCGAGATTCGGGTCAGCCCAAACCGAAGCCGCCACCATAAGAGCAACGGTCTTACCTGTACCGCTTCCCCCGCTCCAAAGGTGCGTAAAGAATACCTGTGCATTGCAAATCTTAATCAACGGACTTGCAAAAGCCGCCGCAATGGTGATTTTAGCAACAGTATTATATCTGCGTACACTGCGAGCCTCATCAAGCCATTTATCGAAATTGCCAAAGGATTTTATAGAATTAAAAATAGTTTTATAGTTCAAATCGCCGTCAAAAACAAGGTTATCAACATAAGGGATAAAGCCTTCATCATTGATATAGCCCATTCGTGAAAAGCTGTTTTTAGCAGGAATAAGCTCATAGTTGAGATTCTCGGTTTCGGAAAGATATTTCACAAGATACTTTGCATTTTCGCTTGTTACAGAAATGCCGTAATCGGCTAAATCTATAATCTTAGAGGCGTTGGCAACTATCCTCTTTTCAACGATAATCTCACGCCACCTCTTGCCCTTAGAAAAGGCTATTTTCAACTTTTCTAAGCCAGTATCAATGTTTATGAGCCTTTCAACAGGCATAATCGGGTGACAGCAGGCAACTATCGTTTCTTCGGCTGTGCTTCTGCGTATGCTATTATCATCGGCTTCCCATTCGCCAGTAAAAAGCTCCAACGGCTGATTATCGAAATTGCTGTAATTCGCCGTAGAACTTCTTATACCTTTCATTTCGACCAGATAATCTTTATAGAGCGACTTGAAGTTTCTTATCTTGAAACTCTCATTCAGATACCTTGACATCTTTTCAAGCATTTTGCTTTCTGTAAATTTGCTGTCGTGAAATTGATATACCCACTCGAAAGCTGTTGTTGTGTTCATATAGTCCTCAAAGGATTCAAACTCAGGCATTTCTATTAAATTTCCGCTTACTTCGTCTATCACATTTTCACCTCCAATGGTTCTCGCTGAACCAATAATCTAAATATTCAAGCCTTGCCTGAGCCTTTGCAGTCTCGATAAAATCCTTAGATTTTTTCACGACCTTACGCAATTTCTTGAATTCCTCGCATTTAAGCATATATTCTTGCCTGAATGTTTGAAGTTCCTGCTCCTCTTTGAGCTTTTTCAGAGCATATTCTCTCTCGGCTTTTTTGTCATATGCAGTATCTGTTTTCAAACCAAGAAAGAAATCATTGCTCAGCTTAACTACTGCCTGCGGTGCGGAAATCCTGAATAAAAGAGATACAAATTTTATGACATCTCCTCCGGCTCCACACCCAAAGCAATAGAATGACTTATCATATATCTTCATACTTGCTGTCTTTTCAGAATGAAAAGGGCAGGATATAAAGCCCGAACGATTCAGCTCAAAGCCATATCGCCCGATAACGCTCGGCATTGATACTTGCTGTTTTACAAGCTCATATTTATTCAAACTCACACATCACCTTTCTTTAAAAAATGCCTTACACTATACCCGCCCGTTTAAAGAAAATTTGACCCCAAGAGGTCAAATTTCATAATAAATTCATAAATTATTTACATTTAGAACGGCAAATCATCACTATAAGGAACATATGAACTACTATCGGAAGTTGAATTATTTGAATAATCCACGCTCGGCAAAACATCTTTAAGAACTGCTGTCAAGAACTCGCAGACAAGCTCAGAAGCCTCCTTCTTTACTCCATCTTTTGTAGTATATGTGCTCTTAGAAATCCTGCCTATGCAAAAGACATAGTCACCTTTTTTCAGCGTTGAAGCCGCCTTGCCTATATCATTCCAGCAAGTACAGTTCACCCATATAGCTTGATTCTGACCGTCAATATTCCTCTCACCTACGCAAACACTGAACTTTGAAAGCACCGAGTTTTTCTCTCCGACACGCTTAGTTTCTGCGTCCTTGCCAACTCTTCCGCAAATCATAATAGAACCGTCACCACATTTAGTCTGCATTTATATTCCCTCCAGAATATCCGCTGTAATTGATTCGGCCTTTTTAACTCTCTGTGCATTTGAAATATCACTTATTTCTTCTGCTGTTTGAAAACCCATCATAGCCGACGGACAATAAACTCTTGCAAAAAAAGCCGCCGCACGATATGCAAGCATAAGCTCAGGCATAGTCTGCCATTTTGAAGTTTCATTGCCGTTTCTGTCCTTCTTGGAATACCAGCCTTCTTTTTTTGCCATAGCAATATCAACAAGAGGACCTTTGATAAGTTCGCCGCTTTCAATGTACTTTGCTTCGAGATAACAGCCCCAATTATCCTGACCTCTTTCGCCAACATAGACAGTTCTTATATCATTATATCTGCCGTCATTTTCTATCAAGGCTCGGCAAGCTTGTCCGCTCCAAGACGGCTTTCCTCGAACTATGTAAAGATTCTGCATAACCGACAAAGGCGAAAGTCCCATACGGTTTGCAATATCAATCGCAATCATACAGTTTGCTATATTTCCCTTGTAATTCTCAGGAATGACATCTGAATTTACAAGGGCTTTTGCAAAACGCTGTGCCTGCTCAAAATCTGAAACATTGCCAAAAACATTCAATGTATTAGAAAACTCAAGCTGTGTTTCCGGCTTACTAAGTTCTTTTACTTCCTCGGCCGTAGCCATTATCATTTCATCACTCATCATAAACTTCCTTTCTCACCCACTGCGGCAATTCTAAACTATGCACTTCTGGAACTTCATCATATCCATACCAAATGCCAGATTTACAGCATTTTTTATATTCGTTAAGGTCTGCCTCGGCTTCAATTTCACCCAGTTTGAGAAATTCCTCACTCGCAAAATATACACATATAGCATAAGGCGGCTCTTTCTCAACTGCTACGAAAATGAAGTTATCTATATCCTTACCAAGAGCCTTCAGCACTTTTAGATACCAATATGCCTGCACATGATACCTATATTTATACGCAGACTTCATAAAGTCTTCAGGCTTTGCAGACTGCGTTGTCTTCAAATCAATGCAATACTTGCCCTTAATATAATCCGGACGGCATTTCAGCATTGTTTCGCCATCATTATAAAAATATGACTGCTCCGCCTGACCGCCTGTAAGAAGCTTAGAAGCTATCGGGTGTTTATGTATCGCCTCAGCCATAAGCTGGATTCTTTCCAAATGCTCTGATGTTATAACTTCCTTGCCAACAGACTTTTCAAGAAAATCAGCATAAATTGCTTTGCCCTCTTTGGTACGCCTATCACAAAGCGGTGCAGTAGTAAATTCAGAACTGAACTCATTGTTTTCAAGCACAAACTTATGCAGTGCCGAACCGAAAAGCAAGGATTCTGTCTGCGTACTTGGCGAGCTCTTCGCTGTTATATAATGCAAAGGAGATTTATGTATTAAATCCAAATCAGACTTAGAAACACCCTCTGTATTGTGATATTCCTTATTTGTCATTGTTGCCCTCCTTAGCTTTCTCTGTGTTCTCAATAAATCTGATAAGTCCACATATCTCGTGATAATCAATTTCTTCAATTACGCCATCTTTTAAAATCAGGTAATTCATAGCCATAGCCTTTATGTCATCAAGTGAATAGTAAGTTTTCATCTTTCTACCTCCGTCATCAAACTGTAATAGTCTTCATTATCAATAAGTCCACGCTCTTTCAAATATCTCAGAGCAACGCTATATGTACAAAACGAAAGATTCTTGAGATTAGACACAAGGCTGTGTTTTTCGTGGCTTGCATAGTAAATTCTTCTGATAACAGACTTCTGATAAGCGTTCAACTCTTTAGTTGCAACCACGCACTTGACTTTGTGTGGTGTTTCTGCTACACTTTTAACAGTAAATGTTTTTCTTTTTGTATCGTCCCCAGAGTTTCCGCTCTGGAGGCGATTTTTCTTTTTTATTTTATTCATTTTTAATCCTCCAATTCAATTTGTATTTTTGCAAGTTCGCAAGCTAATCTGTACGCTTTAGCGTGTTTATTATCTTTGTGTGTTTCACTGACAGCTTCTAAAAATCTATCGATTGTACCACTAAAGCACCCACACTTTACACAGATATTGCCGTCCTTAGTTTTGAAAAATGTTGTAGTATCGTTTCTACTTCCAATAGGTGATATACATAAAACATCGCTAATTTTATTTATTTTAGCGTCGCCACAGACACGAGCGTTGTCATAGACATAAGCCTCACCAAAGACTCGAGCGTTCCCACAGACACAAGCGTTGCCACAGACACGAGCGTTGCCACAGACCCAACAATTATCTTCCTGAGATAAATTCTTCTCTTTCTCGATATAACCGCCTAAGTCACCAGCTTTCGCACCTTTAAAGTCTTTTAAAGCCCTTATTCTGTAAAGTGTGCGACCGCTCACCTCAATTTTGTCATCTTGTAACAATTCGTATTTATTCATTTTTAATCCTCCTCAAATTTGTAATTGTGCGGTTTAAATCTTTCCATATGTAAGCGATAATCTCGCTTATCAAATATCTTGTTTGCAAGTATCTCAAAGTCGTAGCGATTTCTACAAATCTTATCAGCTCTATCTGCCAGCTTATTCATTTTCTTCTCGAGCTTGGCAGCTCTCTTCTTCGCAGATTTAGCTTTGCTCTTACGACTGAGGTTCTTGCAGAAGTTTTTTAGCTTGCTCATTTTTATCACCTCCCAACTATCATGCTCTTTAACTCCTCTTCGGTGATAATCTCAATAAGCTTTCTTATTTTATCGAGTTTGTCACTATCCGAGTTATGACAGTTATGCATCAGACTTTCAATCATATGCACGCATTCCTTATAGGCTTCATTCAATCCTTTTTCGTTAATGAGTTCTTTGAGGTATTTTTCCATTGCCTGCACCTCCTTTCAATTTCACACATACCGGGCATATATAAAGCTTGTTATTTTTAGCAAGTTCGCTTACATTCCATTGTTTTCCGCAAACTTTGCATATGCGGTACTTATAGCCTTTCAAGTTACATCGCCTGCCACAATGTGATTAACGATATTAAGTGCCAGTGTGCCTGTTTTGTAAGCTACAAGCATACCAGGTGATATGTGGTAAGACCACTTACCACCTGGGTTAAGCACTGCATCGCCGTATGCTGCCCTGCCCGACCTCAATCGAGCGTGTATATACGGTATTGACACACCGAGGTACTCAGCGGCAATTTTTGACGGCACATTGTCATAGCTCAGTACCTCCTCTTGTGTTATCTTTGACACTGCCTTTTCTCCTTTCTCACTGCACGCTTGGCGTCAAACTGTCCTATCTTGCTCAATCAGCGGAAGTACTCCATTTGATTTAAGCAAATCATAGATAAACAAGCGACCTTTTTGCGTCCAGTATGTATGCACCTTAGTGTGTACTTGACCATCATTACCGTTATAAGCTTGTGTTTTTGTACTTGTGTAACCTTTTACGGCATACTTTTGATAAAGTAGCCATATCTTTCCGCCTTGCTTATACTGCACTTTAAATTTATGTAGCAACTCATTAAGCCACCTTGCAGACTTGCCATAATCTTTTGCAATCTCTGTTGTAGAGATTAAATCTTTGCAGTTAAGCACTAAATCATAATAGCTACCCTTTGGTTGTAATTCAGCTATCTGCTGTTGCTGGATTACAACTGTTTCAGTAAGAGTTTTTGTCTTTTCTCGCTCCTCTTTTAAGGCTGTAAAAGCTTTAATTGCTAAATCGGGATTGTTTAAAAGTTCATCTGTTGCATACATACCCGTCTTGCGGATTGACGGAAGAACTTCGCTTGTTACCCAATGTTTAAACTGTTTTGCTGTCGGAAGTTTGCTTGAGAGAATAAGACTGTAAAGACCGCTCTCATTGATAAGAATACATCTTGTTCCATTAACGGTGAACGAATCGTTCACCGTCTTATCCTCTTCGTCAACATGGTCTCTTATTGCCTTTTGTGGATTTGTATATCCCAATATATTTGCAGCATCTGTACCACCAAAGTAAGGTTCGCCATCAATTTTTAATATTCGGATACTGCCGAACTCAGTGTTTTCAAAGATTTTAATTTCATTCATTTATATCATCCTTTTCTGGATTTGTCGCATTTATGCGACAAATTGACTAAAAAAAATTGCCATTGCTTCTTCTGCTGTAAGTTTAAGTAGTTTAGTAAGTTCATCTGCTTGTTTAATAGTAAAATCTTCGCCGTTTTCGTTGAGTTTGCGAAAAAGTGTGCTGCGGTCTATATTTATAGCTTCGGCTACTTCGCTTAAATTAAGACCATTTTCTACAACTTTACCTTTAAACTTTAAAACATTTACCATTTTCTCATCTCCTTTACAATGTTTGTCGCATTTATGCGATGACTATATATTAGCATATTATTTTTAATAAGTCAACACTTTTTTCGCATTTTTGCAACTTTTTTATTTTTTGTCGCTTTTTTATGTTGCAAAAATGCAACATATATGTTATAATATAATAAAAGGAGGTGAAAACGATGACAGTAGGAGAAAGAATAAAACATCGCAGAATAGAACTAGGGTTGTCTGCTGATGATTTAGCAGAATCTATTGGAAAAAACCGTGCAACTATTTATAGGTATGAAAGTTCTGAAATATTAGATTTGCCCACAAGTGTTCTAGTGCCATTAGCCAAAGCTTTGAATACCTCACCTGCATACCTGATGGGGTGGACTCCAGGGGAAACAACATTAAAATACGAATACGATAGTGATGATATTAAAGAAAAATTAAGCAATCAAGAGATAGCAATTATATCGCATTATCGTAAAGCTGATACGGATACAAGATTGCAAGTGCTCGCTGATTTATCAGTTTTATTAACAGCAGTTCCAGTTGGGGAAAATATGTATCAAAAGCTTACAAAAGAACAAAGAATGATGATACAATCTTTTTTAAGTACCACAAACGGAAAAGTAGATATACTGAAAAAGTATATGGATTTAAATGATGACAAAAAGATTGAACTGATTGATTTTTTAGACTTTTTATTGAACAAACAAGAAGTACATACACAAACAGCAATCAGAGCAGCACGAAGCGACACTGACAAGCCAATAGAGGTTGTCAAACTCTCGGAGGATAAATTTGCAAACGCACCACCACAAAAATATTAAGTGCTAAAGTAAATAATTAACACCTCGCAGGGGTAAAATACCTACGAGGTGTTAATTATGATATATGGTAGATATGAAGATTTACGCAATGCAACTTGGCAAGTAATAATTGATTTTAACATCAACAGTTTACCTGTTGCCCTATCTGATATAACAGATAAGCTTGACATCAAAATTTTAAATAACTCTGATGTCAACCATCTCAAGGAGGGAGAACGCGGCGTTACACTGAAGTTTGGTGACGATTGGTATATTGTTGTAAACGACGCCGAATCTGTACCAATACGCAGGTTTACTATTGCACATGAGTTAGGGCATATATTGCTCGGTCATATGCTGATTGATAAAGCTAAGTATCGCACTTTTAAAGCCCGCAATCCCGAGGAGCAAGAGGCTGATATGTTTGCAGCTCGATTATTAGCTCCAGCGTGCATTTTACACGAGATTAAGGCTTTAACGCCTGAGCAAATAAAGAATGTATGCAATATATCAATTACTGCTGCAAGAGTGCGTGCGGAGCGTATGGCAATACTTGAGGCACGCAATAAATATTATCTGCACCCACTTGAGCGACAGGTTAGACAGCAATTCAGCGAATTTATAAGCAAAAATGCTAAATAAGTTATTTGCTGATGATTAACAGATTTTATTTGATGTTAATGATAAATAAAAAACTCCCGTCAAGTGATTGACGGGAGCAAAAATAAAGAAAGGAGTGCTAAAATGTTGCAAAATAATTGCAATCAACACTATATAACCACTATTGTATTTTATCATACTTTTACTTGTTTTGCAACTCTTTTGCACTCAAAGCAAAAGGAGTGATTTATCATGAGTGAAAATACGATAATATGCAAAAACAAAAAATGCAAAAGAGAAATTAACGCTGAATATAAATATTGTCCGTTTTGCGGTAAATCACAAAGCGTACAAAGGCACTCAAGGCGACCAACGGGAAGCGGTACAATCACTTGCCGCAAAGACAATAAACTCTATCCTTACGAGGTACGCTTGCCTGCAAAAGTTGATTTTGAGGGCAATGTGATTAGAGAGGTCCTCGGACACTATAAGACAAGGGTTGAGGCGGTCGAGGCACTCGCAGAATGGGGCAGAACAGGCTCTAAGCACATCAACTGGACGGTTGAGGATGTTTACAAAGCTTGGTCTACAACAGCTTATAAAGGGCTGTCAGATAGCACAGTGAGTGCAAGAAAGTCAAGTTGGAATAAAATTAAAGCTATTATAGGACGAGAAAAAATAAGGACTCTTAAAACTGCTGATTTGCAGAAAGTAATAGAATATTACGCAGAGCAGGACTACACATATAATGCACTTGCAAAATTTAAAACGCTTATTAGCTTGATATATAAATATGCTATGCAAGAGGACATAGTTGTAAAAGATTACTCTAAATTTATTAAAATAATCGCTCAAAAGAGCAGCGAAGCTAAAGTAAAAGAACGATTTACAGATATTGAGCTACTTAAAATTGAGCAAGCGGTCGGTGTAGTGCCTTACGCTGATTATATCCTTGCAATGTGCTACACAGGGTTTAGGGCGAGTGAGTTTTTGGCTCTGACCTGCGACAGCTATCATTGTGATAATAATATACCATATCTCATTGGAGGCGGTAAAACTAAGGCAGGAACCGACAGAATAGTACCAATACATCCAAAGATACACAAAATAATCTTAGATTGTTTAGCTCGTGATGGTGATACATTGTTTAGCTCATACGATGGCACCGCTCTCACATATGACAGCTTTTTAAAGCAGTGCTATAAGCCTGCATTAAAGGCTATTGGCTTGCCTGACTACGGCTGTCACGCAACACGTAGGACCTTTTCTACCCGTCTTTCTGCCGCCAACGCTCGCCAGGAGGATATGATTGCCCTAATGGGACATACAAACTTTGATATGGACATAGAGCATTACATTATACAGCAAACAGATACGCTATATAGCGCAATTTTAAAGCTCGATAACACCAAGGTCGGTTAATCTATTGACAAACTTAAAAAAGCCGCTCAAATTAGGTATAAAAGATAAACATAAAAACCCCGCTCTCAGGCATTGCTTGAGAGCGGGGTTTTTATGTTTATCGTCGTAACAATTATCGTAACAGTTATAAATATCCGAGTGACAAAGACAGTTTTTATTTATCGTAACAATATCGTAACAGTTACAGTTATTTTGAGCGGATTTAGGCGTGTTTGCAAATAACATTAAGCCTTAAAAACCGCATAACCAAGCCATTTTTAAAAGATTAATGAAAGTATAATAACAAAAACAATAGATTGAAATATATCCAATAGTAGCGTTTTTGCATAAGTCGTAAACGTCGCTCTCCTCACGGAGAGCGTGGATTGAAATTCGTTGTACTGTCTGTTGTGGTATTTTGACTTGGTCGCTCTCCTCACGGAGAGCGTGTATTGAAATTTATGTTTTTGTGACACTCACAATTAAAAATTGTTGTAGGACTGTGAAGAAATTTCTTTTGACATGTATAGTCAAAAGATGTATCAACATCTACATATCCTGTTCGTACAAAGTGGTTGTTTATGAAGGTTTTGTTGTCAAGATACATATAGCACATAAGATTATTTTCTGCATCATATTTTACAGTATCATATTTTACAGTATCATACCTCAAGAATATCTTTCGTTTACGAAATTTCTCCTGTAAAAACCTGATGGCTTTTCCTTGATATAGTGGGTTAGACTTGATACCTAACAGACGAACTACAATTCCATTGCTAAATTCGATTTTATCAGATGTAATTACTTGCTTTACGCTAAAGAGTTCATTGCGTTTTGTTTTTGTCTTATCAATCTTTGAACCAAATTGAAGTTTTTTCATATCAACTTTCTTATCCATTCTATGTGGATCACTGAAAATATAAGGAAGATGATTAAAAGATGAAATGTTTCCAATTTCGTCTTCTGTAAAAATGCCTTTGTATCATCATCTAAATTGAACTGATCTACTCCCAATTTCTCGCAAATGATGGGTTCAAAATTTTTGTTAATTTCATAACCGATAGAGTTTCTTCCAAGATTCTTTGCAGCAAGAGATGTCGTGCTACTACTGGCAAACGGATCAAATACAGTTTCTCCTGCAAAAGAAAACATTTTAATTAATCGTTTAGGTAGTTCTTCGGGAAACATAGCTATATGTCCCATTTGTTTAACGCCGTTAAAATTCCAATGCGAAGAAAAATATTGATTCCACTCTTCTTTGATAATAATAGATTGTTCTTTCTGCTGTTTTGTTGGTTTTGGCGCATTACCCAACTTCTTGAAAATCAAAATGAATTTATAATCCATCTTTAATATTCCATTACAAGGATACGGATAACTACCCATAATTGCCCCTCCGCCAGAGGTGTTCATTATGGTGGTTTTTTGCCAAATGATAGCTCACATATAATCCATACCTAAAGTTTCACAAAAGCGAATTATCTCTGTTCTAATAGGAATGACCTTATATCTTCCATAATACACAGAGCGGGCAAATTGGTCTCCGATATTAATACACAATCTGCATCCGTCACATAGTATACGATTGCACTCTTTCCATACTAAATTTAAATTGTTGATATATTCTTAGTAACTGTTGTTGAATATTATTTGACTTATGTATCATAATTTTTTAATTGCCAGTACGGAGGTGATGTTATAATTAACTGTACAGATTTATCTTTAATCTGATTGAGCGAACGACTATCGCCAAATATAATTTTATGTTCAGTCATAACAAAATCCTTTCTATTTAACAAGTTCTCCATTACTTAAAACAAAGTACTGTTCGTATGTAACATTCAAAGCCTTCGCAATTTGGTTAAACTCATCTTGAGTGATCGTATTTCTTTTGGGTTTTGAATTAAAATTTTGTGTTGTCTGGTTAATTCTACGTGCAAGTTCAGATAAGCTTACATCTGTTCTTACACACAAAACACGGATTTGTTCTGATGTAGTCATAAATTCTCCTTTCAAGGCTTATCGTATTTACTATAAACTATTTGATTTATAATGCCAATCATTCAGCTGTCGATAAAAGAAAATTAGCGACAGAGATTTCTCTCTGCCGCTTTGGTATTTATACGGTATAAATTAACTCAGCATTTATGATTTCTGTTGCTTGATTACGGATATTGTTCATTTTCTGTACCCAAAGCATTTGATTGTCGGCTTTGAATTTTTCTTTTACATTTTCTTTTTCGGCTAAGTCTTTTACCAGCCGAGTGAAGAGGTGTTGTGCTTGGATTTCAATATCTGCAAGGTAGCTGTTCAATTTACCACTTGTGAGCAAATTATAGTACAGCACTTTATGATTTTGTTTCAAATATCGTTTATGCCTCAATGACCATACGCCGATATTCGCTTTCTTTTCTTCCGCTGATAAGGATAGGTCGGGTAACATATAGTCGCCGACCTGTGAGTAAGTACCGCCTGTTTGTTCAAAAATTGTGTTTGTCATTTTGTTTTACATCCAAAAATTTATTTATCTTGAGCGTGGGTTTTCACTCTTACGACCTTTGATATTTCTTGCCTGTTCAAGCAACTCATCAATCTGTTTATGCCCGAAAACTTTGCGCAAAAGCTTATAATCCTTGACCTCTGAACGCAAGTTCTCGTTTTCGCTTTTCAGCTTGCTATTGATTTTCGTCTACATTTCGTTCTCACGATATAGGTTTGCATTAGTAAAATTTAGTCTGTTTTTTCTCGATTTCGGCACCTAATTTTTCAAGTTCTGCCGCTCTTTCCTGCTTTTTATAGTCCATAACAGACAGATGTTCTTCGTGCGTGCCTTTGTGCTCCCACTTGATTCCGTAGCGTTCCATTACGAATGCTAAAGCAGATTTTTCTGCGCTTACCCACTGATTCCATTCGGTATTGCCACGAGTTCCGCCTTTGAAACCTTGCGCAGCTAACGCTTGTTTCAGGCTTACTCTCGTATCAAGTCCACGCTTACTGCCGGTTGTGAACGGAACAAAATCAATGTGCAAATGGGGCGTTGCCTCGTCCATATGCAGATGAGCAGAGAACACTTTTAGGTTGGGATTTCGCTCTTGAAAGCCACGGTAATACTCATCTAAAACCTGCCGTGCAAGCTGTCCGTTTTCGCTTTCGGCGCTCATATTATCCTTATCGCCAATCTGTAAAATCAGTTCGTGAAACGGCTTTTCCTGCTTTGAATTTCTGATTTTCTCATAATAATTTTCTATTCTGCGATCAGCTCTTGTCTGCTTTTCGTTGTATCTTTTTAGTGCGTCATCAAACAATTCGTGATAGATTTTCTTTATCGGCTCGTTGCAATAATCATTGTTAAGATGACTACGCACGCTACTAAAATGTTTGTCACGGTCGTCACACATTGACACGCCTATTTCATAAGAAATAGTTTTCGTCCGTTATGCGTTCGACTTGCTTTGTAGTGAATGCCATAATCTTTAAGCAGGCGGTTTGCATTTATACTTAACCTCAGCGAAAGAACATTTGGTTTAACATCTTCTCCGAGAATTTCACAGAGTTCAGAAGCTGTGCCTTCCCACACTTTACTTTCCGACAAAATAGTTGTAGCAATTTTTTCAAGTAACGGCTCAGGCGGCTCTTTCCACAATTCTGTTTCAGACTTCTCAAAATTCCAAATTAGTTTTTCGGCATCTCTCACAAGATGAATTTTCATATCTTGTTGATCCCTACCGGCAACATCAAGTGTGGCATTATTAGAAGTTCGTTTTTCTTTGCTCAGAACGAACGCTCCGTCGGCGGCTCCCATCAATCCGTTTGTTCCTGAAATCATATCGAAAATATCTTCCGCTTTTTGCTTGCGAGTATGGTGAACAATGAGCAAAGTAAAGCACGGTTGACTTTCGCACTTTGTAACCCCATAACGGTGTGCCTGTGCTTATGTGATAAGCAAGCTGTGCCATCATAAAACTTTTACCCACCTTTGGAGAGCCTGCAAAAATATAAGTACCCCTTTGTAGCAAACCGTCTATCAACGGTGTTTGAACATTAAAAACCGTATCATACAACTCGCTCATCGAAACTGTTTTGAGATACGACGGACTCATTTGCTTTGAAAATTCTTTTTGCATTTCTTCAAGATAATCATCTAAGCTCTTGCCATCCTCATTAAAATCGGTTATACTTATCAATATTTTTGGCTGACATAATATCATACTCCTTTATTCATAAAATCAAGTTTTATTGCCATTTCTTTTTGCTTTGACGGGAACAGATGCGCATAGCGATAAGTAATTTCTATACTCTCGTGTCCCACTCGGTCTGCAATGGCGACTGCCGAAAATCCCATATCAATTAAAAGGCTGTTATGACTGTGCCTTAAATCGTGAATACGAATACGCTTTACACCTGCGGCTTTTGAGCCTCTGTCCATTTCGTGATGAAGATAGCTTTTCGTTATGTTAAAAATGCGGTCTTTCCTTTTCAGCCCGTACTGCATATTGAAAAACTCCTGCATTTCAGTACAAAGAAAATTCGGCATTTGTACCGTTCGATTACTTTTCTTTGTTTTCGGTGAAGTAATCATATCTTCACCTTTTATTCGTTGATATGTTTTGCTGATTTTTACCGTTCCCTTTTCAAAATCAAAATCAGCAGGGGTAAGAGCAAGCAATTCTCCCTCACGGATACCTGTCCAATAAAGCATTTGGAATGCATAGTAAGAAATTGGTTTATCCATCATTACTTCGGAGAACTTTTGATATTCTTCCTTTGTCCAAAATTGCATTTCCTTGCGTTCTTCACTACCCATATTTCCAGCTTTTGCGGCGGGATTGCTACGCAAATCATAAAATCTTACCGCATAATTAAATATGGCAGAAAGTTGATTGTGCAGCGTTTTCAGGTAGGATGATGAATAGGGCTTATTCTCCTCATTACGATATGCAAGCATTTCATTTTGCCAAGCTCTTACATCTTTGGTTGTAATCTCATTGATTTTATAATTTCCAAAATACGGCAGAATTTTCTGCTGAATAATATTTTCTTTTGTTTGCCAAGTGCTTTCTTTTAATCGTGGCTTTTGCTCTTGGCAGTAGATTTCAACAAAGGCGGAAAAGGGCATATCCAGATCTCCCGAATTTTGTTGTCGGAAAGTATGCTCCCACTCCTGCGCCTCTCGTTTGGTATCAAATCCTCGTTTACACTTTGGCTTGCGTTCGCCTTTCCAATTTGTGTATTGAGTCATCACATACCAAGTTCCGTTATCTTTGTTTTTATAAGCCGGCATTATACCTCTCTCCTTTCTGCTCCGTAAACTCTTTCATTAAAATACTGTCGGCTGATGCGTACTGCAACTGTGATATATCCCTTTGCACTCAACTCATCATTGAGTTGTTTTATAACCTTATATGCATAAGATTTCGATACATCCAATTCCTCTGCAACCTCATCGGCTCTGATAAAAGACTTTTCTGTCATAAAAAACACCTCATTTATAATTGTTTTGGTTATTTATTGTCGGAGAACTTTCTGACCGCATTCCGATTTGCCCGAGCGGATACACCATTACCGTGATGTATGACGGTTATTCAATTTTCGCAAACAACTTAACGCTATTTGCTTAATGATTATACTAAACATATTCCGTTATGCCAAGTGGTTTTCGTAAAAATGTTAAACTTTTTTGTTTTATGTTGCTTGACATATGCTAAACATATATGATATACTGATTGCACATTACATAAGTAAGGAGTGCAATTTTATGGCAATCGGAGAGAGAATAAGATTTTTTCGTAATCTTTGCGGAATGACACAGAAATATTTAGGACAGGTGGTGGGATTTCCTGAAAAGACCGCTGACATTCGTATGGCACAGTATGAATCCGGCTCAAGAACTCCAAAAACAGATTTAACGAATAAACTTGCAGAGGTTTTCGATATATCTCCGCAGGCGCTTTCTGTTCCCGACATTGACAGTTATATAGGGTTAATGCACACCTTGTTTACATTAGAGGACAGATATGGATTGACAATAATAAAGACTGAAAACGGTGTTTCAATGTATGCAGACCCTCGCAAGGGGACGGACGCTACCGAGCTTTCGGAAATGCTTAATGCGTGGGCTGAACAATCCGAGAAATATCACAACGGCGATATTAACCGTGACGAATATGACAAGTGGCGTTACAATTATCCGAAGTATGATGAAACTTCTAGTTATGTAAGAGTGCCGTCGCAGGGACTAAGTGATATGTTGATTAACGCATTAAAAAAGGAACAGGAGGAATAGCTATATGAACTATGTAAGCAAAGGTACTGAACTTCGCCTTGCAATCAAGGAACTTGTTTTCGACTATATGAAAAACTCGCCCGATTGTGCAGTATACGCAGATGGGTTAAAGCAAGCCGAGATTTTTCGCCAATGTGGTTTGGATTGGGGCGAGTACCCCAATGCAACCTCATCCAATCAGCAGTATTGGATAGTAGCGCTTCTTAGAGAGCTGGAATCCGAGGGAAAAGTTCAACGTGACTTTGACAGCAAAAAGTGGAGAATCAAATAACAAACAAAAAAGAGCTAACTGACTTCTCAAAAAATCAGTTAGCTCTTTTCTTTTACAATAATTCAAATAATGTTGCCATTTTGTTGCCACAGAGGGCTTTCAAACGGCGAAAAGCCTTTATTTACGGGCTTTTTCACGGGTGCGAATGTTCCGAGGCAAAGCTCATTTTAACCAAAGGGGCAAAAATTACTTTCCCGACATCACTCAGCTCATCAACAATAAAATCAGAATTTTGTTGACAAAATCTCTTGATTTTTCAAGGTTTTCTTCGATTCTGGGCGTAAAAAATGACCTCAAAGGATTGCTCCTTCAAGGTCATTCGAGAATATCAAATTTTACCGATGGTTAAAAATCAGTGTTGCCCAAAAACATTTGAATTTACTCCCACTCAATGCTTAAAACAATATATATCTTATACATTGTTTTTAAAACACAAAATATGGGGTAATTTTTCCTTATATTCTATCTATTCTATATCGTTTTTGAAATTTTTATAGACAAAATATAGGCATGGAGATTTTTTAAATTTGAGCTATTGTGATAAGATTGAACCCCATAATATACACGATAATCATATAAACGGATTTATTGTAAATACTGTCTATTTTCCTATATTGGCACTTATAAGCTCAAATAGATTTTCTTTAGTTATAAATAAATTGGTCGACTTTCTGCCCATAATCAGATATTGGTTTTTATCATCAAGAGAAATGTACTTTCTTGTTGTATCATCCAATAAAATATCAGCATTATGAATAACAATCAGTTTTCCAACAGCACTTTTTATAATGGATTTAATATCCTTTTGATAATCCAGATAGTTTATACACATGATACGAGAATCAATAGCCATACACTCCTGAATCTTATTATTTTATTATATCATAGCACTACATGAAAAGTACATACTGAAGTTGATATTTTTGTTAGTGGTAATATTCTTTTTTAGAAATCATCCACAAACAATCCAAAAATGGCTATATTTTCCTTGTAAGCGTTTTAATTGCATTCATAGAGTGATTTTGCTTATTTAAATTAAAAAACGATTACAGAGCATTTTCAGCAATTTTACAGATATATGCTTGGCTGTAACTACATCAAAAATCTGCAACCAAAATATGATATCTCATTTTCTAAATTCAAAGAATATATTCCGCCTTCCCACTCATATACTTCTCAAAATCAACACAAATAAGCCTTTCACCACCAATATTCTTTGCACCGCTATCAAAAGCAATCTTACCTACTGTACCAACATAGTTGATTGTTCTATTGTGGTTCACAACAATAATATCCGAAGTGTGTCTTTCCATTAACTTAACGTAAGTTCGACAGAAAATCAAACAATAGCCTAAGAAACAGACATATTAAGAGAAGGCTTTTTAGGAATAAAAGAGTAAGCGACCAAAGCAGAAAGAAGATTTACAAAGAAATTGTCAATGGAACGATGCCTTGAATGTTCAATTTGACAAATATTCTTAAGAAAATCATTAACAGATTCAATGATAGCTCTTTTACGAAGAAGTAATTTGTCTGAAAAATCAATAAATTTATTTTTCTTAAGTTTCGTTACCAAGGTGATATTGTTGTCAAAAAGTTTTTTAAATAACTTTTGAGACAAATAACCTCTGTCCGCAAACAATTTTCCATACAACTCTTTTGTTAATCGTGAAATAACTTCCCAGTTTCTGTCATCAATGTTGCCAGAAGTAAGGCAGACTAACAAAATTTCTCCCATATCATTGATAACCAAATGAAGCTTAAAACCATAAAACCAGCCTGTAGAGCTTTTTCCACGCTGTGCAAAATCCTTGAATACTTTATGGGAATAAATTCTATGAGAATCACAAACATCCAGAGTGGTAGAATCAATAAAATTTATTCCTGTACACTTGCAAACTCTATATTTCATAATGTATAACGTTAATGGAACTATTGACATTTTCATAATTTCTACAAAGCGATTGTAACTGACTATTTTGGAAAATACGGCTTTAATATGATTCTTACGAATTTCAGATAATACCACTTGAATTTTCTTTGATTTGATAAATGAAAATAAATGACTATGGTCATAATCTCTCTTAATGAAATTGATATTTTCGGTATAGTCTGTTCCTTGCTCATTAAAAGATGTGTTTGGCAGTATTCTTCATAAGCTTTGCAAAAGTCGTCAACATCGCAAAATATTGCTAATAGTTCTTCCATGAAAATCTGTCCTTTCTTTTGGTTGGTGTCTGTTTTCTGTTTCCATTATACCAAATCTTGGACAGATTTTCTTTTTTCTATTTTTTCATCGAACTCACGTTAATTTAAGTGCAAATTCGTTAATAGATTCCAATGATTTAGAATTTCTTAATTCGTATCCACAAGAAGAACATTTTTCTACAAATGAATTCAAAACCTCCCCACAATTACTACAATAAGCCATACTTTTTACACCATCCTGTTTTAATGATATAACTGCTATTCAATATTAATTTTTATAGCGTCACAGATATCATCTATATTACAATTTAAAAATACTCTCATATACGCACAAGAACTGAAAGTTTAACTTCTTCATTCCTTTTCAGTTTGGTCATAGTACAAATCAAATCAATATCAAGATCTTTTCTAAGCGTATATAGAGAAACTTCTTTTTCAATAAGCATTATTCAAAGTTTTATAGTTTATTTTCAAGCTATATACCTCCTAAATATAATATCAAAGCTCAATATTATACAGTTAACATAAGAAAATCAGCTTAATTCATCTATAAAATTCACAAGAAATTGCAAAAATATAAATCTAACTAAAAATAAAATTTAATTATTTCTGTGAATTATTTTTAAATATTCTTATGTAGGTGATTAAATAATTTTGCTTTCTTTACTTAATCAATTCAGTATGATTTATAATATAGCTAATAATTTTTTCTTTGATTTCATCAGAAGAAAAATAATCAAGAATATATGTTCCGCCAAGAATGTTTAAATATTTTGTAGCT
>OHEU01000115.1_pt1 | contig 51042 bp, 45 predicted proteins | sample 1567341 | NCBI WGS metagenome assembly OHEU01 (sample SAMEA3879524, study PRJEB24766) | human gut metagenome | biome: human-associated habitat; feature: feces | place: USA | collected 1985/1987 | reverse complement strand
CCGAAAATATTCTCAAGAATATCGCCCATGTCGTTGAAGCCGCCGAAGCCGTCCATGCCCTCGCCGCCGCCGTAGTTCGGGTCAACGCCTGCATGACCGAACTGGTCATAGCGGGACTTTTTATCGGGATCGGACAGCACTTCGTATGCCTCGTTTACCTCCTTGAACTTTTCCTCGGCTTCTTTATTGCCCGGGTTAAGATCAGGGTGGTATTTCTTCGCAAGCTGTCGGTATGCTTTCTTTATCTCGTCCTCCGAAGCGGTCTTGCTCACTCCGAGGACTTCATAGTAATCTCTTTTATCAGCCATAAAAGCCTCCTGCGGAGCTAAAGAAATTCTAATTAATACGTTTCTGCCGTTTTTCCAAATGTACTCAAAAAGGCGACTCATACATTTGGAAAAACGGCGAAACGAACGCTTCGCTTTAATTAGAAATTCTTAAACTGCCCCGTAATATTTTTGTCATTTAAAACGCCGCGAGGTCAGAATGAATCTGACCCGTTGGCATTATTTTATTGATCTTGATTATTCAACGTCCTTAAAGTCTGCGTCTACGAAACCGTTTCCGTCGCTGCCGTCATTGCCGCTGTTGTTGTCGGTGTTTCCACCGTCAGCAGCGCCCTGAGCAGCCTGTGCAGCTGCACCTGCAGCCTGGTAAACCTTAGTTGCGATCTCGGAGAATGCCTTCTGGAGTTCGTCGGACTTAGCCTTGATGTCGTCTGTGTTGTCAGTCTTGAGGGCTTCCTTAAGAGCGTCGATCTTAGGCTGAACTGCTGCCTTTTCGTCAGCGGAAACCTTGTCGCCGAAGTCTGTGAGAGCCTTTTCGCACTGGAATACGAGGTTTTCAGCGTTGTTCTTAGCATCAACAGCTTCCTTACGCTTCTTATCTTCCTCAGCGTACTTGGCAGCATCGTCAACAGCCTTCTGAATATCTTCCTTGGACATCTTTGTGGAAGATGTGATGGAGATGTGCTGTTCCTTGCCTGTGCCGAGATCCTTAGCGGAAACATTTACGATACCGTTTGCATCGATATCGAAAGTAACTTCGATCTGAGGGATTCCACGCGGAGCAGGAGCGATACCGTCAAGACGGAACATACCGAGCTGCTTGTTATCCTTAGCGAATTCACGTTCGCCCTGGAGAACGTTGATATCAACAGCTGTCTGGTTATCAGCGAATGTGGAGAATACCTGCGACTTCTTTGTAGGGATCGTGGTGTTTCTCTCGATCATCTTTGTGCAAACGCCGCCTGCGGTCTCGATACCGAGTGAAAGCGGAGCAACATCGAGAAGAAGGAGTCCGGTTACATCACCGCCGAGAACGCCGCCCTGGAGTGCAGCACCGAGTGCAACACATTCATCAGGATTGATTCCCTTGAACGGGTCTTTGCCGATGAAGTTCTTAACAGCTTCCTGAACAGCAGGGATTCTTGAAGAACCGCCGACCATAAGGACCTTGTTGAGTTCGGAAGGCTTAAGTCCGCTGTCGGAGAGAGCCTGCTTTACAGGACCCATTGTGGACTGAACGAGGTCGGAAGTAAGCTCGTTGAACTTAGCCTGTGTGAGTGTCATTTCAAGGTGCTTAGGACCTGTTGCATCAGCTGTGATATATGGGAGGTTGATAGTAGATGTAGGTGTGGAAGAAAGCTCGATCTTAGCCTTTTCAGCAGCTTCCTTTAATCTCTGCATAGCCATCTTGTCGCCTGTAAGGTCGATGCCCTGCTCAGCCTTGAAGTTCTCAACCATCCAGTTGATTATTCTCTGGTCGAAGTCATCACCGCCAAGACGGTTGTTGCCGGCTGTTGCAAGAACCTGCTGAACGCCGTCGCCCATTTCAATGATAGATACATCGAATGTACCGCCGCCGAGGTCGTAAACCATGATCTTCTGGTCGTCTTCCTTATCGATACCGTAGGAAAGAGCTGCTGCGGTAGGTTCGTTGATGATTCTTCTTACGTTAAGTCCTGCGATCTGACCTGCGTCCTTTGTAGCCTGACGCTGTGCATCTGTGAAGTATGCAGGAACTGTGATAACTGCTTCCGTAACGGGTTCGCCGATATAAGCCTCGGCATCAGCCTTAAGCTTCTGGAGTATCATAGCGGAGATCTGCTGAGGAGTGAATTCCTTGTCGTCGATCTTTACCTTATATTCGGAACCCATGTGACGCTTGATAGAAGAAACTGTTCTGTCAGCGTTTGTAACAGCCTGACGCTTTGCTACCTGACCAACAAGACGTTCACCTGTCTTTGTGAAACCTACAACGGAAGGAGTTGTTCTTGCACCCTCTGTGTTAGGGATAACTACGGCGTTGCCGCCTTCCATAACTGCTACGCAGGAGTTTGTTGTACCTAAGTCAATACCAATGATCTTTGACATATAAATCTTCCTTTCTTATATAACCAAGTTGTTTCTGAAAATTTCTTTTACGGATTTGCGACAACGACCATCGCACATCTGATGACCTTGTCGCCGAGCTTATAGCCCTTCTGGAAAACCTGACAAACTGTATTTTCGCCGAAGTTTTCGTCCTCGACCTGATTTACCGCATGGTGGATATTCGGGTCGAACGGTTCGCCGAGCGCCTTGATCTCGGTAACGCCGAGCTTGTCAAGTATGCCCATGTACTGCCTGAATATCATCTCAACGCCCTTTTTGTAGTTCTCATCGGAACACTCAGCGTCCATCGCACGTTCAAAGTTATCGATGACGGAAAGAATTTCGGTGATGACCTTTGCCTGTGCGTCTGCAACGGCGTTAAGACGGTCATTTACGGAGCGCTTGCGGAAGTTGTCATATTCGGCAGCCACCCTGAGGTACTTGTCTTTTTCATCTCCGAGCTGTTTTTCAAGCTCTTCGATGCGTTTCTGCTCCGCTGAGCTCTCTTCGGCAGGAGCTTCTTCGGTCTTTTCAGTCTGTGTATTTTCTTCGGAAGCTTCTTCCGCCTGCTCTTTTTCAAGCTCTTCGTTATTATTATTTGTATCCATTTGGGGCAGGACTCCTTTCTTTATCGGGACTTGCTTTCGGTATCGGGAAGAGACTTTTCTTCCGCTTTTACCTCTGCGGGAGGTTCATCATCGGATATCATTTCCGTTATTCTCTCGGAAAGATACTCAACATAAGGGATTATCTTTGCGTAGTTAATGCGCATCGGACCTATTACGCCGAGCGAACCTGCCGTTTTGCCGCCCTTCTTTATCTTTGAAACGATCATACTGGAGTTTTCGATAACGAAACCTCCGTCCTCTCCGAACATGACCTGCAAGTCGCCGAAGCTGTCGTCAAGCATTTTCACAACTTCGTTTTTATGCTCGAAGAAATGAGCTATCTGATTGTTGTCAATGTCCGTTCTTGCCAGCAGATTTTTTTCGCCCGAAACAACGACTTCGTTATCTCTGAAACAATCCGCCAGCTCGCTCACACCCTTTAAAAGCGGTGTAAGTGTTACCATATAAGTTCCCATTGCCGCTGCAAGTTCTTTCAGTGTTTCGTCCGAAAGTTCGTCAATGGTAACGCCCTCAAGATTTTCCGCCATAAAGCTTGAGAAGAAGTCAAGCTGTTCATTCGTGAGATCGAATTCCAGTCGGCAGACCTTGTTTTTGATATCTCCCGATGAGGTTATCATCAGCAGGACGTACATTCTTCGTCCCGTCGGTATGACCTCGACCTTTGTTATAACAGAAAACTTCGGTGCGACATTTTTTGCAACAGCGGCACAGTTTGTAAGCTGTGCAAGTGCGGTAGAGGCTTTTTCGATAAGCGCATCAGCCGTCGGGATCTCAACATCGAGGATATTGTCAAGCATTTTTTTATCCTCGTCCGAGAGGCTCTGCTCGGGCATAAGCTGCTCAATATAAAGTCTGTAGCCTTTGTAAGTCGGGATACGGCCTGCGGAGGTGTGCGGCTGTTCAAGGTAGCCAAGCTCCTCCAGAAGCGCCATATCGTTTCTGATCGTTGCGGGTGAAACTTTTATATCGGGCATTGAAGCGATCGTCTTTGAGCTGACGGGTTCGCCCGTTGTAATATATTCATCAACAACGGCGGCGAGAATTTTTCGCCTGCGTTCGTCCTGCAAAACGTTCACTCCTTTTCTATCTTTAGCACTTGTATCAGTACTCTGTTAGCACTCTTTATCCCTGAGTGCTAATTATATTATACACCACCCGACCGATTTGTCAAGGGGTTTTTGGAATTTTCTTTTATTTTTCACAATTCTCTCAAAAAATAACCCTACGCTCGGACAGATCAATAAGAAAATTTGCTCTTTTCCGCCCTCTCCCCAATTAATTGCACTGACACTTCCAAAAATACTGAAAATCATACTGCCTTGTTTCCAATATAATACTAAACACCAATAAAATACAGGAAAAATCTGCGTCGAAATCCTATATATTCGAGATTGTCGGCTTGATTTTTTTCGAATTTTAAATGGTGTTTGGTATAAAAGCAAATCCGACCGTCCGATCATACATTTGAGTATGACCAAACGATCGGATCTTATATTATTCTTCCGAATATGGGTTTATCGGCGTGATATAAACCGTGCGATTGTTCGTGAAGATGACCTTGCCCGGTTTTGCGCCCGAAGGCTTCTTCACAAATTTAATATTGACATAATCGACGGGGACTTGCGAAGAATTCTTTGCCTTGCTGTGAAAAGCCGCAAGACCTGCTGCATATAAAATAGTATCATCGGGCGGAACTGTTCCGTTCGTGCGGATAATAACGTGCGAGCCGGGGATATTCTTCGTGTGAAGCCAGATATCCGTCTTGTCGGCAAGCTTTGTGGTGAGCTTGTCGTTCTGAATGTTGTTCCGTCCTATCAATATAGTATAGCCGTCGGGCGAGGTGAATTCTATCGGCGGTTTCGTCTTGGGCGGCTTGCCTTTGAGCTTGTTCGCACGGAGATAACCCTGCTCCGCAAGCTCCATTCGCAGCTCGTTTACCTCGTCCTCGCTCTTGGTTCGTGTTAAAGCGTCAAAAACGCTGTCGATGTAAGCAAGCTCGTCCTCGCCCTGAGCAATACGCTCGGTGAGGATTTTCTCCGCAGTGTCAAGCTTCCTGTACTCTGCGTAGTATTTCTGCATATTTTTACTCGGAGTAAGGCGTTTGTCAAGCTCGATCTCAACGGTCGGGCAATTTTCATCGTAGAAATTTTCGACTGTGATCTTGTCCATACCCTTTTCGATGCGGTAAAGATTTGCCGAGATAAGGTCGCCTTTCAGCTTCAATTCGTCACGCTTTGCAGATTCGGCAAGTTCAAGCTTCTGTGCCTCTATTCTTCGCGCGATACGCTCGGTAGTGTTCAGCAAAAGCTTATAAAGGTCTGCCGAACGCTGTTTCATACGGGAAACGTTGTCGCGCTCGGAGTAAAAATAGTCGAGTGCGGCGCAGGCGGTCGGGAGCGTTTTTGTCGTCATAAGCGAGCCGTACTGCGAAATATCCATAAACGCGAAGTCTTTGAGCATACCGTCGCGGTCTTTTATAATAGTATAAGCGTTAGTGCCGTTTGAAAGCTCATCGGCGGACTTTTTCAGTTCGGCGCAAAGCTTGTCGAGAATACCGTCGTTAAGCTCGCTTTTTCGTATCTGGTCGCCGTTTGCTGCGGAAAATACCCATTCGCGCGCAACAATAGGCGAAACGCCCTCAAAGACTTTTACGAGAGTTTTCGCGAGGTCGGCATCGGGCATTGAGCCGAGTGCTTCGGAAAGCTGTTCCTTTGTGCAGACACGGAAGTCAAGGCGCACCGTCTTTGGCGGCAGAGTGTAGCTCATTCCGGGGAGAACGGGGCGCTCGCCCGACATTTCAAGGTCAACACGCTTGATGCTGTCGATAATTTTGCCATCAGCGTTTATAATAATGATGTTCGAGCATCTGCCCATAATTTCTGCGGCAAGAGTGACCTTTACCATATCGCCAAGCTCATTCATAGCTTCAAAATCGAAATATAAAACACGTTCAAGACCGTCCTGACGGATATCAAGCAGCTTGCCGTTGCCGAAATGCTTTCGCAGGAGCATACAGAACATCGGCGGAACTTTCGGGTTCTCGACCGTTTCCTTTGTGATGTGAACACGTGCAGAGTTAGCCGAAGCCGAGAATAACAGCTTCTCTGTTCCGCCCCTCGTGCGCATAGTTATGATTATTTCCTCACGGGAGGGTTGAGCGATCTTGTCAACTCTGCTCCCGATGAGCGGTGAAAGCTCGTTTTTCACGCAGCTTAAAAAAATTCCGTCAAGTGCCATTTATAACCTCACATTTCACGCCGCGCCTTACCGTGCCGCGCTTGTATTCTGCTTTAAAATATATTTTACACGGATTTAGTTTGAGCAATGTACAAATGTTATTGCCTCATCACCCGCTAAATCGCGATCATAGTATTATTGTATCACAAAAAACAAGCCAATGCAAGAATTATCGTTCATCTTTCATAATGTCACCTTACGATTTATAAAATGACCGCTTTCAACATTTGCCGAAAGCGGTCATATTATTTATGCAATTATAACAATTATAACGATCAGACCTGGCTGTTGTGATCGAGGAAGTCCATAACGTCATCAACAGTTGTGAATGCGAGAGCTGTGCAGGTATCAGCGCATCCGTAGTAAATGCAGATCCTGCCTGTGTCAGCATCAACAAGGTTAGCGCATGGGAATGTTACAGCGTCTGTATCACCGATGAGCTCATAGCTTGTCTGTGGGCTGATGAGGTAGGAAGCGCCTCTCTTGAGAACCTTCCAAGGCTCGTCCTTATCGAGGAGAGCAGCGGAGAAGCTGTAAACATAGCCGTTGCAGGAAGTAAGAACGCCGTGGTAGAAAATGAGCCAGCCGCGGTCTGTTTCTATCGGAATAGGACCTGCGCCCATCTTTGTGGATTCCCAGCCCTTAGAAGGTCCCATAACGTGTCTGTGCTCGCCCCAGTAAACGAGGTCAGGGGACTGGCTGATGAACATATCACCGAAAGGTGTATGACCGCTGTCGGAAGGACGGCTCATCATCATGTACTTGCCGTTGATCTTTCTTGGGAACATAACGCCGTTTCTGTTGAAAGGAAGGTAAGCGTTTTCGCCCTGCTTGAATGTTTTGAAATCAGTTGTGGTAGCGATGCCGATAGTTGGCTTCCAGCCGTAAGCATTGCACCATGTTACGATATATCTGTCTTCGCCCTCGAGCTTGCATACACGGGGATCGTAGCCGTACTGCCACTGTGCAACTTCGGGGATATCGCACTCAAAGTGGATCCTTTCCTCGTTGATATCCCAGTGGATACCGTCCTTGGAGAAGCCAACGTGAAGTTCCATATTTCTTTCTCTGTCGTCAACGCGGAAAACGCCTGCGAATTCGTAGTCACCGTTCTTGAAAGGAACAACGGAGCTGTTGAAAATGGAGTTGGAAGGCTCTCTGTAGCCGTTAGCCTTCTTTACCATGATCTGATCTCTCTTGATGATAGGGTTAGCGTCATATCTCCAAACTACATCTCTGCAGTCAGCAGGCTTTTCCTGCCAGGGAATGTTCGGCATAGAAACGCCGTTGATGATTTTTACGTTCATTGGTTTGACCGCCTTTCGTTATTGTTGTTATTGTTTTGACAACCTAAGTCCTATTTATTATACAATATTTAAAAAGAAAAATCAACTGTAATTTTCAGACTTAAAGGTATAAGTCATAAAATGTTTAGAATCGTAAACGTTTTACCTGCCTATAAGTTCCGTGATTTCGATTGGTGAGCTTACGATAGGCTTGCCGTCACTGTCAAGAAGCGGAGTCAGTCCGCCTGAATAACCAGAGAAATGGTAGAAATAGTTCACGCCCGTTTCGGTGTCGACCCATATCTCACAGCCCTCCATTGCACCTTTGGAATAAACTTTGATAAATCTTTTGTCATTGCTCATAGTGTGATCTCCTTTGTCCTTGTTTCCTCCGATGTATCATAAGTGATTTTTACCATACTCAACTCTCCGGATATATTTTTCTGATTTGCTCGTCGGTAAAGCCGTTAGCTCTCATTCTGCTTATAACACTGGCTTTTTCCTCTTCCATACCCTCAGCCTTGGCATTTTTGAGTGCTGACGCTTCATCGTGGAGAGCTTTTTCACGCAGACGGGCTATCTCTCTTATTTTTGTATCCTCGGACATTTCATAGATAACTTTCATTACGATCAGCTTTCCGGATACATCTTTCTGACCTGCTCCTCGGTAAAGCCCAATGCTCTCATTCTGATTATGGCATTTGCCCTTTCTTCTGCTTTACCTTCTGCTCTGCCCTCTGCTCTGCCCTCTTCTTTACCCTCTTCCTTAGCATTTTTGAGTGCTGACGCTTCATCATGGAGTGCCTTTTCACGCAGACGGGCTATCTCTCTTATTTTTGTGTCTTCGGACATATCATAGATAACATTTACGGCTTTTTTCATAATAGGAACGTTAGTCTGACTGATCATCTCAAATTCCTCCTCACTGTCTGCGTTTATGAACTGCAGCCACAGCTCACGGCTGTTGTTGGGATCTGGCTTTCTGCCGACCTTTTTCAGCTCAAAGAAGTGTATGCTGAACTTGTCGGAGAAAACCTCACCTGTACCCTTTATCATTGCGGCGACCTCGGTGTGATAATCGTCCGTACTGAACATATTAAAGTTGATGATATTTATTGTAATGGTCTGTTTTAACTCACTGTAGTCCTCGCCGCTTTTCAGCTCGGACGAATACAGCTTTGCCCAGTAGAAAAGCGTTCTGTCACGGTAGTCCGCATCGTTTTTGACCTGTATCTCGACATTAACAAGCTTATCATCCACTTTAAGGCTAAGGTCAAGACGGCTGAATTTTCCTGCAAGGGTTTCGGGCGGAAGCTCGGGGTTTGTTATTTTGATCTCTTTGATGCGCTCCTGCGGAATTTCAAGCATACTTGCTACAAATGAATGGAGCATATCCTCATTTTCCGTAAAAATTTTTTTGAAGATTATATCAAGCTTTGCAGAAATTACATTACGTGCCATCGGCTTTCCCTCCTTTTATCTGATCATATTATACCACAATTTCATCAAAATGCAACACAGTATGTCTTTCCCTTTTCCGTTGCGAACGAAACAGCGCCGTCCTTTTCCGCAGTATTGACATTATTGCCGTCACATACGACCTTGATGCCATTGCCGACAATTGTACAAGGATTTCCTCCGAGTGAAGTTATGGAAAGCTTTGTTATCCTGCCCCTTTCCCATTCAAAATCAAGCTCATAGCCGCCCCTTGCTCTTACACCGTAAAGAGAGCCGCTTCCCCATTCCTCGGGGAGCGCAGGAAGAATGTTTATCTCGCCGCTGTGACTCTGAACGAGCGCTTCGGCAATGCCTGCGCCGCCGCCGAAGTTGCCGTCTATCTGGAACGGCGGGTGCATATCAAACATATTTATCGAAGTCGAGTTCGAGAGGAGCGCACGGACATTTTCGCCGACCTTTTCGCCTCTGCCAAGCCTTGCCCACATATTGATTATCCATGCTCTCGACCAGCCCGTGTGACCGCCGCCGTGGGAAAGTCTGCGGTCGAGCGTTGCGGTTGCAGCCTTTGCAAGCTCGGGCGTTTTGCGGAGCGATATCATATCTGCCGGATAGAGCGCAAAAAGCTGCGAGATATGGCGGTGTCCGGGTTCTACCTCGTCATAATCCTCCGCCCATTCCATTATCTGACCGTACTTGCCTATCTCAGGCTTCGGCAGACGTGAACGGAGCTTCCGCATCGTTTCGGCATAGTCCTTGTCGATGCCAAGAATATCCGCACTTTCCGCAACCGCCGTGAAAAGGCTGTAAAGTATCTGACTGTCCATTGACGGGCCCTGACAAAGCGAACCCTGCTCACCCGTCTTGGTGAGGTATGTATTCTCGGGCGAAGTCGAGGGACTTGTCACAAGCTGTCCCTTTTCATTCTCGATGAGGTAATCCTCGAAGAATTCAGCGGCTTCTTTCAGCGTATCATACTTATCGGCGAGAAAATCCTTATCCTGCGTAAATTTGTAGTGTTCGTAGATGTGCAGACAGAGCCACGCAAGACCCATCGGCCATACCGTTGCAGGCATCCACCTGTCCTGCGGAGCTGTGTCACCCCAGATATCGGTGTTATGGTGGCAGACCATACCCTTGCAGCCGTACATTTCGCGGGCGGTGATCCGTCCGTTCTCTCTCATTCGCTCGATATGGTCAAAAAGCGGCGTGTGGCACTCGGAAAGATTCTGTATCTCAGCGCCCCAGTAGTTCATTTCGGTGTTGATGTTGATAGTGTATTTTCCTCCCCATGCAGGCCACATATCCTTGTTCCATATTCCCTGAAGATTGAGCGGAAGTGTACCCTCGCGCGAGCCGCTTATCATCAGATAGCGCGAAAAGTTGAAGTACATTTCGGCAAGCTTGTTGTCGCTGCCGCCGTTCCTGAACTTTTCAAGCCTTTCATTTGTTGGCAGAGCGGAGTTTCCGCCGCTGTTGTCGCAAAGCTCAAAATCAACGCGGTCATAGAGCTTTTTATAGTCACTGATATGACGTTCAAGAAGTGTTTCGTAGGACTTGCGCTGTGCTGTCTTGGCTTCATTCAAAGCTGTTTTTTCGTAATTACCCGTGCGGAAAGCCGTCCGGCAGGCTATTGTTATAGTCGCTTCGTCCGCACCGTTTACTCTTATCCTTGTAGCGTCGGTTTCTCCGCTGCCGCCGACTGTTTTTATTGTAACTGCCGTTGCGTATGGTATTCCGTCCGTAACTGTGAAGAGCAAAGTCGATGCATCGTAGGCTTCGTTTTTGTCATAGTCGTCATCTGAGCCATCGATAAAAGCTTCAAAGGTTATTTTCGCCTTTTCGCTCGCCGTGAAGCGGATAACCATAACATTATCGGGAGCGGAAACGAAAATCTCACGGGAAAAGTTTACTCCGCCGCTTGTCCACTCGGTTTTTGCGACTGCTGCGGAAATATCAAGGCTCCGCTGATAGTTTTCGGCATTTTCGCAGCCGCTTTGGAGGATATGCAGGTCGCCCATAGGGTGATAATGGCGCTGCTGCTCGTTTCTGCCGTAAAAAGCGTCCTCGCAGAGCTTCTGCGCTTCGGTTATCCTGCCGTCTGCGATAAGCCTGCGGATTTTCCCGAGGTTTTCTTTCGCCTTTGGGTTGTTTCTGTAGCGGAAGCCGCCCGACCAGATGCTGTCCTCGTTCATCTGGATAAGTTCATCGTCCGTTCTGCCGAATATCATACCGCCGATGCGTCCGTTTCCGACGGGCAGAGCTTCGTCCCAGTTTGCGGCAGGTGCTTTATACCATAATAATTCCGAATAGTTCTTCATAATATCCTCCGATATGTCCCGAGCAAGGCGGGGTTATTTAATAAAATTATAACATACTTTCCACAAAAAAACAAGCTTAACCGCTTTGATTTTTGTACAAATACAAAAACCGCCCTCGAAAAATCCGAGAGCGGTTTGAATAGCTTTGGTGAATTACATACCTGTAAGACCCGAACGTGCAATACCTTCTGTGAAGTTTTTCTGCAAGCAGATATAGAGGATAAGCATTGGCAGGATAGAGATAAGACAGCCTGCTTCCATCCATACGATAAGCTCACGGACATTCGGCGTTTCGTTGCCGAAGATAAGTCTTGCAAGGCTTGCATCGAGGTTTTTGAGCATAAGTGCAACGGTCTTGTTGTCGGTGAAGAACGATGTGGAAACATAGTAATCGTTCCAGTACCAAACAACTGAAAGGAGGAATACTGTAAGGAATGTAGCGCCTGCGTTGGGGACCATTACCTGAACGAAGGTTCTGAAGGGCGAGCAGCCATCAAGGTATGCTGCGTCTTCGAGTTCCTTAGGAAGTCCTCTGAACGACTGTCTGAACAGGAATATGAAAAGACCTGCACGGATACCGTTCGCTGTGAGTGCGGGGAAATACATTGTAACACCGCTGTTGATGAAGTTGATGTAGTTTCCTGTGATCGCATGATAAATTCCGAATGGATTGAAGTAACGGAAGAACATATACTGCGGAATAAGAATGATCTGTGAAGGCACAAGGATCATAAGTATTACGATAAAGAAGAGTATGTTCTTTCCCTTGAACTTGAATCGTGCGAAGCCGTAACCCGTAAGTGCGCAGGTAAGTACCTGGAGTATCGAACAGCCGATATTCAGCACAAGAGTGTTGACGAGCGTGTTGCCGAAGTCCATTGCCTTCCATGCATCGGTGATATTTGAAAGAATGAAGTGCTTAGGTATCCACATGATCGTCGGATCGTTCATTTCCGCACGGGGACGGAATGCAGCGGAAACCATAAATATGAGAGGATAGATGATGATGAAGCAAAGACCGAATACGATAAGTCCTCTTGCGATAGGCCATACTGCATCAAAAACTCTTTTTCTCTTTAAGTATTTCTGTTCCTCGGGAGTAAGGGATTCAAGGCGCTTTTTAAAGCGTTCCCTTTTCTCCTTTCTGGACATTTTAGGTTCTTTGATCTTTCTCTGCTCGGACGGTGCGCCGAAGCGTTTTACTAAACTTGCCAATTATTCCGCCTCCTTAATCATCGTACCAAACGAGCTTATTCATGATTGCGAAAATGATACCGAGAGCAATAAGAATTATTCCGAAATAGCTCCACGCCATTGATGCCGAGTAGCCGTACTGCCAGTCACGCTGAACTTCAAGCACACGCGCCATAACCTCGTTCGTCGGGTCGGTGAAGGAGTCGATAACGGTATAAACGATATTTACAAGGATCATCGGGGAAACGTAAGGAAGAGTTATCTTCCAGAAGAATTCCCAAGCTGTTGCGCCTTCGATAGAGGCTGCTTCCTTAGCGGAAGTCGGGATACCCTGAAGTGCCGAGAGGAAGATAATGATCTGGATACCGCACTTCCAAACGAGGTTGAGGATATCAGATGTTACCGTTGTCAGCATTTCGGTGAACTGCGTACCAAAGCCGTAAATTCCGACAAATTCGAGCAGCTGATCGACCATGTCCGCCTCGAACATTGTGGAGAACTGTTCAGCGCTGTTGTTTCCGTTTGTGTTAAGGTCGCCTGTGATGATAGCATAAACAGGACCCGTTGCGATGATAACAGGGAGGAAGAATACGGCTCTTGCAAAGCCTCTGCCTCTGAACTTCTGGTTGATGATGATCGCAACGAACATCGAGAATACAACGATGATAGGAAGGTTGAGAGCCATATCCTTCAGTGCGCTTACGAGATACTGTCTGAATGTCGGGTCGGTCATGAACGCTCTCTTGTAGTTTGCCATACCCACCCAGCTTCTTGCGAGATAGCCTGTTTCCGGGCTGACGTCATTGAATGAATAGAAGAACGATTTGCATACGGGTATGATGAAAAACATCAGAGCGCCGATAAACCAAAGAGCGATAAATCCGTAGCCGTAAAGCCCTTTCTTCTTTTCATAGGATAGTCTGTGTTTCATTTTATCCTATGACCTCCTTCCCGATGTAATCGTACAGACTGTATGTGGTGCTGCCCTTGGTAACAGTCCTGTCTGTGTAGTTTACTGTGATCTTAGTACCGTTTGAATAGGTAGTTTCGGTGTTTCCGTTTGCAAGCACCTTATAGCCCGTGATCTGCTCCGAAGAAACATCGGAGAGTATCTCCTTAACGAACTTATAAACACTTGCAGCATCTTCTTTCCAGTAATCAGCGTCTGCGTAGTAGTAAGCATCGTAGCGAGTATCCTTGAGCTCGTTAGCTTCTTCAGCCATAAGGTCGAAGTTGAGCGAGCTGCCGACCGCAACTGCGGAGAGGATAACATCGCCGATCTCTGCCTGACCGTTTACAGCAGGTGTTGAGTAAGACTTGATGCCGTGCATAACGATCTGATAGAGCGGTATCTCAGCATCGAAAACATCAAACTTGCTGGAATTGAGCGGAACATCGGTGATCCTGTCAACATAGGGAAGAACATAAGCATTTGCACCGTCTGCGAGGACTGAACCGACCTGATCGTTGAGCTTCTGATAGCCCTCCTGAACCATGGTCTTCATCATTTCTCTTGACGTAGCCTTTCTGCCGTAGTCGCCGTAAATAACTGTCGAAGCAGTTCCGACTGCGATATTGTTAAGGCCGTATTTGCTGTAGCTCTTTGCAAGGTTGTCGAACATCTTTGTGTAAGCTTCGGGAGCAAGGAGCGACATTGCCTTGTAGAATTTGTTTTCGATTCCGTAAGCAGGGTCATAAGTGAACTGCTTGGAATAAGCATTTGAAACTCTGATAGCCGTATCGGTTATCGTCCAGTATCCGTTGCCCGTCTTGAACGTAAGGTTCTGAACGTTCGGATAAATGCTGATGTTGTTGCTTTCCGCGAAGCTGAGAAGGCTGTTGAAATCGGACTTGCCGCCGAGCTTTGAAGCAGGCTTTGCTTTATCCGAGACCTTTTCCTTGATGTCGGCTGTCGTCCACTCGTTGTATGTGGCAACGATATTGTCCGCACCGTCGGCGGAAAGCTCCGAAAGGATATCCTTTGCTTCATCGAACGTTGTAGCTGTGTGCTGCATTGTTACGGGGAAGCCGAGGACGGATTCCTTTTTAAGAACTGCACCGTAAAGATCAACATAGAGCGGAACGTCCTTAACGGAATCGGAAACCGTTACGCCGCAGTCGCCCGTGAGGTAATCTCTGTACTTCTCTGCGATGTCAACGTAATCGACCTCGCTCTTGTCGGACTTTGAAACGGGATAGTAACGGACTTCGAGTTCGGGAACGAGAATGCCTCTCTTCTCGAATACCTTGAGCGGGCTGTCGTTGCTTGCGCCCATCTGATATTCGTCACTTGTTCTTATCTCAAAATCAAAGTAGCAGCTGTTGAAGTCGGTCTTGTTCTGACCGGAAACATAAGCATTGATAGTAGCGGCTGTATCGCCCTTACCGGCAACGACCATCATACCGCTGTTGCCCTTGACGATACCGTACATCGGGAGGTAGACCTGCTGTGTAACTGCGGGAGCGGTCTGCTGAACGGCTGTGATATCTCTGCCGTAGACCTTGCCCGAATAGGTTTTAAGACCTGTTTTGCCGTTGTTGAAATTGATAAGTGCGCCGCTGCCGTCGGGGATAACAAAGTATCCGTTTTCATCGGTAGCTGCAGCGCCGAAGGTCGTCATAAACGAGAGCTTCGTTGTGAGCTTGTCGCCGTCCTCTTCGGTGATCTCGGAGGTATCAACGCTAAGCTTCAGATGATCGTCTTCAAGAGTATAGGTAACGGGAACTGTGATCTTTGCGGAATTGAACTTGTATGTGATCTTTATTCCGTCTTTGGATGTTGTGACCTTAGCCTTGCCCTTTACCTTGCTGTTTGCAGTTGTAGTTTTACGCTTGGAAGGTTCGCCGTATGTAAGCACCATACCTGCTTTAAGCTCCTGTATCTGAGCCTTTTTGCCCGATGAACCGTCGGCGTTGATGGGGTTTGACCACCAGATCTCACCTGTGTTCTTGTCAACGAGTGCAAGGGTTACCTCTTTTTTGTTGACATAGAGCGCAAGCTTGTCGTTTTCCGTAACAAGCTCGGCAGCCGCGAGAGCTTCTTCCTCTGTACGGGGGACATAGTCCTCGTCAGCGGGAGCTTCTTCCTCAGTGTCAGCCTCCTCTGTTCCGGCGGCATCTGTTCCCTCATCGTCCGAGAAAGCAGGTATCGTGAACATCGAAGTCATCATTGCGGCGCAGCAGACGCAGGCAAGTATCTTCTTTATATTGATTCGCATTTATTTCACCACTTTTCGATTTAAAATACTATACACGGAAACGATACGAAAGCTCCGTATAGATAGACAGAACGAAGATTATTACCTGCTGGAACAGTGTAAGAACGAGAACGAGCAGGAACAGGATCGCTATCATCGCAACGATCGTCAGCAATATCAGTGCGATCGTTTTTCCGAACGAGAACTGGTGGACGGCTTTCATCGCTGAGATGACAAGCACAAACGTCCAGCAGAATCCCACAATTTCAAAGAGCTGGATAAAGATATATTCGTCCTTGATAAGAACGTGGGAAAGAAGTGTTCCGATGAGGTAACCCGATATATACGGCACCAATGCATAGGCGCTGTATATAAAGATCTTTTTCATCGAACCCTCTCCGGAGAAGAGGGTACACATCGCCCAGTTGGCAACGACCCAAACCAGGAAAATTATAAAGCTTCGGAAAATATACGGGACTATATTGAATATTTTATCGTAACTGGAATAATACTGGAAACCGTAAAGTCTGCTGTATGCGACCTGCTGGAAAAAGAGGAGGAATACGATGACCCAGGCGATCTTCATAGAGCCTTTTTTCTTCCAGCGAAGGTCCTCAAAGCCTTCAAACGGATGCATTATAACGTGTCTGACGAACTGACCTTCTGTTAAATCGAGCATTTTATGCACCGCCCTTTCCGCTTGAATTCTGCTTTTTCTTCTTTAAGATCTTCTTCGTTACCGACCATGCAACGATGACAACGATGACGATAATGACTATCAGCGTGAAGTTCTGCTTGAGCCACTGGTCACGGTAGCCTTCAAACGCCTTGTTGTAGCGGTTTCTGCTGATCGAGATCTTGAAGTATTTCATTGCTTCTTTGTATTCGCCTTTGTTGAAAAGAGCGTTTCCGATACCGATATAAGCACGGCGGTAGTTTCCGTCATACTTGAGGACAGCCTTCCAGGGTTCATAAGATTCATCATATTTACCATCGTTGTAAAGGTTGGAGGCCTCAGTAACGATCTCACCGAATGCTGTTCTTGTAAATACTGTAACGGAATTCTTACGGGAATCGAGAACATAGATATGATTATCGTGGCTCTCGATAGCGGAAGCCGAGCGGAATGTGCCGAGCTGTTCGCCGGAGCCGCCCATTATGAAGAGAAGCCATGCTTCCTTATCATACTGGAAGATACGTCCGTGCTGGAAATCGAGGATATTGAGCTCGCCGTTGGGTCCGATATCGATATCGGTAAGGCTTGAGTTCTTTGCGTAGATCGAGTAGTAAGTCGGGCTCTTGTCGCCGAACTGGAACTCGTTGTCGACACCGAGGGAGTCGAGAATGTTGTTGCCCTCAGGATTGAGCTTCTTAACAAGGTCTGTTGTTGTTTCTGTGGACTCTGTTACCGTGTAGATGAAGCCCTTTTCATCGATATCGAAGTTTGTGAAGCCGATAGGAGTGGACTTAGCTGTTCTTGCTCTCTGTTCCTCGGTCGAAATGAGGTTCCAGAATGCGTTTGCAAGAACCTCGGCAGTCTGTTCAACTCGGTTCGCACCGTAGAATCCGAGGAATTTGCCCTCTCTGTCGAACATTACCGCACCCTTTGTTACGGATTTAACGACAACATAGACATTTTCAGCCTTATCGACGATGACTTTGCTCGGGTTGTATGTAAGGTCTTTTCCGTAAAGCTCGGAATCAGGCTTGCCGAACACCTTATCGATATTTCCGTTGATATCGCACTTGATAACACGCTCATTTTCGTTATCTGCGATATAAACATACTCTGTATACGGGTCAACATAAACGCCGGTCGGCTTTTTGAGCGTTGTGGCTTCACCGTTGTAGGTGAAGTTCTCCATAACTCTTACGAGCTTGAAGTTGAGGTCGGTAACAACTATTCTGTTGTTTCCCCTGTCAGCTATATACATAAGATCATCGTGTGAAACGAAGAGGTCGGCAGGCTCGCTCAGAGCGCCGCAGCCGATTTCATCGCCGCTTACGAAGTAATCCGCAGTATATCCTACCTGAGAGGATATCGGATCGCCCCATCTGTCATAGCTGTAAGGGTTATATGCTTCGGAAGCGGAAACGTTGACCGCGAGAGCGGAAACCGTCATCACTGCCGCCGAAAGACATGAGATAAGCTTTTTCAAGCTTGACATATTATCACCCTTTCCATATTTCTTTTAATCCTTCATACCTGCGTGAGCCATTGTTTCCATAACGTTGCTCTGCGCTGCGATAAATACTGCAAGCGGCGGTATCATAAGAACAACTGCGGACGCTGCGATAGCACCCTGTCTTGCAATACCTGCTGCTGCGATCTGCTGAACTACGGTCGGGATAGTTTTGAGTGCCTCATCATAAACGAGGTTGCCGCCCGTTGAGTTCCAAGCAGCCTGGAACTGGAAGATGATAATTGTCATGATAGCAGGCTTCATATTCGGCATAACTACCTGCCAGCAAATTCTGAAAAGGCCTGCGCCGTCGACCTTTGCCGCTTCGATCATAGCATCGGGGATAGTACCAACGCTGTTGATCATAAGGTAAAGACCCATTGAAGAAGCAACGATCGGGAGGATAAGTGCGGAGTATGTATTGATCATACCGAGCTTAGCCATTACGATGTACTGCATGATGTACGTTACCTGGCTGTTGAAGAGGAGCGCGATAACGACCGTCTTGTTGATGAGCTTAACGCCGGGGAATCTGCACTTTGCAAGAATGAATGAAGCCATACAAGCAAAGATAACGTGAAGAACAGTTGCCGCGATAGTTACATACAAGCTGTTGAGAACGTTTCTGGAGAACGGTACCCAGGAGTTGTTTGCGACCTGGAACAGATCTCTGAAGTTATCGCCCGTCGGGTTGATCGCATAAAGCTTAGGCGGCATGATGAAGATTTCCTGCACAGGCTTTATGGAAGTGATGATCGCAATATAGATAGGTGCGATCATAAACAAGCCGAGTAAAGCAAGCAGTATAAAGATACCGATGTCGTTCGTCCAGGACTTGCCGACACGCTTATTTGTACCCTTGGATTTTTCCATTTTTCTATGCTCTTTTTCGCGGCGCTTTCTGAGCGCTTCAAGAGCAGCAGCATTCTCAGCCTCGATCTGAGCCTGTATCTGAGAAGGCTTTAATTCTTTTTTTGCCATTATGATCTCACCCCTTTAGTTATTCATATATTTGCCGAGGACCTTGGTTATGAGCTTGTTACACAGGAGCATTACAAGGAACAGCACGAAGCATATTGCCGAGGAATAACCCATTTCGTAACGAACCCAGCCGTAGTCGAATGCGTGAGTCATAATAGTATGAACCTTATAGTCCGTGGACGGGAAGCCTGCGAGCATACGTCCTACGATATCGACCGTGAAGCAGGATACGATCTGCATAACAGCGGCGAACATAAGCTGAGGACCCATTGACGGGATAGTGATGTAGATAAGCTCCTGTGTACGGTTTTTGATGCCTTCGATAGCACCGGCTTCGTACATGGACTTATCGATACCCTGGAAACCTGCACGAAGGGCAAGGAAGCCTGCGCCCATTGAGATCCAGAGCTGAACCACGATAACGCAGGGGAGAACGTAGTTTGCGTCTGTGAGCCACTGGATAGCGCCCGTTGTGAAGCCGAGGGAGTTAAGGAATGCATTGAGGTAGCCGTAGGAGTCACCCGAGAAGATGAGCTGCCATACGAAGTAGATATTTCCTGCCATTGACGGAGCATAGAAAATAAGTGTGAAAACCGTCTTGAGCACGGGGTGAAGCTCGTTTATGAGCCATGCAAGCATAAAGCTGAGTGCATAGCTCAACGGGCCTGTGAAAACTGCGAAGATAAGTGTTGTTCTGATGGACTTGATAAATACATCGTCCTCAACGAAAAGGGTGTAGAAGTTATCAAATCCAACGAATTTCGGCGGAAAATGCGCCATATCAAAGTCGGTGAAGCCCATAGGCAGCGACATGATAACCGGTATAACGGTGAACATGATAAAGAAGATCATAAACGGTGCGATCATACCGTAGCATCCGATATTTCTCCTCATTTCATGGAGTGTATATTGGAAATTCTCCTTAAAAGTGTGTTTCTGTTCACTTCTGAGCAGAATTTCTTTTTTCTGGGTCTGTTCAGCCAAAGGTAACCCTCCAATCTTTAAGAATCTAAGCCGAGATTATGGCGCTTTCTCGTGATTTCGTTGTTGATATCGATATTGTAAAGACGAAGTGTTTCTCTTGCGTTTTCCTTATCGTTTACAACAGCACGGAATGCGTTCATAATACCACGGGTAACAACGTAGGATGACGGAATGATAGGAATTTCTTCGAGCTGATCCATCTGGAAGAGGATCTTATCGAGGTCGGAATTCGACCAGTTGAGCTTCTTCAAAGCATCGATGTTTGCGCTTTCAAAACGTCCGAGAGGGCCCATAACGCCTTCAACATTCTGACCGTATTCAACGAGTGTATCGGTCTCTGTGAACCACTTGATGAATTCCCAGGCAGCACCAACGTTCTTGCAGTCCTTGAGGATAATTGCGCCCGAACCGTTGGAGTTGGCAGCATAGGAAACAGTGCCGTCCTCGCGAACAGTTCCCGGAACGTGGGTGAAATCCCAGAGTCCCTTTATTTCGGGAGCAGCTCTGTTGAGCTGATTATAGAATGTACAGTAGTTCTGGATAACGATAGGAGCTTCACCTGTTCTGAAACGTGTGAACGCATCATACTGCTGGTCAAACTGATAAACGTTATAAAGCTCTGTCCATGTTGCGAATGCATTTACAGCTTCGAGGCTGTCGAAATTCGTCGCAGTCTGCTCATCATTATAATAGTTCGTACCTGACTGGAGCATGAGGAGCGCGAATGTGTGACCTGATTCAGTTGCAGGGGAAACAGCCGTACCGTTTACGTTCGTAGGAAGGATAAGACCCGGCTGCATATATTTTCTCTGGAGAGCAGGGAGCATATCGATGAAGTCGTCCCAGGTGTCCGGCGGAGCATCGATGCCGACTTCTGCAAGCATATCCTTACGATAGAACATCATCGGGAAGGTTCTTGTGAGCGGAATACCGTAAACATGACCGTCATAAGTATACATAACAGTCGCTTCCTCCTGGAAACGATCAGCTACTTCTTCATAATCGGGGAGGTCGTCAACGCTCTTTACAAGATCTCTGATAGCAAGGTTTACAGGGAATTCACCGCCGATAAAGAGTGCAACGTCAGGACCCTTGCCTGCGAGGACCGCTTCCATAATAGTACCCTGAACGAGGTTGATTGAAACATCAATGCCCGTTTCGGGAACGAACTGTGAATCGGTCATCTGCTTGATGATGTTTGTCTGGTCACGGCCGATGCCGACCCAAACGTTGATAGAATCAGCCGTTACATCGGAGAGGACTGTGTAATCCTCAAAGAACGAACCGACGAGAGCCTTTGTGCTGAATGAAAGGGACTTGAAGAAATTTTTCTTGGCGGAAGTAACCTTCTGATCAGCGGGAACAAGCTCGATAAAGTCTATCTCGAGCGGCTGGCTTCTGTACTGACGCATCCAGGAAGAAACGGCAGTAACGTTATCCTTGATACCGCTGGAAGAAACGTAATTTGGGATCTTGTTCGGACGCTTTATACACTTGTCAAAAACGTCAGCAAGACGGTCGAGAACAGCAGCTTCCGAACCATCGATGCCTGCGATCTCTTCGATAGCGGCACGGGTCTCACGGAGCTCAACGGAGAGTCTTTCAAAAACGCCGAGAAGCTCAGGGATCTGTCTGTGAACGAAATAGTCTGTGTATTTATCGGGCGAAGGACCTGTTATCATAAGTATCTGCATATAATACTGGTTTGCTTCGTACACGATATTGTCGAGTTTGCGCATATATTCACCGATAGCGCCCGGGATACATTCAAGAGTGAGTGTATGCTTGCCCTTGTCTAGATAGATATATGCAGGGTCGCCGTTTTCATCCTCGGGGACAACGGACACCCAGTTTGTGCTGTAGTAAAACTTTATTTCGCTAAAGGCATCAGAGGGAACTTCGCCGTCGATATAAAGTCTTCTGTTGGAGAAAAGTCCGCGGAGCTCGTTCTGACGGCTCTTAAGATTTACCTTATAGTAGCCTGCTTCAGCAACATCGATCTCCCATGTGATAGCCTGACCCGACTGATCCCAAGTACCGTCGCCGACAGTGTTGTAACGCTGCTTGGTCGGATTTGAAGGTTCGGTTAGGTAGTTGCCGCGGTCATAAGTAGGGAAAAGTGTCTGCGAGTTTGTGTATGTATAGCGTTCGCCCTGAACCTTGATAGGCTCTGCGGAAGCATTTTTTGCAAGCTCGTCATCGGACGGCTTCACATACTTATCGTAACCCTTTTCGTTATAGAGCTTGATATACTCGATAGCGACCATAGCTCTTTCGGAGTTGATAGAAATAGTGTGTTCGCCTGCTTCGAGGTAGAAGAGAAGCGGTTCGTTGAACAGACCGTCCTCGTCCTTGAACGAAGTTGTTGTCCACATCGGCATTTCGACCTGCGGAGGACGAATTTCGTTATCCTTAGCATCGGGAGCGATCGGATATTTGCTCGTCCAGATACGGGGGATATTGATTCTCGTAGCTGTATCATACGGAGATTCTCCGTCAATAAGCACAGAAAATTCGGTAGTCGTTGTACTTCCCGTGATCTGGTAGTACGACATACCGATGTTGTAAGCGCCTGTTTCGGGAACGTTTACGGTGAAGTCAACAGTACCCTCCTCATTGCCCCAGACAACGATGTTATCCTTACCCTCGTAGGATTCCACACTGACCTGAGCGCCGTCACGAGCACCCTTATAAGTTAAGAATGCTTCCTTATCGGGGCGTTTTGACCCTGATATTTCGTCGTAATAGTCGCTGTAAGTATTTTGTTCTTCGTAAGAGAACGTTTCCTGCCCGGAGGACTGTGCCGCCGTTGTTTCCGTTGTTTCCGCACTGTCGGCAGTGACGGGAACAGCCGCAAAAGTAGTGACCGCAAGCATCAGCGCGGTCAGGGCTGAAACAATTCTCCTGAAATTAGTTTTACTCGACAACAGACAAACCACCTTTCATTAAAACTGCATATCTGTTTTAGTCTGTACTCAAAAAACAGGGATTGTGATGCTTATGTTAAAACCTGCTGAAAAATTTGCACACAATGTCTGAAAATATAATGAGTTATACTAATATTATAACAATTTACACAATGCTTGTCAAGGTTATATTTTAGTTTTTGTTCACTATCGCGCCGTTGTTCATATTTTATAAATATTTAATTTCTTTTTCAAACGTTTACGTTTAACCTTTTTTGTTCAGTTTAGACTATACGGTGGAAATTTGTTGTGCAATATCACAATTAGCGTGCTAAAAAAATTAATATTCTCAAACTCTCTTTTTTGACATATTGTGCCGTAAGTAATACTAAACACCAATAAAATACAGGAAAAATCTGCGCCGAAATCCTATATATGCGAGATTATCGGCTTGATTTTTTCCAAATTTTAAATGGTATTTAGTATAATACATTCGGCATTTCAATTTGGTCGCTATATCAACTCTGTGTATATCCTTATCAAAGCAGTAACTCGCAGCTTTTCTTCAAACTAAAAACCCTCCGCCGAACTTTTTCAATCGGCGGAGGGTTTAGGGCAACAAAAAACCGCTGTCCGTTCTGCATACGGACAGCGGTCATATTTTTGATGTTAGAATAACTTAGCTTAAACACCCGAAAGTAATTTCAGTAAAGTTATCTTTCATGAAGCTTTGCGCAATGTATGTTAATACATTTCGTACCGTCTTAGAACGGTGCGATCTTAGCCTCTCTTCTTAGCAACTACTGCTGCAGCAGCAAGAGCTACAGGGATAACTGCGAGAGCGATAGGAGCGTTGCCTGTTGCAGGGTTCTCAGGAACTACTGTATCATCAGCAGCATCTGTTGTATCGTCAGCAACATCTGTGTCGTCAGCATCAACATCATCTGTGTCGTCTGCATCAACATCATCAGCACCGTCATCGATATCGTCTGCACCATCGTCAATATCAGCATCAGCATCGTCGCCAGCTTCGTCGAGGTCTTCGCCGTCATCAGCAGCGCCAGCATCTGTGGAAGCATCGTCAGCAGCAAGTGTGTAACCTGCTACATCCATAGAATCCCAGTACCAGTCAGAAGATGTAGCAAGCTGGAGTGTTCTAAGTGCAGATGCAGGATGAACGAATGCGTTACCACCAGTCATATCAGACCAGCTGAAGGATACAGCAGTCTTGCTGTAAACGAAAGGTGTGATAGAGCTCTGGTTCATTGTGAGCTGGTTGTTTGCAACAAGAGCAGCATTGAAGAGGTTGTTGAATGTGTAGCTGTCGGAGTAAACATTACCTGTAGCCTCATCACCAAAGAGATTGTAAAGAGCCTGTGGGAAGGACTTAAATGAATCGTCACCCATCCAGCTGTCTGCTGTAGGAACACCTGTTACATAGTAATCCTGGTAAACTCTCTTAATAGAGTTTGTGGACCAGTTGCCTGCATTTTCGTTAGCATCAAGATATGCCTTTGTAAATACGTTATCTGTAGCTGTGTTGAATGTGAATACAACATCATCATAGTTAGCGATCATATCGTTAACAACTGCAGGAACGTTAACATAGCCGTTATCCTTATCCTTTGTGCCCTTAGTAGCAAGACGGCCAAAAATCTCAGATGTGCCTGTCTTTGTGTTAGAAACAGTCTTCATAGGCTTCTTAACGTCTGTCTTAACAAGTTCGCCCTTGCCGTTAGACATTACATTTGCACCTGTCTTTGGATCAGCGATTGCTGCACTATCAACAACCTTAGGATATGTGTGTGCATCATCAAGCTGGCAGTAGATCTTCTGAGCCGATACGCTTGCGCTGAGTGCGCCCTGATCTTCAAATGTAAGAGCGTTTGTATCATGCTTTACAGAAACGTCGATCTGTGAACCTGCACCGGCAAAAGCATTAAGAATACCCTTACCCTGTGTGGAGTTTTCAAGGTCAACTCTGAGAACTGCGCCAACAGCTGTTCTATCTGTTACTGCACCTGTTGTATCATTTACATCCTCACCATTTGCATTTACATAGTAGAAAGATGTTGTTCCGTCATATTCCTTGGAACCGGTGTTTGTTGTAAATGTGAATGTGTAGTACTGCTTTGTGGAAAGGTCAGTAGCAACAACTGTGATTGTGTTGTTGAGAGCAGAGAAATCCTTTGCTGCAACAGACTTAGTAGCATCGAAGCCCTTAAGTGTGTTTACAGGATAGAAGATAGCAAGCTGCTTAGCATCGAACTTGATGTCCTTAGCTACGAAAGAAAGGCTGGAAACCTTAGCTTCTTCCTTAATTGTGAGATCATAGTGAAGGGACTGTGCTTCTGTTGCGTTTTCGTCAACAGCGGAAACTGTTGTAGCCATTGCAGATACGGCCATTGCGCATGCAGCTACTGCTGCGATTGTCTTTTTCATGTTCATGAAAAATTCCTCCTTGTTTTGTTTTGTTTTTCTTTATTTATTTCCAAATATAAAATGGAAATCAATAGAATGTTGGTGTTCCGAGTGCTTATACGTTTTATGTACTCACTCTTAACATCGTGCTTTTATTCTACCATTTCATTCGCAAACTGTCAATGTACATCTGTCACAAATTTAAAATTCAAAATTCGGTGTATTATATAATTTTTTACTAAAAATCAGCCGAATAAGCCGATTTTATGCGTTTTTTTGTTACTTTGCGTTACCGTTTGTAACTCCTTTGTAATCTTTTACACCACAAGGACTTAACGGAATATATTGAAATATTTTATACCGCCCGTGAGCTTTCTGAGCATTTCAAGGCGTACCTTATCCCTTGTTTCGGGCTTTGCAAAATAGTACATATAGGTTTCGAGCATCTCGATATCGGAGGCACTTCTGCCCTCGAGCTTGAACTCCCTGAATCCCATCGGGAGATATTTTTCCTGAATGGCTTCGGGCGAGATAAATGTCGGCAGTTCCGTGATATCATAGATCGTTCTTGACATAAACGGACATTCAAAGTCCTTGAATGTAAGCTGTCCGCCGACTGCGGAATAGCCTGCATTGCAGCGTTCGATCTGCATTTTTCCGATCGCCTTGTAATGCTCGCCGCGGCGGGGGCAGTTCGGCTGACAGAGCGCATTTACAAGAATTTCGCATCTGCCTTTGTCCTTTATCTTTTCAAGCTCGTCAAATTTATTGTTCCAGTTATAGTCGAGAACGACAAGGTTATAGGGCTTTTCAAGCTCGGCATTTACGCCGTCCATGTCCCTTATCTCCTTGCAGGTCGAGGAGGTTATCTTATACCGCGGGTAATTTTCACGGATATATTTTTCGAGCATCTCACTCATAACAATGACCTGATTTATGCCGTTGTCAGCCATTTTCAGTATCTCATTGCAGTTTTTGTCTGAAAGATGCTCCTCGGTGATAAGAGGGTTCGTGAACGTGAAGCGGATAGGGACTTTCAGCTCGTCAAAGGCCTTGATGATGAATTCGGTGAACTTAGGGTCAAATTCTCCGCTGACACCGCGTCCACCGTTCCACGTCGAACCGTCAAAGCTGCCGAAAACGGAAGCGATCTCCAGTCCGTCGGTGAAATATTCGGGGTGTTCACGGAGGTTTTCTATCATCAGTTTGTTAAGGCTGAAGTGGTTTGTAAAGCTTGGGAGATGAAAATATATACTCATTTTTCTTTTTCCTTTCTCGGGCAAAATAATGCAAAGCCGCCGTTATTCACTCAACATTCTTCTAAGCGAAATATCCGCATCGGCGTATGTTTTTTCGAGGTCGATAGTGGTGAATTCGCCGTTCTCATAGAGAATTTTTCCTGCGCACATCGTCAGCAGGACATTCTGCTTCGAGCCGCTGTAAACGAGATTCTTGGGGATATTGTGGAGAGGGCGCATATTCGGTGCATTGAGGTCGATAACGATAAGGTCGGCTTTCTTGCCCTTTGCGATGCCGTCGCAGCTGTCAAGTCCCATTGCGTTCGCCGAGCCGCAGCAAGCCATACGCAGGATCCTGTCCGCAGGCATTGCCGCCGCATCCTTGAGCTGTATCTTCTGCAAAACAGCCGCAAGGTACATTTCACGGAACATATCGAGGGCGTTGTTGCTCGCCGCACCGTCCGTACCTATTGCAAGCTTTATGCCCTTTTCCGTCATTTTCACAAGCGGAGCGATGCCGCTCGCAAGCTTTGCGTTCGAGCAGGGGTTCGTGACTGCCCAGAGTCCTCTTCTGCGGAAAATTTCGATATCGTTGTCGCTCATATATACGCAGTGGAAACCGCCGCCGCCGTACTCGAACACGCCCGCTCTTTCCATAAGCTCGGTCGGGGTATAGCCGTGTCGTCCGATACACTCCTTCGTTTCGGAGAGAGTTTCGCTGTTGTGGGCGTAAACGGGGGCTTTGTACTTCTTCGCCAGCTCGCCTATGCCGTTGATTATCGAAACGTGAGTTGTATATTCGGCGTGGAAGCCAAGACGGTAGCTGACAAATTCGCTTCTGTCCTTATACTTATTGTATAATGTTTCAAGCTTGTTGAGGGCAAAGTCGCACTCGTCGTCCGAGCCTGCGACCGAACCGCACATTATTGTGCGGAAGCCCGTTTCCTCGGAAGCCTTCGCCATATATTCGGGTTCAAAATACATATCGAAATCCGCCGTTATGCCGCTTGTGAGGTACTCGGCGAAAGCAATTTTCGAGAAAGTATAGATATCATCACCCGTGAGCTTTGCCTCCATTGGGAAAACCTGCTTGAAAAGCCAGTCCTGCAAGGGGAGGTCGTCCGCATACGAGCGGAGGAATGTCATTGCCGAGTGGGTGTGCGCATTCTTGAACGAGGGCATTATAAGGTTGCCGTTGAGGTTTATCTCACGTTCAAAAGCGCCTTTAGGTGCGTTTTCGCTGTCGCCGACGTAGGAAATAACTCTGCCGTCGGTGTGAACCTCGCCGAAATCGACATTCATTCCGTTTTCAAGGCTCAAAATTCGTGCATTGTAAAAGCGTACAGCCATTTCAGTTCATCTCCTTTATCATTTCCGTGTAGCCAAGCTCACGGAATCCCATTTTTTTATACAGATTGTATGCTGTTTCATTTTCGGGTTCGACTTCAAGGCGGTATCTTCCCGTCACGCTGTCGAAGCGTTCAAAAAGCCGCTCGAAGAAGGTATTTCCCAAGCCTTTTCCTCTGAATTCGGGCAAAATATACAAGTCCTCGACCCAGACGGTCAGAGCGGCACTCTCGGTCTGGAAAGTTTTCGCGATAGCGGCATATCCTGCTCTTTCTCCGTTATGGATAAGGATAAACCCCTCAATATAAACGTCCGAGCGCATCATTTCGGCAAAGATAGCTTCAAGCTTTTTCATCGGGAGAGGTTTTTCCACCGCATCGGTGTGGTAAAAGGTATCCGCCGCACCGAGGAAGAACTCCCTGTCTTCTTCCCCGATCTTTCGGACGGAATTTATATCGTATTGATAGAAGAAATCGTCCATAACATAGCCGTTCCCGATATCGGTAACGCCCTCGCCGATACGCTTAAAGCCGAGCTTTTCATAAACTGCAATAGAGTTCGCATTGTATTTGTTCACCGTGAGCCATACCGAACGCAGCGAACGCTCGGAGGCGATATTTTTTATAAGCCTGAAAGCCGCCGAAGCATAGCCCTTTCCGCGGAATTCCTTTTTTATATAAAGCTTGGATAAAAAGAGCCTTTTTCCATCATTTTTTATGGCAGTATAGCCGATATGCTCACCGTTTCGGTGTATATAATAGTATTCGTAGCCGTCATTTTTCATCTGCTCGGTCATAGCTTTTTCCGACTGGAACTTTTCGACCATATAATCTATCTGCTCCGCCGAAAGTATTGAGGGAAACCACTCGTGCCATATCTCGTCTGCGATCGCGGCGAGGTTTCTGACCTGCTCCGCTGATTCTATTTTTATAAGCTTTATTCCGTTCATTCCGTTTTTCTTCTTTCTGAGTGCGCCGAAGAAGCTTTTCAATTGAGCTTCACATTCGGTTCTCATCACTCCGCCTTTTATAATAGTATAGCTTCCGCAAAGCTCAAAGAGATTCGCCCTTGAACCTGCAAAGCCGTTTTTCATATCCGATGCGCCGAAAACAACTCTGTCGAGCCGAGCGTTCGCTATCGCACCTGCGCACATCGGACAGGGTTCAAGCGTGACGAACATTTCGCACCCCGAGAGCCTCCAGCCGCCAAGCTTTTCGCAAGCGCTTGCAATAGCCGATATTTCGGCGTGACCGAGCGCAGTTCTGCCCTTTTCGCGGGTATTTCTTCCCGTTCCGACAATTTCGCCGTCGCTTTTTCTGACTATGACCGCGCCTATCGGAGCTTCGCCGTCAGCGGCGGCTTCATCTGCCAGCATACGCGCTTTTTCCATATAAAATTCGTCATTTCTCATCATACACGCATCACAAAAGTTATATTTATAATAGTATGTATAATTATTATCGTCAAACCGATAACAACGGGGATAGATGAAACGATTATTCCGCACTTGTCGGTAAAGCTGAGATATCTTCCCTTGAAATTCAGCGAAAAGTTATTGCTGTGTTCAATCAGAAGCTTTATAAAGCTTACCAGTCCGACAGCAAGTATCACGAACATCACTGTCATTACGATAAGTCCGCCGTTTTCTTCGCTTGCAAACTCGTCTATCATAAACACGCCGTAGGAAACAGCCGCCATTGTTATGCGCATAAGTATCGCTGTAATGACCGAACCCGTCCGCACGGTGAAATATCCGATTACGAGCGATGAAACGAACACATAGCAGAATGTGCTGAGGTTATAGGTTATGATCGAAGTGAGCAGAGCCGTTATAACTATCGCGAAGCCGTCGCCGAACTGCCTTAAAAGCTGCAGAAGCGCGCCGCGCGTATGTATTTCGCTTATAATGGGTATCAATATTATATGTACTGTTAAATAGAGCACGAGAACAGCCTTGCTGTCGGGTATATCGAAAAGCTTATCTTTTTCTATGCCGACAAAATGCAGTATCTGCTCATAAACGCCCGAAGCCGCTGTACAGCAGCCTGCGGTAAAAAGCATCACGGGGACTGCGTATCTGAAGAGTGTTCTGTTCGTTATCCTTGTCGGTATCATTACCTTTATCGGCATCTGCATTTTTTTATAGACATACAGAAGCGGTATCAGACGCTTTATAACGCTGAAAAAGGTATCTATCGCAAGAATGAGCCATTCATTCCCGTAAAAAGTTTTCGTGTATTTATCGAAATAGATATCCGCGCCGAATACCGTGAGCAGATTCGGAACGGCATATTTATACAAAAGGTCGATGATGCCGAGTATCATCATTGTTACACCGATGACGTTCATAACCCTGCGCAGAGCGTTTCTTTCGGCAGCTTCGGGATAATCCGTCACAAAGCCGTAGCCGTCAAGGTAGGTAAGCTCATTCGGCTTGCTGACATAATAAAATCCGATAGAATCCTTACGCTTTCTCCGCCATGCCTTGAACATTTCGTTATAGGTCTTGTCCTGATAGCGCCAGTTAAGGCGGTCGTCATCAGTTCGGTCGATCTGTTTTAACGGCATAAAAACGCTCCTTTCCGCAGTTATACTTATAAATTATTATATCACGAAATTATGACTATTTATAAACGAAAATATATATATTTTCTAACAATAGAGTTCGTCAGAATCAACAACTACAACGTTTTATTTTTGGCGCATTTTTGTTTATCTTTTTAATTGTTAATAAAACAAACTATTTTAAATTACAAATATTTGCTTTTAAAACAATCTCAATGTTGCTATAATATATCTGAACTCAAAAAATATTTTTGCAGGCAGATCTTATAAGGAAAGGAGCGTTAAATTTGAAAGAGGAAAAAATTCTGGGCTATATCCGACAGATATCTGCGGCCGTAGATGCCCATTGCCGCACAACAAGCGAACAATCGGAGCTTACGCCGATGCAGTGCTTCTGCATAATGTATATCCACGAAAACAAGGGCAGCGATTTCTGTTCGACCGATCTCTGCGATATACTCGGAACGTCCCGAGCCTCTGTTTCGCTTCTTTTAAAAGGACTGAAACAGAAGGGCTATCTTCAGATGATCTCCGTTGAGGGCGACGACCGAAAGAAACAGCTTGAGCTTACGCCGAAAGCTGCCGAATTCACCGTTTTTCTCAAAGAAGATATGAACAGCCTTGACAATGCTTTGACCGAGGGTATCCCAGCCGAAGATATCCCTGTTATCAGCCGAGGACTGGAAATTATGCTCGCAAATATAAAAAAATACCCAAAAGGAGGTATGTGCTGTGATAAAAACACTTATGGCACAGATCAAACAGTATAAGAAAGACACGATACTGACACCGATCTTTACCGCTCTCGAAGTTCTTTTTGAAGTGGTCATTCCGCTCATCACCGCAAAGATAATCGATGACGGCATTTCGGCAGGAAATATGTCCGCTGTTGTAAAGTACGGCATCATTATGATAATCGTTGCATTTCTGAGCCTTGCAAGCGGCGTTCTCGCAGGCAAATACGCTGCGACCGCATCAACGGGCTTTGCCTGCAACCTTCGTCATGCTATGTATGACAACATTCAGCGTTTCTCGTTCTCCAACATCGATAAATTCAGCACGGCAGGACTTATCACCCGTATGACAACGGACGTTACGAACATTCAGAACGCATTCCAGATGGTTATACGAATCGCAGTAAGAGCGCCTTTCACACTTATATGCAGCCTTATAATGTGCGTTGCTATCAACGGCAGACTGAGCTTTATATTCCTTGCTGCGCTCATCTTCCTCGGAGCGGCTCTTTTCCTTATCATCGGCAAGGTATCAAAGATATTTGAAGTTGTATTCAAAAAGTATGACGACCTCAATGCAAGCGTTCAGGAAAACGTTTCGGCTATCCGTGTTGTAAAGGCTTTCGTCCGTGAGGATCACGAAACGACAAAGTTCAAAAACGCTTCCAACTCCATTTATAAGATGTTCGTCAAGGCAGAAAGTCTTATCGCTCTCAACAGCCCGATAATGATGTTCGTTGTTTACTTCTGCATCATTCTCATCTCCTGGCTCGGTGCAAAATTCATCGTTGCCGGCAGCCTTACAACGGGCGAGCTTACATCGCTTTTCTCCTACGTTATGAGCGTTCTTATGGCGCTTATGATGCTTTCGATGATCTTCGTTATGCTCACGATGAGTGAAGCAAGCGCAAAGCGTGTCGTTGAGGTTATCAAGGAAGAACCCGACATCACTAACCCCGAAGCTCCCGATACGGACATTGCTGACGGACGCATCGACTTCAACCACGTCAGCTTCGCTTATGCTCACAGCAGCGGCGAAAACGTCCTCGAAAATATCGATCTCCACATCAATGCAGGCGAAACTATCGGCATCATCGGCGGAACGGGCTGCGGCAAATCGAGCCTTGTAAACCTCATCAGCCGTCTTTACGATGTAACCGACGGCAGCGTTTATGTCGGCGGCAAGGACGTTAAGTCCTACGATCTCGAAGCTCTCCGAAACAGCGTTGCGGTAGTTCTCCAGAAGAACGTTCTTTTCTCGGGAACTATCCTTGACAACCTCCGCTGGGGCAATGAAAATGCTACCGAGGAAGAATGCCGCGCGGTCTGCAAGCTTGCCTGCGCAGATGAATTCATCGAACGCTTCCCCGATGGATACAATACCTATATCGAGCAGGGAGGAAGCAACGTTTCGGGCGGTCAGAAGCAGCGTCTTTGTATCGCAAGAGCGCTCCTCAAAAACCCGAAGGTGCTTATCCTCGACGACTCGACAAGTGCGGTCGATACTGCGACCGATGCAAAAATTCGTGAAGCCTTTGCTCAGAGGATCCCGGGAACAACAAAGATCATCATTTCCCAGCGTATTTCCTCCGTTAAGGACGCTGACAGAGTGCTTGTCCTCGACGACGGCAGGGTAAGCGGCTTCGCTCCCCACGAAAAGCTTCTTGAAACAAACGAGATCTACAAAGAGATCTACGATGCACAGACAAGCGGCAGCGGCGACTTTGACGCACCTGCGGCTGACTGACGGAAAGGAGAGATCAATTTATGCCGGGACCACACGGAAGACCCCCAATGGATATGAAAAATATGAAGAATATGGACACAAAGTCCCTCGGACGTGTTTTTGCGTATCTTTTCAAAAACTATACCGTACACCTTATAATAGTTGTTATCTGCATCATCATCACAGCGATAACAACACTTTACGGAACGCTCTTTATGAAGAGCCTTGTCGATGATTACATCACTCCGCTCGTAAATGACAAGGCAGCAGGACTTGAACCCGACTTCGGACCGCTCGCAGGAGCTATCCTGAAGCTTATCGGCATTTATGCAGTCGGCATCATTACCTCATACGCTTATAACAGAATAATGGTAAACGTTTCGCAGGGTTCGCTCCGAAACCTCAGAAACGACCTTTTCTCGCATATGGAAACCCTCCCGATAAAATATTTCGACACCCACGCTCACGGCGATATAATGTCTATCTACACGAATGATATCGATACTCTCCGTCAGCTCATCGGACAGAGTATCCCACAGCTCATCAACTCGGTAATAACCGTATTAATGAGCTTTGTAAGTATGATAGTGCTGAACATTCCACTCACGATACTGACTGTTTTAATGGTCGGCGTAATGTTCCTCGTTTCGGCAAAGCTCGGCGGAAAGTCATCAGCATTCTTCATCAAGCAGCAGAAAGACCTCGGCAAGGTCAACGGCTATATCGAAGAAATGCTCGAAGGTCAGAAGGTCGTCAAGGTATTCTGCCACGAAGAAAAGGCAAAAGAGGGATTCAACCGCATCAATGACGAGCTTCGTGCAAGCGCCGAAAATGCAAACAAGTTCGCAAACATTCTTATGCCTATCGCAAATAACCTCGGTCATATCAGCTATGTTCTCTGCGCTATCCTCGGAGCAGTCCTTGCGCTCTCGGGCGTGACAGGACTTACCCTCGGTACGCTTATCTCGTTCCTCACACTCAACAAGAACTTCAGCCAGCCTATCACTCAGATCAGCCAGCAGATGAACTCGGTCATTATGGCTATGGCAGGCGCAAAGCGTGTCTTCGACCTTATCGATGAAACGCCTGAGACCGACAACGGCTATGTTGAGCTTGTCAATGCAAAGGAAAACGCAGACGGAACTCTTTCCGAATGTGAAGAAAGAACAGGACTCTGGGCATGGAAGCACCCTCACTCCGAGGACGGCACCGTTACCTATACAAAGCTTGAAGGACGCATCGTTTTTGACGGCGTTGACTTCGGCTATACCGATGACAAGATCGTCCTCCACGATATAAAAATTTCCGCAGCTCCGGGTCAGAAGATCGCATTCGTAGGAAGCACGGGCGCAGGAAAGACCACTATCACGAACCTTATCAACCGTTTCTACGATATTCAGGACGGCAAGATCAGATATGACGGGATCAATATCAATAAGATAAAGAAAGCCGACCTCCGCCGTTCGCTCGGCATCGTTCTTCAGGATACGCACCTCTTCACGGGTACGGTCATGGATAATATCCGCTACGGCAGACTGGACGCAAGCGATGAGGAATGTATCGCGGCGGCAAAGCTTGCAAATGCACACAGCTTTATAAAGCGACTTCCCGAGGGCTATAATACAATGCTCACAGGCGACGGCGCAAATCTTTCACAGGGTCAGCGTCAGCTCCTCGCGATCGCCCGTGCCGCAGTAGCAGACCCGCCCGCACTTATCCTCGACGAAGCAACATCTTCTATCGATACAAGAACCGAAGCACTCGTCCAGAGAGGTATGGACGGACTTATGTACGGCAGAACGACATTCGTTATCGCGCACAGACTTTCGACCGTAAAGAATTCCGACTGCATTATGGTACTTGAGCAGGGAAGAATAATCGAACGCGGTCCTCACGATAAGCTTATCGAAGAAAAGGGCAGATACTATCAGCTCTATACGGGAAAATCAATTGCAAATTAAGAATTAAATTCGGAATTCGGAATTATTTATATTCCGTTAATTCGCAGCAAAAATCGTAGAGGCGGATTCTATATCCGTCCATTGCGAAAAACTATATTCCGGGTGAATTTTTCATACAGATATAATAAGACCGCCGACCGTGTAAAAGGGATAACCTTTACGCGGTCGGCGGTTTTTGTTATTCTCAATATTTTCTTATGTCGTAAGAGCCTCCGCCGAGTTCGCAGACTTCGATCACGCATTTCGGGAGAGCTTTTTTTATTGCCTTTGCGGTCTCGTCCGAGATGCCCGTGAAATCGAGCGTGAGCTTTTTGAGCTTTTTCAGCGTTGAGAGCTTCTGCATGTTTTTTATTCCGCAGGATGAGCCGTCCGAGATGCTCAGCTCCTTTATATCCATTCCCTCTATCCAGTTTACATTGAATGAGGCGTTATTGTTGTATATCTGAAGGCTGTCGATGTTCTCGCAGTCCTTGAGGTTTATCATATCCGTAAATTCGCTGAGCCATATCGAAACATTTTTCAGGCTCTTATTCCCGAAAAGGCGCACGTCATTGCAGCCCATGATAAAAAGATTTTCAAGGCTTTTCAGATCCTTTATAAAGGACATATCATACGTTCTGCCGTTGTTGATATCCATGAGCCGAAGTGTTTTAAGTCCTGCAAGGTTTCTCATTCCATCAGTGAAAGAGCTTTTTACATAGGAAAGTGAAAGCTCGTCCAGCGCAAGGCTTCCGATAAAGGAAAGATCGTCGTCGTTTGAGTCGACGGAAAGACTGCGCAGGCGGTTCATCTTGGTCTTGGCGGCGGCGCTAAGGTTGGTCGTGTTTCCCGAGACATCGAGCGTTTCGAGAGCGTCAAGCTTTGAAAGGAACGACATATCCGTTCTTTCCGAGGTGAGGGTAACAGAAAGGGAGCGAAGCTTTTTGAAACTGCCTATCAAAGCAGCATCGTCACCGCCGATGTTTTTCAGCTCCAGCGTTTTCAGCCTTTTTAGCCCCTTTAGCGGAGCGATATCCTTTATCGCAGACGCTCTTACATCAAGATAAAGCTCCGTCACATTTTTCAAGTGGGAGACGGGGTCTATGCTCTCGCAGACCTTATCCGCCCATGTGCTTGTGTAGCGGAATTTTTTCAGCCCCGTGAGCTTTTTCAGGAAGGAAAGATCCTCCGAACCGCTGCACTGGTGCAGACCGAGCCATACAAGATCGTCGAGCTTGCTAAGATAGGATATGTTGCTGACATCTGCCCTTATAACGACAAGGTTCTGCAGTTTCGGGAGCTTCTCCGCAACGGCTTTGATATCGACCGTATTATCCCCGACATAGTAATACTTTTTGAACGACGGGTCATACATCGTATCAAGGTATTCATATTCGCCCTTTTCGCCCTTTACAAAGCATATCTGCTTTGCGTTGACGGAAATTTTGTTGCCGTAAAGAACGACCTTTTCCGACTTTTCGGTTTTCGCCGCAAAGCACCACAACGGCAGAACGGTAACAGCGATCACAAGCGCACACAGTAAACATAGAATTCTCTGCATTTTATTACCCCCAAGCAAATTATTATAATAAAATCTTATCATAAGCGAAATATTTTGTCAACATTATATAACAAAAATTAAAAAATTTTATCTCTCTTTGAACGACTTAAAAGCTATAATATCACTCACGGTATTCTCGAACCATTCCTTTTGTGAAGCCTTCGTCATAAGGCGGATACGACTGTATCCTGCGGCATCGGCGAGGTCTTGGTCATCGCTGTCCAGACATTCTCTTATAACGGGTGCGGCATCTGCGGAGAGGTCATCGGGGAACGCCGTCATAACGCCTTTTTCGATAAGCTTTGCATCATACCTTGCGATAAGTCCGTCCGCATTGCAGAAGCAGAGCAGAAGCGAGGCTATGGTTATTACTGCCGCGCCTACGCTTGCCGCACGGAACTTTTTAAAGCGTGAGATAATTATAAGCACGAACACTGCCGCAAGAATGAACATTGCCCATGAGGTATAAACACGCTTTGATGTCAGTCCGAAGCGGTCGATATAGAGGAGCATTTTGCTTTCGGCGGTCGCGATAAGGATAAGCGTAAACACAGAGAGAATGACCGTGACGGTTTTGAGCGCGGTATTTTTCCCGTCCCTGCGGCAGAATGCATTAACGGCGGCTATTACGGCGAGGTTTATAACTGCTACTGCGCAAAGCTCAAAAAATCCTCTTCGTGCATATTCCGATGCGCTGAATTTTTCGGGAAGAACTCCGCCGAATGCGGAAATGAAATAGCCAAGCTGTGAGAAGAAAAACAGCACATATACTATTAAAATAGGAGCTGTAAATGCGCAGACGAGAGCAGGCGGAGCAAAGCGCATTTTCCCGTTTTTTGCTTCGTACAAAGCCTCGTCCGTGCGAAGCTTTCCCTTTGAGGAAACCGCGCCAAAGATAACGCCGAACAGCAGGAACGACACAGGCAGACCGACGAGAAAAAGCCAGAACTCGGTAAGGCTTATGCCGTCAAAGATCCGTCCGAGCATATCCTCAAAGCCGCCGTCCGCACTCATAAGCAGTACGCAGACAACGACCGTTATCGGCAGTGAGAGCATAAGTCCGATCACTGCATAGCCGACATTTTTCGCACCGCTCTTTCGGCGGAAGATACCGCAGGCGGCTTTCGGGCAGGCGGTAAAATTGCGTTTCGGTACGCCGAAAACCGCTTCGCAGATGCTGTGAAAAGCACTTTCGCCGAAGCCTTTCCACTCGGGATTGTTCAGTGCGAACGCCCACATCGCATAATATACAGCCGCAAAGCAGAACGCCAGAAACCGTATCAGTCCGTTTGCGCTCACGCCCGTTCCGAGAGCAAAAAACGCCGCCGAAACGAAGTAAAGCTTTGACGACCTGCTCCCGTCAGCCTTGCGGAGCTTTGCCAATACTGCCGACAGAGCAAGCACTGCGATAAGGAACAGTGCGGCGGCGATGCCACAGCTATGCTGTAGAAAAAGCTTTATAAAGGTATATCCCGTGAAAAGAAATATCAGCGCAAAAACGCTTTCGGCGGTCGAACAGAACGGCGGTTTTTCAACAGGCGGAGTTTCATTTTCGGGAGAGGCGTTTTCGCTCGGTTCGGACTGTTCGGGACACTCGCTCTGCCCAATCTCTTCTTCGGGAAGAGTATTTTCAACATTCTCGGAAGAATTCGCGGAAAGCTCATCGTGGGTCATTCTTCATCGCTCCTTTCAAAATCAAGGATATCGCCCGGCTTGCAGTCAAGGATATCGCAGAGCTTGTCGAGGGTGGAAAAGCGTATCGCTTTCGCCTTGCCCGTTTTGAGTATCGAGAGATTAGCAGGAGTGATATCAAGCTTTTCCGCAAGCTCGCCCGAGGAGATCTTGCGCTTCGCCATCATAACATCAAGATTAACTATTATAGCCATTTAAGTCACCTTTCCTTAAAGCTGTGAGGATTATATATAATATCAGACGTGCCGTACAGAATATCGCTGCGATGATATATGCCGTTTCCATAATCAGAAATGCAGCGCCTAACAGCAGCGAATCCAGACCTGCGGCATTGCCTATCATCAGACAGATCGGGATCACCAAGAACGGTATAATGACAAACCAGATGAAGAATTCGCCCTTGGAAAATCCGAATTCTATGCCGAGCCTTTCCGCTGCGGCGTATATCACCGAGACCGCCGCCAAGGTCAGCAGGAGCATCATCGGCAGTGCATTTCCACCGTCAGATGCATAACTCAGACCGCACAGCTTTATCATAAGCTCTGCCCACGCAGTTCCGATAATTCCGCAAACGGCAATGCTTATCAGCGACAGCAGAGGATATTTTGCTTTCATATCGTTCCCTCATTCTCTTCCTGAATTTGCACAGCCTTTGCAAAGACGTTTTTCAGCACACGGATTATAAGTCCGAAAAAAGCCGCCGCTGCCGCAATTACGATGAAAGGATATGCCCAGATGCTGTAAACGGCAAGGACTATTCCGACAAGATAACAGCACCACGAAAGGATTCGGATAAGCTTGACATTTTCCCCGATAAAAACTTTTCCTTGGCTTATGTTGGAGAGGAGCTTATTGAGGAAGTAAAGCGCCGTGAACGCAAGCACTGCACAGGCATAAAAAGCTATGTAAAATCCCACGGGGTCAAGTCCCATATCCCACACCAAGGCGAGCGGCCCCCACGACGACGATATCAGCGAGACCGTAGCGTAAATAACGGCGGCGGCAAATATCACCGCAAGCACCCATACGATGACCCTTGAAAGCGTGAGCGACATTGTATCTGTCCATTTTTTGTTTTTCTTATTGTTCATAATGACCGTTCCTTTCTGTATGCGGGATATCACCCCGAGGTTTTTCCCTTTGACAGTATGATAGCACAGCAAATATCATTTGTCAATACCTTTTTATCGATAAACGATAATATTTTCTTGTTTTGCATAAAACCGACATTCAATTTCGGTGCTTTTTGCACAAATATCGAGCTGTACATTTTATCGGACAGTAAAAGCTTGAAAAAAAACGCCTTTTGTGATAGAATAAACACAAAAGGAGAGATCGGAATGGAAAATCAGTTTTACTCAATGCTTTCACGAATGAAGCTTATAAACCGCTGGGGACTTATGCGCAACACAAGGAACGAAAATATCTCCGAACACAGCCTTGAAACGGCAATGATAGCGCACAGCCTTGCGGTCATCGGAAATACCTATTTCGGCAAAAGCTATAACGCCGAAAGATGTGCCCTGCTCGGCGTTTTTCACGATGTTACCGAGATAATAACTGGCGACCTGCCCACTCCCGTGAAGTACGGCAGTCCCGAGATACGCTCCGCCTATAAGCAGGTCGAGGACAATGCGAAAAGCCGACTTGTTTCAATGCTCCCCGAGGAAATGCAGGGCGAAATTTCGCCGCTTTTGTCCCCGGATGAAAACACCTCGGACGAAGAGCGTGAGCTTTGGCGCTTGGTGAAAGCCGCCGACAAGCTTTCGGCGCTGATAAAATGCATAGAGGAGCGTGTGACGGGCAATACCGACTTTGCAAGTGCGGAAAAGGCTACCCTCCGCTCGATAGAGGAAATGGCAATGCCCGAGGCTGATTATTTCGTCAAGAATTTTCTCCCGAGCTATGGCAAGACGCTGGACGAACAGGCGGGGAATTAATGCGTAATTTTATGTACTTTAGTAAATATAGAATATACCATAAACAGATTGGAAAGGTAGTAATGTATCAGAGTAATTTTGAAAAATAGCTTAATTCCGATAAGATAACTTTGACGTAATGGAGTTATATTTATACACAAATGTCAATTCATTCTATTTTTTATGCTGTTTGTCGAATATAGGTTGATATTATCGAATAACCATATATGATTATAGTATAAAATTAATAATCTATTGATTATGAAAGGATGATTCAATGAAACTAAAAATGGTAATATCATTACTGGCTTGTTTAGCTATGGTTTTTACAATATGTCCGCAAACCACAGCCACTAATGAAATATTTAGCGAGGTGATGATGGAAGAAGTCGATGACGGTGACACGTCAAATTATGATGTAGAATACATAGATTCTTTTGTATTAACCGACCCAAAATCAACCGTTGCAATGCAGAAAGCGCACAAGCTCGATCTTACAGTTAACCCTAATAGAGTAAGACGGACAACTACTTCTTACAACTTGGAAGTCAATGACATTATAGTATTCGATTTTACATATACGCCCGCATTAGATAGTACCGAATTTAGAATAGGAATTTATGAAATAAATACAAAGAAAACAACCTATTTTGTATTTTCTGGAGGTACGTTAAAAGGAAATTATACCATAAAAACAGCAGGAGAATACAAAATAGAATTAAAAAATTTATCAACACAAGCTGTTACATTAAGCGGAACGTTTATACCGTGTAAGTTTACAGATATAGGTGTTCCGTTGATTGCTCAGGAAGATAGCAATTTATGTTGGGCAGCTTGCTCCGAAATGATTTCAGAATATTATGGTTGTTCTGTCACGCAAGAAGCTATAGTTAAACACGTGAAGAATACAGATAAAATGGTCAATGAAACCGGCACAGAAAGTGATATAAAAAAAGCAATTGAATATGCAACAGATACGAAACATACGTGTTCCGGATCCTATACGGCTGCTACCAGTATATCAAATATTTCAAATGAAATAAACAAAAAAAGACCGGTAATAATGCTTTTTGTGAAGTCAGCTGGAAATCATGTTTGTGTGGCAACAGCTACTGACGACCAAGACATGTTTGTTAGATATAATAATCCGTCACCAGTAAATAAGGGAAATGTTATAACCGCGAAATATGAAACTATAACATCAAGTAAAACAAATAAATATACTAAATATATGACTGTAAGTTAATGGAAGAGGTGCTTATTATGATAAAAAAATTTTTGAGTGCGGTGCTTGGTTTTGCCGCTGTTATGGCGGTCTCCGTTACGGCGTATGCATACGAACCGACGGATGAATTTTACGCAGACGAAAGCATTGCCAATGATATAAGTTCAAATTTATACGGCGGCGATCTGGGCAGTTACGGTTTTTTATACGGAACACAGAATGTTACGTTCGATTTTGAAAAGGCTATGCCGTTTTATGTGCTGGACTACTCAAAATCGTTCGAGGCTGAGACTGCGGCTGATATGCTCATATTCTCGGGATATTATATCGTTCCTACACTTGATGAAAATAATGCTCTGATAGCTTTTACGGAATTTCAGCAGATCGATGATGTTGAGACCGCTTTGGAAAAGTACAGCTCGTACTTGTCCCAGTGCGATGAAAAGAAATATAATGCCTTTTTGGAAAAGAGTACGGAACATTCGGGCGAATGGGAGATAGTCGGCACTTCCGTGGGCGGTTATAACGTGGAGCTTTATGATTTCATCCGTTCAGACGAGCCTGCATACAGCGAGATAATGTCCTATGAGCGAGCATATCTCACCGAAGACAACATCGGATACAATATCCTGCTGGTCTCCGATAATGAAGAAAAGTATTTCAGCTTTTATAATTACCTTAAAAACGAAAATTATTTTATCAGCGGAGAAGAACTGCTTGAAAATGCAAGGGAACAATACACCGAATTTCTGAATTCGGACGGCGATGTAGCCGGAGCAGAGGGCGATGATTTTGAGGTAAGCGATAACTGGATTGTCGAATATCCCGACGAAGAAACCGAAGATACGGCAGCAGACGATACTCAGACGACTGAAACCGAACCGACAAAGGAAGAACCCGAAGTGCCGAATCCTCAGACGGGTCATTACCCCACAGCGGCAGTTCTGGCGGCGGTATCTGCGGCGGCAATTTGCGTTATCGGAGCAAATAAACATTCGGGAAGATAAGAGTTCGCCGATACTGCTTTTTCGGAACAGATATTTTAGAGAACAAGAGCATCACAATTGAGCGATGCTCTTGTTTTTTATTTTCAGATATGGTATATTATGTATAAATAGTATAGGAAAAATTTGTGGGAACGTGATAATTATGTTGAGCTTTTATCTTACACTCATAGATGAACCGAGCGATAAGGAAAAATTTACAGAGATATATGAGCATTACAAAGGAATGATGATGCAAAAGGCGATGTCGATCTTACACAGTTCCGCACTCGCCGAAGAAGCTGTTCAGGAGAGCTTTGTAAAGATAGCAAAAAATATTTTTAAAATTTCTTCTCCTGTTTGTAGTAAAACGGCTTCTTTCATCGTTATTATAGTTAGAAACACTTCTTATGATATTCTGCGCAGGGAAAAACCCGATAGGAATGTTTCGCTTGACGAAGAAATATCCGCAGAAAATATTGAGATGCCCGATATAAATGAAGTCCTTTCGACCGTTGGGATAAACTTTATTCTGGAAGTTATCAACGGAATGGACGACAAATACCGTGACGCATTATCGCTCAAATATCTGTACGGATACAGCAACAGCGAGATCGCCAAGCTGATCGGCATTACCGAAAAAAATGCCGAAATGCGCATTTACAGAGCAAAAGCTATTTTAAAAGCAAAATTGGAGGAGAATGGTTATGTCTTTAAGTAAGGGAGCGAACGAACGCCTTTGGGACGCTGTTATCAAAGAAGCACTGATTGAATCCATGCGGCTCGAACTTGACGAAGCGGAGCAAAATGCCGAACCGCACAGCTTTTCACCGCAGTTTGAGCATAACATGAAAAAACTGAGCAGGAGCATTGGCATAAAGGAAAAAAGCCGTGCGGCTGTTAAGGTCATCTGTAAATTTGCAGTCACAGCGGCGGCGGTAATGGGCATTTCTTTCGGCGGTCTGCTCACACAGCATGAGGTTTATGCCGCTGTCAGCAATGTTGTCAGAGATGTATTTTCAACGCACGACAAATACACATATCAGGGCAGCTTTGATTCCGATGATATGGATTTTGACTACTCCATAGAGCCGGGATATATTCCCGAGGGATATGAACTTCGAACGGTCAATTATTTGGGAAATGCAAAGCTTATGATCTATGAAACGGACGATGAGATAAAGCTTTATTTTGATTACAGCTTTGCCGATGCTACTTCATTAACTGTTGATAACGAAAGACACAGCTATAAAGAAATAAACCAAAACGATACAACCTACTATTTTTATAAATCGGACGATGAAAATGATTACAGTATGTTGATATGGTATGATGAAAGGCACTCTTATCTCATTACTGCACAACTTTCCAAAGAAGAATTTGTTAAAATTGCCGAAAATATAAAATCTTGAAAAATATTGTAGTAAATCGGATAAGATTGTCGTTTTAGTATATGTAAGGCAATTTTATCAAGGAGAGTGGTTTTTATAAAAAACAAAATAAAATACCTGATCGCATTAATGCTGTCGTGCTTTATGCTCGGAATGATGTCGGTCACTGCATTTGCCGATCAGATACAGCCATGTTATTCCGACACAAACCCAACAAAGCTTTTGTTGAGTTTTTCTTCCGGTAAAGCGACCTGCTCGGTCATGATAACGGGCGGATCGGGTACGACAAGCATAACTAACTGCACAATGACCCTTACCGATGACAACGGAACGGTAATAGCATCTTGGAGCAATCTATCTTCATCGGGAGACTCTTTATCTTCCATAAAGAAAGCATCGGGTGTAACCAAAGGCAAAACCTATACTTTAAGCGTAACAGCTACCATAAACAGAAACGGTTCGAGTGAAAATGTTTCCGATTCTGTAACCAGAACGTATTAAACTAAATTCAAATAATTAATAATTATAATTGCCTTACAAAATTTTTTATGGAGAGGAGGGATAGGAGGATTTTTTACTGCGGAATCTGCCGTTGAGAACTGTTTGGGTTTACAGTGGTATAGGTTACTGAATATTTTAGAAAACAAGTTTAAAATTTATGGTTTAATTTTACAGGAGGAATAAAATATGAAAAAAGTTATATCGTTTTTATTAAGTATGGTATGTTGTCTGACAATTGGCTGTGCAAATATAGCAGCTGAGGAGTATAGAGTTAATCCCGAACATATAGGTACATATAATATGCTCGGAATGCTCGATTCATGGATTATTATTCGTTCAACGAATTGTTCTGTTCACGTTGTCTATTCACAGAATGCAAATCAATTTATAAGTTCGACTTGTTCTGATGGCTACATGAACAATAATCATTTTTTAATGAACTTTGATTCCTATGCAATAGTAAATCAGAGTGGAAATATCATTAGCTCTGTACATGAATCAACATTTATACAGGGTACAGTTACAGTAACATCAAAATACACTGATATAAATATTAATGGCATGACCTACGAAAAAACAAATTAATTAGTATGCGCACAGGGGAGGAACTATTATGTTCAAAAAAATATATACATTAGCTGCTTTAATTCTATTTATGCTGACGCTCGGTGCTTGTTCTGAAAAGTCACAGGCTGATATGGCGGAGGACGAATTGGTTTCTCCCCTTTGCACGCATGATGAGAATTATATTGAGCCAACTGTAAAAACAGGACGCTACTATCTCAACGGAGATAAAAATTCCTATTACTTTGATGTGACTGAAAGCACGATCGAATTATGCGGCACAGACCTTGGAGAGCTTTTTGACTCGTGGCAGAACAACAGCGAACCCGTTAGTGATGATATCGCACAACAGCGTGAAAATGTCAGAAATGATTGGATAGAAAAATGGTCGGGAAAGCTGCCCTATCATGTCGAAACTATGCATACTACCACAGATATGCCTACGTTGATAATAAAAGAGATCGTTACTCCCGACGGATACACGATCGGAAGCGGCTTGATACTTAAAGACGAGAATACACTTACGGGCTTCGGAAATGAGGGCGATTTTATTCTCGTTGAATAGAATTTCATAAAAAACTTCCAGCCCGAATACGGGAAACACATCATCTGCAATTGCTGTCGCTTCGCTTTGCGGCGCATTGTGCCTTGGGGTCATAAGCAGAAAGAAATAAGCCGTTTTATGAAAAATCAATAATTGCAAAAGTTCACCGCCGCACAGTTTTCCCATAATCAAAAACCTATGAAAAACTGTCGGTGGAATTTACCGTTTATGAGCCGTTTTGGGTTTATAGCGGTATAGGTTACTGAATTTTTTAGAAAACAAGTTTAAAATTAATTGTATAATGAAAGGACGATTTTAATGAAAGCAACCAAAAAATTTTTTTCAATCATTAATCTGTTCGACTGCAGTATCATCAAATGAGTTTCATAATTATAACGATTTAATGTGAACTGCTTTACACAGCAGTTCACATTAAAACCACAGGGAGGTATGCAATAATGAACAAACGAAATATTATCCTCGGCATATGTGCCGCCGATCTTCTTGCCGCAGTTATTATACTGATAGTCATTGCCGAAAAGCCTGTCAGCAGTATGTCGGTGATAATGCCCGCAATGCTGACAATGTTCGGTGTGCTGCTTTTCGGACAGAAAAGAGCAGGACTGAAAGGTGCAGAGCGCCTACTGCCTGCGGCTTGCGGTCTGTTTCTTGCGGCGGAATATGTTTTCCTCGAATACCGAATTTATGATAAGGCACTTACGGATATTTTTCCGTTTTCAAATGTTATCAAAGGGCAGTGCGGAAATATACTGCTCGGTGTGATGCTGTCGATGGTGCTGTTTTTGATAGGCTTTCTTGCGAAAAAGCTTCAGACAAATAAGTGAGGTAAAAATATAAAATGGTTTGAAAGAAATCGACCAACCATTTTAAAATGATTTTTATTTAGTTCTCCCACATATTTTATGTGACTGCAGATTTAGGAACCGCTGATTAACACTCTTTTTGTTTTTGCTCTTTAATCAGCGGTTTTTAAACCACAAACCTATTATTTTGAAAGGGAATAATCATGACTAAAAAAATAAAAACATACTTACTTCCCGTCTGCCTTACCACTTTACTTCTTTGCGGCTGTTCCCAAACGGAAAACACCGAAACTGCTGTTACCGAAAAAACGGTTCAAGTCACGGCGGAAATTACCGATACTGCGGCTTTGCCCCTAAATTTAACAGAAGAACAGAAACAAATACAATCTCTGCTGACAGAAGCAAAACAATTCTTTTTCGATTATTACAAAGGCTATGAAATACAAACACACGCCGACCACGGCAAATTCATTACGCAGGAGGCAGCATTGAGTGACGGCGAAATTTATGAAAATCGGTTATATGAGGTCGTGAGCGGTGAGGTAACGACTAAAGACGATCTGATAAACAAAATGAAACCGATCTTTACCGATGAATTTTCCGAAGGAATGCTGAACGCTCTTGGCGGAACTCACGATTACTATTATTTCGACAATGACGGCAAAATCTATATTTCCGATACAGTAGGCGGCGAGGGCGGACTTTTGGGTTATGATGAGGCGCATATTTCTTCTGTAGATGAAGTTGAAAATGATACTCTTATACTTAATATGACAGCGTTCGGCTCGGCGAAAAAATGGGGTTACGACAATGATGAAAACGAAGCCTTTACGGTCACTCTGAAACGTACAGACGGCGGCTTACGGGTCGATAAGTGTGACGATACCGCCCGTATGTTTATCACTTATCAATATAAACCCGAATATGACAACTTTTCATAATGCAAAATTACCGTTATATCATAATACGGTTTGCAAATAATGTTTTCATAAGCTGATAGGCTTGTAACTAATACTAAACACCAATATATTTGAGATTGTAGGCTTGGTTTTTTCCAAATTTTAAATGGTGTTTAGTAAACCATCATCGGACTCGGACAAAAGATATACTGCTACAGTTCAGATAACCCAAAAGTGATAGGAGAGATATTATGAAAATTAAAATTTGTTTTTGTCAATGTCACATGTAATGAAATCGGAAATATGGGATACTCTGATGCTGCATTAAAAGCCAATATTATGGCAATAAAGATGTGTGGATGGTGGGCAGAAGCCGATACATATCGTGAAACATACGGCTGCGATATAAAGTATGGAGATGTTGCATATAAAAGTACACTTGCTACAACATCGACTAAAACCAAAGCAATCCAAAATGCAGTGGATGACTTGGATGGATATTATATGGTAAGCAGTACCGGAACAAATGTAAAATTGTTCTATTCCTCATATTTTGCGGGAACATCCAGTTCTACCGGTAAGGGAACAGGTCGATTAAGACAAAATGGCAGTGAATATTTGGCTACCCAATACAATTACACTTGGAAGAAGATCCTTCATTATTACTATGATAATTCGTCGTATAACAACCCTGATGTTGGCACAGTACAGATAAAATCAACCTAAAATAACGGTAAACCAACCGTTTTAAACATATTTTGTTTTACGGTTGGTTTACCGTTCCTTAATTTAAATGGATATGGAGGTAATTAAAGTGAATAAATATACTGCAAACATTTTGACTGTAATATTTATTACGACGCTGCTGTTTTCGGGCTGCTCAAAGGATATAGATACAAACGATTTTACCCATACTTCCGAAACAAGTTTATCAACTGATACGGAAACAGCAGCTGATCTGAACAGCGGTTTTACTGAAAGAACTGTTATTTTCCCATCGGGGAATGACGAAAAGACGGACTACAACAAAGCAGTCCTTGACATCGATAAATTCACTGTCAGCTTTCTTTTGCCCGACAGGTGGCATACCAAAGAAAAAAGTAATGACGATATTTCCAAATCCTATGCAAGCGTGTTTTCACCCTATTATATTTTTGACGAAAACGAAAACTGTATCGGTCTGGTCGGATATAACATTATTCCGCAGGAACTGAGCGGCGAGGAGCTTGTTCCCAATGCAATTTATAATCAGATAGCGTTGGGAAATGATTACTGCTTTGATGTAAGAGAGAAATACGATGTCGTAAGCTTTTCGGAAACCGGCGAAACTGCTTTGACAGAGGTATATTATTCGGACGTTGTCACCGAGGGAAACGGCGAAAAGTACAACAAGGGAATACTTGCTTACGACAGCCTGCTCGGGGCATACATCGCATTCGATATCGACAGCACGGCTGTTACAAACGGAGAATGTACGAACATTGCCGAGAGCATAAAGATGTACCGATAAAAAACTATGATGACCACAGGACTTAAAATTTAAGAACCGTTTTGGGTTTACAATTTGAAATGGGAATTTTACGATATCATAACAGATAATATCATTATACATCAATTTGTTAAAGGAGATTTAAGTTTATGTCAATTTCACGAATGGACAAAATAATAAAAATGTGCTTCGCATTAATTCTATGTTTGATATTTGTTGCAAATGTTTCGGGGATATCTGTTTCAGCTACAAAAAATACTATTCAGATTAAACGTAGCATTAGTGGGTGGAGCGTTCCTGCCAATTCAGTAAAAAAAAGTAGTACAGAAATGTACTTATATCCTGGAGACATTGTTTATTTTAATTTTACATATACGCCAGCATCCATAAGTATGTCATTTGGACTAATGACACCTTCAAATAAATTTAAATTATTTAAGGTCACCTCTAAAAACCACCGGCTAAAGCCTTAGCACCTCATCTGCTTGCAGATTTTCCGTCATCTTGCACATAAATTTCTTGACATACGACAGTATGCCTGCGAAATTTCTATACAATCTGACGAAAAATCTGACTGCGCATCTGAGGCACTATGGTTTTTAGAGGTGACCTTAATACTGATGGAAGTGGAATTGCGAAAGGTGCTATTACGATTACTGAAGAAGGGATACATAGGTTCAGAGTATGAAATAATTCGTCATCTTATGATGCAACTATAAGCGGAAATTATTGTACAGGTTGCTCTTATTCCTTTAGAAGTCCTTATATTGCAAAAAAGATATCTCAGGAATATAAATCATCTCATTATGGTTTAGATATTGTCGAAACAACATCTGGTGCTATTGCCAAATACCCAATATACTCCATAAATAAAGGTACTGTTAAGGTTTCAAAATATTCAGCGTCAGCAGGATATTATGCTGTTGTCGTTGGAAATAACGGGTACACAGTAAGATATCTTCACATGGATAATAGTCCAAGTGTTAGTGTTGATGAACAAGTAAATTATTCAGATTTAATTGGATATGTTGGTAAAGAAGGGGCTGGGTCAACTGGTTATCATTTACACATTGATGTAAATACCATTGGTGCATATTATGGCGGAGGTAGTTCAAATAATGTAAATTATGATACAACCATTGATCCTCAACCATTATTTCCACATATAGGTTTCACATATTAACAGGAGGTGCGAAAAATGAAAAACACATCAAAAAACATTCTTGCGTTATGCGCAGTGAGCTTATCATTATGCTTATTAAGTGCTTGTGGCAACACACAGGACAGCGAACGTTGGAATAAGAACCAATCTGCTGCTTCAACAGTTAATACTGTGGAGGATAAAGCCTATATGGATCTGACGACTGCCGAAAAAGTAATGCCAACCCCGTTTTCAAGCGAACTTGATGTAGGCGGAGATGAAAACTCATGCTTTTATCAACCATGTAACAGAGTATTGGATGATATCCCCGTCGAACTTCTTCGGTTGCGTGATGAAAATGAGGTCGGGGACTGGATAAGCTCTTTCCCATCGATCGAAAATGCACCGTCCGACATAACGGAATATGCGAATGTTTATTCATTCATTACAAGCTTTGATATTGCAAAGGACGAGGCTGAAAGTGCATTGTCGGTTTATCTTGATTCGGACGATGACCAGATAAGAATTGCCCGTGAAGAATTTGATACTGTTTTTTCGGGTGATAAGTCGGCTGTGACGAAGGAATTTGCTTCCGATTATTCTATTGTTATAAATGATAAGGTGTACTGCCCCAACTGGATATACACACATTCGGTCAGTGATTATTATGAAGCAGGAATTTCTGCCGAGGACATTGACAGCAAGGTGACATTATATTCAGTTTTTGGATTCACGGATGAAGCGAGGGAAGCCTTTGAGGATAAGCTGTCAGTGTATTTAAATAAAAGGGTAGGCATAACTCCGAAAGTACAGCAGAACACATATGATACCGATTATTTGCAATACGATATATATGAGGACGAATTGGAAGATGTCTTCGATGATAGTTTGGTTATAGATGATGTTGTGGAGATAATAGATGATTAAGAGTCGATAAAAAGTTGAAGCAATCCTGTCGATAATGTTCGGTGTACTGATTTCGGCAGGAAATAAACCGAACTTGCGGAAACTGCTGTTGCTGTACCGACTTTGGAATGTCATAGGGGCAAGCAGGCAGCGCCACTGCCCGTTTTCAGCTTTATTTCAGCTTATTTTCACAAAAGCAACACAAACATAGGTTATTATTATAACCGTAGTCGGGAGGGCGCACACACCGACCGACTGCTTCCTTTCATAGCTTTTATTAAAAGCTTACGGTCATTCACCCCTGTGGTCGTAAGCAGCGGCCCGTTTGCCGCAGATAAGAGCATACTTCGGAATATTCTTACCCCGATATTCCGAGGATCCCCCAATAATCCTATATCATAATCTTTGCCCTCGTCTTTACCCCTGACGAGGGCGCTTTCTTTTTTATGGAAAGCTTTATTCAATTCGTAATTCGTAATGCGTAATTCGTAATTATTTTGCTCCGCAAATTCCTTCAATTCCGTAGGGGCGGCTTCTATATCCGCCCGTTAAAAATCACGCATTTATGATAATTTCTCTGTAGGGTAACGGATTTCTGTACTATTTTTGAAACGGTATGAGTGACTGTGGGACGGAAAAACCGTCCCCTACAATAATTTATTTATAATTTGAAGAAAACAATTT
>OHEU01000100.1_pt1 | contig 53884 bp, 38 predicted proteins | sample 1567341 | NCBI WGS metagenome assembly OHEU01 (sample SAMEA3879524, study PRJEB24766) | human gut metagenome | biome: human-associated habitat; feature: feces | place: USA | collected 1985/1987 | reverse complement strand
CGCCTGGAGTGCTCCATCGAGGAAGCCGAGCAGGTGGTCCTCCGAGCCATCATGGCCTACAAGGAGCAGCTGCGATGACCCCTCGCGGCCCAGGATCATGGTCCGTAGGGCAGTCTTTAATGTCAAAAGTAGCTAAAAATGGGCGTCGTCTTATGGTGGAACAGACGATTTGCTATAACTTTGCAGTAAGATATTATTGAACGTAAAAGATTCCGATGAAGAAAACGCTTTTTCTCCTCCTCCCGCTCGCAGCTCTGCTCTGGTCGGCGTGCAGCAATGACGAGACCTATGCTGACCAGCGCAAGCGAGAGAACGGAGCCATCCGCCAGTATCTCAACGACAGCAGCGTGACGGTCATCTCCGAACGCCAGTTTTTCGATCAAGACACGATGACCGACGTGAGCAAGAACGAGTTTGTGCTGCTCGAGTCTTCGGGCATCTATCTCCAAATCGTAGAGAAGGGTTGCGGAGAGAAGATCAAGGATGGCGAGACGGCCACCGTGCTCTGCCGATTCACCGAGCGCAACCTCCTCACCGATAGCATCATCGCCACCAACAACATCCTCTATTTCAGCGCGCTGGTCGACAAGATGTCGGTCACGAACACCTCCGGCACCTTCACGGCCTCCTTCGACCCCACGTCGAGTGTGATGTATCAAGTCTATGGAAGAAGTTCCGGCAGCACCCAGGTGCCCAACGGATGGCTTTCCCCGCTGCCTTACATCAATGTGGGTAGGCCGCTCTCGGCCGACGACCGCATCGCCCGCGTGCGCATCATCGTACCCTCCACCGAGGGCACCTATGCGGCCACGATGTCGGTCTATCCGTGTCTCTACGATATCACCTACGAGCGCGGAAGATAACATGCAATTACAAAACTAAAGAGAAAATATGACACTGATCAAATCCATTTCCGGCATCCGTGGAACCATCGGAGGCCCTACCGGCGATACGCTCAACCCGTTGGACATCGTCAAGTTTACCACGGCGTATGCCAAGTTTATCCGTCAGAGCGACCCGACGGGCAGCAACTGTATCGTGGTAGGCCGCGACGCGCGCATCTCGGGCGACATGGTCCGACTGGTGGTCTGCGGCACACTGATAGGAATGGGCTATGACGTGCTCGATATCGGGCTTGCCACGACCCCGACCACCGAACTGGCCGTCCGCATGAGCCATGCGGCAGGTGGCATCATCGTCACCGCCAGCCACAACCCGCGCCAGTGGAACGCGCTCAAGTTGCTCAACCACGAGGGCGAGTTCCTCACCAAGGCCGACGGCAACGCCGTGCTCGCCATGGCGGAGAAGGAGGACTTCGACTATGCCGATGTCGATCATATAGGCACTTACCGCCAGGACGACAGTTTCGACGACCGCCACATCGAGGCCGTCCTCGCGCTCGACCTGGTCGATACGGAGGCCATCCGCAAGCGTGGATTCCGTGTCGTCGTCGATACTATCAACTCCGTCGGCGGCGTCATCCTGCCGAAGCTCCTCGACCGACTGGGCGTCGGCTACACCATCCTCAATGGCGAGGCCAATGGCGACTTCGCCCACAATCCGGAGCCGCTGGAGAAGAATCTCGGAGGCATCATGGGCGAGGTGGCAGCAGGAGGCTATGACCTCGGCATCGTCGTCGATCCCGACGTCGATCGTCTCGCCTTCATCCAGGAGGACGGCAAGATGTATGGCGAGGAATATACGCTCGTCAGCGTGGCCGACTACATCCTCGACCACGTCAAGGGAGCCACCGTCTCCAACCTCAGTTCTACGCGCGCCTTGCGCGACGTCACCGAGCGTCATGGCTGCCAGTATTTTGCCTCTGCCGTCGGCGAGGTCAATGTCACCACCAAGATGAAGGAGGTGGGTGCAGTCATCGGTGGCGAGGGTAATGGCGGAGTCATCTATCCCGAGAGCCACTACGGTCGCGACGCCCTGGTCGGCATCGCCCTCTTCCTCAGTTCGCTGGCACAGAAGGGACTGACGTGCAGTGAGCTCCGCAAGACGTTCCCGACCTATTATATCGCCAAGAACCGCATCGACCTCACGCCCGACACCGATATGGATGCCATCCTGGGCAAGGTCAAGGAGCGCTTCGGATCGATGGACGACGTGCGGGTAACGGATATTGATGGTGTGAAACTCGACTTCCCGACGAAGTGGGTCCACCTCCGCAAGAGCAATACTGAGCCCATCATGCGCGTCTATAGCGAGGCGGCCACGATGGAGGAGGCCGACGCCCTGGGCAAGGAGCTCATGGACGTGGTCTATGAAATGACGAAGTAGGAGAGGGTACTACCCCCTACAGCCTGTATCTTTATGAGGCATCTGCCTGGCGTCAAGCGCCGGGCAGGTGCCTTGTCCATAAACCTATTTTCCTATTCCAACGAGATCTTTTGTCCTATGGATCATTTGTTTCTGCTGCAGTTCGCATGCTTCCTGTTCATGCTGTTCAATGCGTTCACTCTCGCCGTCACCCGTCTCCAGACGCGATGGCTCAATCCGCGCTATGAGCGCGCACGATGGTTGATCTTTGTCGGCATCATGGGCTTGGCGGCGCACTATCTGATGCAGATGCGCTTTGGTTTCAGGGCCGTTGACGACGCGGTGGGTGCCACGGTCAATGCCCTCGTCTATGCACCCTGTTTTTCGCTCATTTCGATGGGCATCTTCCATATCGAGGCCACACATGTCCGGCGGAGGAGGGTCTATGTGGTCTGCACGACGATCAACCTGGCGATCTTCGCCTGTTTCTTCATCGGCTTCCTCCAGCATGGCGAAATGCGCATCGGGGCCTGGCTCTATGCTATGCTGGCCCTCTTTGCCGCCAATGTGGTCTATTGCATCGTCGTCATCGTCCGCGAGATCATCAAGCGCCGCCGTCTGCTGGAGACGATGGCGGGCGGCGACCTCATGCCCTATGTACGCTACTCCCGCGCCAGCCTCCTCATCCTCTTCTTCCCCGCCTTGGTGTCGCCCTTTGCCATCATCTCCACCAAGTTGCTTTACTTTTTTGCGCCCTTGGGGCTCATGGCTATCCTCTTCTTCGTCCTGAGTTTCGTGGCCCTGGGTTACAGTTATGTGCCGACTGAGGCCCTACTCGACGCAGATGCGGAGGAAAAGGTCAGCCCTGCTGTCGTAGTCGCCCAGCAGGAGAAGACGGTAGCGCAACAGGTCGTCGCGGCTCATGGTGTCGCTTCTGCTGATGTCGCTTCTCCTGGTGTCGTTTCTCCTGGCGAGGCGGCTCCATGCGATGGGGCTCATGCTGGCGTAACTTCTGCCAATGGGGCTCCTGCCAACGCGTCTCGTACCCATGCGCCTCATGCTGGCACAACCCCTGATAACGCAACGTCTGATAGCGCATCTCATGCCGTCGCGGCCCATGCAGCCGACCAGGCAGAGGAGACGCAAACTGCCATGCTGATGCCTGAGGATCGAAGAAAGCAGATCCAGCAGCGGCTGGACGAATGGTGCGCAGCGATGGGCTATAAGGATGGGGGGGGTGAACCTGCTCTCCCTCTCCCATTCCATCCACATCTCGAAGGACGATCTCACGCTCTTTTTCGATCAGTGTTTGAACACTACGTTCCGAATATGGCTGAGCGACATCCGCTTTGCGGCAGCCAAGAAGATGATGATCGAAAACCCTGACTATAGTAATGACATCATCTCCTCCGAATGTGGATTCTCTTCCCGCACCCACCTCTACCGCATCTTCAAGGCGCGGGAGGCTTGTACGCCGACTGCCTGGCGGGAGCGCTATTTGGCCGAAGCCCACGATTCGGACGCGTCTCTTTCGTAGCAGGGGGACGACCCCTTTTCTCCGTATCTGAAGATTCCCTTTTCTGATATTTGACGGCTCTTTTCTTGATTTCTTAAAAAATGTAATCGCGACCGCTCCTGGCTATGAACCGTTGTCTCTTTGGTAGGAAAGAGACAACTATTTACCACCAAAGAGACACCAGAACAGGACAATGCGACACCCTGTCTCACTTCTTTTCCCTACTTTTGCGCTAATGATCGCGTCGGAAAGAAATCCATGCGGCAGAGGCTGAGTCCTTGTCGTGTGCGCCCGACGGACTATGAAGACAATAATCAAAAACAGTGAATAAAAGTATGAAGAAAAAAAAGTATCTCAAGCCCCAGGTTGACGTCGCGCAGACTGGGCCGTGCATGATGATCAACCCCTCGCAGGTAAGGATTTACAAAGGGCGCTTTCAGACTCGACAGGAACTGGAGGCCGCCGAATTTACCTTAGACGAGGATGGCTTCCTCTGGGGGGAATAAATTGCCTATTGCCCCTTCTTTCTATCACAACCAACGAATGGTGCCTTGGCGCACCCAAACTAAAACAAAAAATGACTATCAACATGATCAAGAAAATGACCCAATATCTATTGCAGCGCAGATGCGCACTCTCGCTCTTGCTGATGCTTATGCTCCTGCAGCCCGCGATGGCGCAGGCACAAACGCGACAAATGTATGCGAGATTGGACAAAGAGACACAGACCCTCACGCTCTATTACGGCTCGAATTACAAGGAATCTGACTACGGGATTTCTCTTTTATTTGGTCGTCCCTTGTGGCAAACTACAGCTGAAAGAAAAAAAATAAAAACCGTGGTCTTTGACGAGAGTTTCAAGGATGCACGGCCCAAAGATTGTGGAGGCTGGTTTTGGTTGTTCGAAGCTTTGACAACGATTGAGCACTTGGACTATTTGAACACGTCAGAGGTCGATGATATGCGATTAATGTTCTCCTCCTGTACCAGCTTGGAAACACTTGATTTGTCTTCCTTTAATACGGAAAAGGTCACAAACATGGTAACTATGTTTGAGAACTCTAAGCATCTACGCTCACTCAAGTTGCCCAAAGGCTTCATAGGCAGCAGCGTGACTAATCTCAATGCAACGTTCAAAGGTTGCGAAAGTCTTACCGAACTCGATCTATCCGGTTCTAATTCTGAAAACGTGACAAACATGAGCGAGATGTTCTATGGCTGTAAGGCGCTTTCCAAGCTCGATCTTACTAGTTTTAAAACTGGACAAGTAACCACTATGGAGAATATGTTTTGCGATTGTAGCACGCTTGAAACCCTCGATGTCTCCAGTTTTAATACCGAAAACGTGACCACTATGCTAGGAATGTTCAATAATTGCTCGTCACTTCGGAGTCTCGATCTCCCTGGCTTTAATACTGCAAATGTGACGCAAATGTCATCAATGTTCAAAAAATGCTCGTCACTTCGGAGTCTCGATCTCAGCAGTTTCAATACCAGAAAGGTGGCTTACATGCAAGACATGTTTCAAGGATGTACTAACCTTGAAAGTATTGATTTAAGCAGTTTTGATACGGAGAACATGAAATCTATGACTGGGATGTTCTTCTCATGTACGAAGCTTGAAACGCTTGATCTCTCCTCGTTTGCAACGCCCAAAATGGTTTCCATGGTTGATGCGTTTAGTAATTGCAAAAACCTCAAGAAGATCTATGTCACTTCTGCATTTACTACAGATAAAGTAACCCTAGATTTTTCGATTTTTGCCGGATGTGTTAATCTGCCAAACTTTAATCCTGCTAAGACGTCTGTGGAGATGGCTCACACGGGAGCGGGAGGTTATCTCACGGCTGCTACGGCCAGTTGGGTGCGATGGGATGCGCCAACCGGCACGCTCTCCTTCCATCGCGGCGCCACGAAGCCTGCGGGCGACAACATCCTTGATTTGGGCTACGGAGATGATCCGAATTGGGATACCCATGCTGCAGAAATCAAGAAGGTAGTCTTCAAAGCTGGTTTCCGTGATGAAACCCACACGACGTGCTCCAATTGGTTTAATGGTTGTACGAATCTTACCAGCATAGAGGGTATCGAAAATCTCAACACGTCCAACGTCAAGAATATGTCAGGGATGTTTGCCCTGTGTTCGAACCTCGAAACGCTCGACCTTTCCCATTTCAACACAGAGAGAGTAACAACAATGGCCCAGATGTTCTATGGGTGCACAAAGCTCCATGATCTCAACATTTCAAGTTTCAAAACGGAGAATGTATCATACATGAACGGAATGTTCGAAGGCTGCTCAGGTTTGGATACGCTCGATTTGTCTCACTTCAATACGAGGTATGTGCGAAAGAGTGGCTTTAACTACATGTTCAATGGTTGCAGCAGTCTTAGTTCTCTTGACGTATCCAACTTTACAACTGATAAGCCCAGCATGCAGCTTGATGGGTTGTTCAAGGGATGTAGTAGTCTTCAAACGCTTGATCTTTCCAGTTTCAGCACCGGTGGGGCATCTTCTGTTACCGATATGTTTGACGGATGCTCCGCGCTTCAGACCATCTATGTCAGCGATCTTTTCAAATTTAATAGCGTTTCAAGTTCAAATATGTTCCGCAACTGCCTGTCACTGAAAGGCGCTATCTCCTTTGAACCTACAAAGAAAGATATGACTTACGCGAACTACGTGTCGGGTTATCTCACCAAGAAGGTTGGCACGAATGGCAATGAGATCATTGGAGCCACAGGCTACCCGCTCACCATCGACGCGCTGCCTTTGGATGACAGCAAGGCATACAAGCTCTACGAAGACTGCGACGTGAACAACGCTTCCTACGAGCGAGAGGTAAAGTCTGAATGGGCAACGCTCTGTCTGCCCTATACCATCCAGCCCAGTTCGGAGGACAACACCTGCTACTTCTATACCCTGAAGTCGGTAGGAACGGAGAGTGTGGAGCTCGTGCGCGTGGAGGAAGGCGTGATAGAGGCAGGCCAGCCTGTCGTCGTTCGCAAGAAAAACGCGGAACAGACCAGCTTCCGCGTCGTGAGCGGTACGGCTTCTCTCGACGAGAAGGCGAGGGCCGTGAAAAAACCCAAGACAGAGGAGGGTGCTCCTCGTCTGATCGGTACGTTTGCTCCCATCGAACTCAACGACGACTGCTATTTCATCGCCAAAGACCAGTTCCGCCTGGTCCGCGACTACAAGCCTGCTGCCAAGGGCGTGAAGATTGCTGCCTACCGCGCCTATATCCAGCCCGATGCTACGCAGGAGGGTGGATCCGCCCAGCTCACCATCGGCGTGGATGAAGGCACCAACCAGGTAGATGCCGCCACCCTTGTCGATCTGCTCAACGACACCGAGGCGGAATACTACGACGTGCAGGGCCGCCGCATCCCGCAGTTGCAGCGAGGTATCAACATCGTCAAGGTTGGCTCCAAGGTCATGAAGGTCTTCTGCCCCCGATAACTTCCCGTAGCGACTCGCCTTTGCGCTTCGCCTCCCGCGTGTCGCTTCCCGTTTCGCTTTCGCGCTTCGCTTCCCGCGTGTCGCCCCCAACCACGCATAAGTAAGCCGCCCGAACCAGTCAAAAGCTGATTCGGGCGGCATCTTTTTTTATGCAGTCTTGATCAGGAGGAAGCGTCCCATTTTTTAGTCTTCGTCCTTCTGCTCAGCCTCATGCTCGGCGATGAGCTTCTGCTGGATGTCGTTGGGCACCAGCTCGTAGCTTGCAAACTTCGTCGAGAAGCTGGCGCGTCCGCCCGTGAGGGAGCTGAGCGCGATGCTGTAGTTGGAGAGTTCCTTCAAAGGAATCTTCGCCTGCAACTTCTGGTAGCCAGCCTCGCTGTCCATGCCCATGATCATGGCGCGGCGGCCCTGCAGGTCGCTCATCACGTCGCCCATGTAGTCGGCCGGCACATAGACCTCCAGGTCGTAGATCGGTTCCAGAATCTTCGGACCAGCCTGCTTGAAGGCGTCGGAGAAGGCGTGGCGCGCGGCGAGCATGAAGGAGAGCTCGTTGCTATCCACCGGGTGCATCTTGCCATCATAGACGATCACGCGCACGTCGCGGGCGTAGCTACCCGTCAGCGGACCGTGCTCCATGCAGTCCATGATACCCTTGAGGATGGCGGGCATGAAGCGTGCGTCGATGGCACCACCTACCACGGAGTTGATGAAGACGAGCTTGCCGCCCCACTCCAGGTCCACTTCTTCGCGGCCCTTGATGTTCATCTTAAACTCCTGACCGTTGATGTTGAACGTCGTCGGATCGGGCATGCCCTCGGCGTATGGCTCCACAATCAGGTGGACCTCGCCAAACTGTCCGGCACCACCCGACTGCTTCTTGTGGCGGTAGTCGGCGCGAGAGAGTTTCGTGATGGTCTCACGATACGGGATGCGCGGCTCCTCAAACTTCACGGCGAGTTTCTCGTTGTTCTCCATACGCCATTTCAGCGTGCGCAGGTGGAACTCTCCCTGTCCGTGAACAATCGTCTGGCCCAGTTCCTTGCTCTGCTCCACCACCCATGTCGGGTCCTCCTGGCGCATCTTGAGCAGGGCTGCCATCATCTTCTCCGTATCGCTCTCGTTGACGGCCTTGATGGCGCGTGAATACTTGGAGTTGGGATATTTGATGAAGTCGAAACGCTCCTCCGTACCCTTGCCGTTGAGCGTGTTGCCCGTCTTGACATCCTTCAGTTTCACGGTGCAGCCCAGGTCGCCCGCGTTGAGCTGATCCACGGGGATGCGGTTGGCACCCGCGCAGGCGAAGATCTGTCCGATGCGCTCCTTGCTGCCACGGTCGGCGTTGGTCAGGTCGTCGCCCGACTTGATCGATCCGCTCATCACCTTGAAGTAGCTCACCTCGCCGATATGCGGCTCCATACCCGTCTTGAAGAAGTAGATGCTCTCCGGACCGTTGGAGTCGGGTGTCACCTCCTCACCACGCGTGTTGTGGACCTTCGGCATCTCGCTGACGAAGGGCACGACATTGCCCAGGAACTCCATCAGGCGCTGCACACCCATGTCCTTGTGGGCATCGACGCAGAACACCGGGAAGATATTGCGCATCACCAGGCCCTTGCGGATACCCTCGCGCATCTCGTCCTCCGTGAGCGTCTCCTCCTCGAAGAACTTCTCCATCAGCGCCTCGTCGTTCTCGGCGGCAGCCTCCACGAGCGCCTTGTGGAGCTCCATGGCCTTCTCCATCTCCTCGGCGGGAATCTCCTCGCGCTTCGGTGCGCCACCGTCCGGACCCCATGAGAGTTTCTTCATGATGAGCACGTCGATGATCTCGTGGAAGTCGGGACCCGTCTGGACGGGGTATTGAATCTGCACGCACTTCGGACCATAGATGTCCTTCATGCTTTGGATGAGTTGATCAAAGTCGCATTTGTCGCTGTCAAGCTGGTTGACGAGGAAGATGACCGGCTTGTGCAGCTTTTCGGTATATCGGAAGTTGTTCTGTGTGCCAACCTCCGGGCCATACTGGCCATTGATGAGTATGACGGCTTGGTCGGTGACGTTGAGGGCCGTGATGGCACCCCCCACAAAGTCGTCGCTACCCGGACAATCGATAATATTGAGCTTTTTGCCATTCCACTCTGCATGGAATACGGTGGGGAAGACCGAATAGCCGTACTCCTGCTCCACAGGGAAATAGTCGCTTACCGTATTCTTGGCTTCTACGGAGCCACGACGCTTGATGATACCAGCTTCGAAAAGCATACTCTCGGCAAGTGTGGTCTTGCCGCTACCCGCACTGCCAATCAAGGCAATGTTTTTAATCTCATTTGTCTGATATACTTTCATATCGGATAGATTTAAGCGATTAATAATATCGTTATTTACTTGTAGGGTAATTGAAAGAGGACAGGCATTTCTGTCATTTCGCCCACTAAATTAGGCATTTTTTTTGTAAAAGCCAAACAACGATGGCAAAAGTACTCTATTTTTTAAAATTAATTAGTACTTTTGCAAGTGAAATGACAGGATTATACATACATATACCATTTTGTGCCAGTCGTTGCGTCTATTGCGGTTTTTATTCGACGACGCTTCCAACGCTGCGCGATGCCTACGTCGATGCCCTCTGCCAGGAATTGACGTTGCGGGCGGAGGAATTGCCTGCTGACGAGGCCATCACGACGATCTATCTCGGGGGTGGCACGCCGAGCCAGCTCACAACGGACCAGCTCGACCGTCTCTTCTCCTATATATATAAGGTATATAGGCCGCAGCCTGTAGAGGTGACGATGGAGTGTAATCCTGACGACATTACCCCAGCGTTTGCGGATTGGATTGCCCAATCGCCCATCGACCGCATCTCGATGGGGGCGCAGACCTTCTCCGACGAACGCCTGCGCCTGCTACGCCGTCGCCATACGGCTGCTGAGGTGCGACGGGCCACGACGCTGCTGCGCCAGGCGGGCATCCGCAATATCTCCATCGACCTGATGTTCGGATTTCCGGGCGAGACCCTCGCCGACTGGGAACAGGACATCGACGAGGCCCTCCGTCTCGGCGTGGAGCATATCTCGGCCTATAGTCTGATGTACGAGGAGGGGACGACGCTCCATCGCTGGCTCAGCGAGGGGCGCATTCAAGAGATCGACGACGACCTTTCGCTCCGCATGTACGACTGCCTGGTGGACCGGCTTACTGCTGCCGGCTACCGCCACTACGAGATCAGCAACTTTGCCTTGCCCCAGCGCGAGAGCCGCCACAACAGTAGCTATTGGCGCGACGTGCCCTATATGGGCCTGGGAGCCTCTGCCCACTCCTTCGACGGACGGCAGCGGTCTTGGAATGTGGCAGACATCGAGGCTTATATCGCTGCCATCGGTCGTGGTGAACGGCCCTGTACGGTGGAGGCCCTCGATCCCGACACCCACTATGAGGACGTGGTGCTGACGTCGCTGCGCACAGCAGAAGGTATTGATCTGGGCAAGATCCAGCGCGACTTCGGAAGCCAGCGCCTCGACTTCCTTTTAGCTGCTGCCGACCAGGACTTGCGCCAGGGCTATCTCGTCCGCGAAGACGACCACCTGCGCCTCACTCGCCGGGGCATCTATCTGAGCGATGGTATCACAGCGCGTCTATTTGTATGATCGTTTTGTCTCACTGAACGATCGTTTTACCGATCTTTTGAATCACCGAACCAAGCAGAAACTTATGATAGAGAAAACATTCGAGAAAAAATGGGCTGACAATCGTCAGCGCCTGTTGCAAGAAGACGAGGAGTATCAGCGCATCCTCCGCAGTTACCGCAAGCACAACTGGGCGGACGCATTGGTGGCGCCTGCCGCCCTCATCGGTAGCATGGAGTTTGTGGCGTGGCTGGGCGTTAAGTCGCAGGTGGTCAATTTCGTGATTTCCCTCGTCCTCGCCATTGTGTTTTTCTTTGTTTTCCTTTATTTCAAGGCTGTCAGGGTCAGTCGCAAGACGCTTGACGAGGTGGAGCAGCGCGTCAAGGAGGAGTATCGTCAGAAAGTAGGAGGGTAGGGCATCCGTACGATGCGTCCACCAAGTAGCGGACGCATCGTGCCGATGTCTTTTCCCTTAGATGTCGAGATCCGGAGCCTTCTCCGCACCCTGCGCAGCCTCAAACTTCGTCATGCGCTCGAAGCCATACATACCCGCGAGGAGGTTGTTTGGGAAGCGGCGGATGGAGAGGTTGTAGCCCTGCACGCTCTCGTTGTAGCGGCGGCGTGTTTCGTTGATGCGGTTCTCCGTACCTTCTTCCTGCACCATCAGCGACTTGTAGTTTTCGCTGGCCTTCAGGTCGGGGTAACGCTCCGAGACGGCGATGAGGCGGGAGAGTGCCTGCGTCACCTGGTTCTGTGCCTGCTCGAAGGCCTTGATCTTCTCGGGTGTGAGGTCGGCTGCGTCGAGGTGTATCTGTGTGGCCGCATTGCGTGCCTTCGTCACCTGCTCAAACGTCTCGCGCTCGTGCTTGGCATACGATTTTACGATTTTTGCCAGTTGCGGCATCATGTCGGCACGGCGCTGATAAGCCGCCTCCACATTGCTCCACGCCGTTGTCACCTCCTCTTGGTTGGACACCATGGAGTTGTAGCTGCTCACCAGCCACCCCACAATCATCAGGACTACTACGACGATAGACCCTACTTTCATTAGCTTCTTTGATTCCATATACTAATAGTTTTCTGATTATAATTCTGTTGTTGTTCTCGTTGGCCAGTTCGGCTTTCGCCACCTGTCGGAGCGGGTCCCGCTGTAGGCTTACCAGCCTCCGCCAGCACCACCTCCACCGAAACTGCCGCCTCCGAAGCTGCCGCCGGAGAATCCTCCGCCCCATCCGCTTCCGGAGTCGTTGGTGTGGCCTGGGTTGCCCCAGATGATGAAGGGGCCGCCAGAGCGTCGGCTTCCTCCTCCACCGCCGCCACCCTTGCCGCGGTTGTCCCTGCGGTTGAGGATGACGAGGACGACGACGATGCAGATCACGGTGAAGAGGACGATTGCCAGTCCTGCGCCAGCGTCCTCGTCGGTGTTCTCGTTGAGCCCTGTCGTTCCTGTGTCAAACTTCCTATAGACCGCCTTGGCCGTGGCCAGTACGGCCTGTCCCGGCTCTCCGCGCTTCATGTTGGCCACGATGCAAGCCCGCCCGATGTCGTCACACTCTATGTCGGTCAGGTCTTTCTCCAGACCCTCTCCCGGAGCGATGAAGTATCGGCGGTCCTCCACGGCTACGACCACCACCAGTCCGCGGTTGGTCTTCTTGCTTCCCACTCCCTGGCGGTTGCCCAGGTCCTGTGCGAAACGGAATGTGTCGCCGTTGCTCACGCGCTTTACGATGACGAACACCGACTCTACGCCACACTGCTTGTCGAGGCGCAGGAGATAGCTGTCGATAGAGTCGCGCTCCGCCTGCGAGAGGATCTCGTCGGGGTCGCAGACGTAGCGGCGTGCGTCGGTGAGGTGCACCATCGGGATGTCCTCTGCCTCCCACGTCTTTGCGTCCAGTCCCAGCACCGTCGCCAGTAGCATTATCAGCAATATCGCTTTCCTTGTTCTCATATCTATTATCACTGTCAGTCTTTTTGGGTTTCTGTTCCTACCGTTCGTTGCACTTCATCTGCGCATAGCCTACCAGCTGGTCCGTGCGTCCGCCGATCGGTCGGTAATAGACCAGTGCTTGGTAGCTGTTTTCTGTTTGGTAGAAGCTACCTTCTGTGGGGAGCAGGGCAGGGCGTCCTGCCTCGTCGATCATCAATAGTTGATAGTTGTAATAACCCAGTTTTAGCGGCACGTTGCATTCATAGCTCTGTGTCTCGGCATGATATTCCATCCTGTATTGTGGCAGAAAGCGGTCCTGCGTGAAGTTGCCGTTCAGATAGACTGCCTCCTGAAAGGGCTTCTCGCAGCGGTAGCGGAAGTGTACCAGCAGGTAGTCGCTCTCCGTATTGGCATGGTAGTTGTCCGAGTTGCGGATCACGAAGGCGCCGTCTGCGTCGGGGTCGTAGATGTAGTTGGGGCGTGGCTCTCCCGTCCAGGGGTAGGCATGATACTGCGTGCCGTCCCAGTCGATGCGATCTACTCCCATGGCTGCCACGTCGGTCGAGAGGATCTCAAACTTCCGATACTCGTTGCCCGCCCAGAAGAGGTAGTCGCCGCAGTGGCTCCACCTCAGTCCGTCGGCCATCGTATATTGCGGGTGAGCATTCCAGCGGGCGTCGTCCCAGCGCTGGTTTTGGAGCACCACGGTGGTGATCTGCCGCTGTGGGTCCGTCACCCTGTATCCTCCATAGCCCACCTCCATCTCCACCTGCTGGTGGTGCTGGTTGATGCTTGCGTCCGTATTGGTCAGCACCTTTAGCCCCACGCCCATCTGTGCCTCAGCCGGCTCCGTCACCATGAAGGCAATGCGTGCCACCTCGCGGTCGTCGTCGTTCTCGTCGTAGATGGTCAGCAGGTAGTTGCCCGACCGCTTCATCGCACACTGTCCGTTGGGCAGCGTCAGTCGATAGTGGGTGTAGAGCGTGTTGGTGAGGATGCTCTCCTGCACGTCATCGATGGTGTTGCCCGAGGCGAAGCCGTCGCAGTAGTCGCTCTCGAAGAGTGCCTCCGAAGGCTTCCAGTTGGCCTCGCAATGCGTCAGCCGGTAGGCGTAGCGGTGGTATTCGTGTGTGAGGTCGTCGAAACTGACGGACAGTTGCCCCCCACGGAGGCCGATGATGGGCATCCGTCTCCAGTCGTTGTCGGCAATGACCTGCAGCGACCGAATGTTGGGGTCGAGGATTTCGTGGCGCTGCGCCGTTGCGGCTATGCTGCCGAGGGTCAGCGCGGAAAGCCCGAGGGCCAGTCGCTTAGCAATGTTCATCCATCAACTGGTTGAAGAAATGGTCCAGGTCCTCGTCCAGTCCGTCCATCAGGTCGCCGCCCACGATGATCGTGTCGTCGTCCACGACGTAGAGCTCTGCGATGCTGTCCTTGTCGTCATCTTCGAGCACATAGCTGTAGGGCTTCATCACGCCAAGACCTTCCACCACCTGGCTCATCGCCGTCATCTGCTGGCGGAGCTGACTGGTCACCTTGTCGTAGAAGTCGTCCTCCTTGTTGTCTATCCAAGGCTCTACGACACAACGGGTTATTTCGTTCTCGTCGTCGTCGAACGCCATCACGTCGCCGCTTTCCTGCGACACTCTGACGTGAATGTCGCTCATCAGCGACGGTTCGTCACATGAGGGTAACTTTTGGGCAATCTTGTTGAAAAACCGCTCCAACGACTGTTTTGTCTGCTCTGTAGCTGTCATGGTTTTGCTTTCTTATTCTTGGGTTATGCTGTGTATAGCATATCTTACCGCAAAGATAGCCACAAAATCCGAGATTGAAGTCAATAAAAACATTATTTTTTGGGTATTTCTGTTTTTTAACCCAAAACGGCTTCGTCCGAAATGAATGACCCGCTTGTTATGGTCGTTTCATTGTGCCCTGCTCTAAGGGAAAAGCTTCAATCACACGCTTCACCATGTACCCACCACATATCGTCCTCCCTTCCAGCATATATCGATCTCATATTGTTTCCGTATTGTTTCCGTATTGTTTCCGCTTCCGGAAGCGAGAACGATAGGAGAACGATAGGAGAACGATACGGGATCAATACGGGATTGATACGGGATTGATACGAGAACGATACGAGAACAATACGAGAACGGTCTTTTCCGACTCCCATCCGAAGTTATTGATAAGAAATTTAATCTTTTTATCATTATTCCTTTTGATTATATTTTACATTTCAACCACTTGCCTCTTTCAGCTGTTTATGCCAAGAAGACGATCTCACCATTTACCCTGGCGCAGCCTCTATACAAAGATAACCTTCCGTTCAGCTGAATGCAAGCCGATTAGCATGAATTAACGCCCCATTAACTATTCCTCCGTATCCATTTAACAAAGCCCATCTCAGGCCAAAAGCCTTCATTGCGGTCTTTCCTCATGCCCTTCCTCCTGTTTTATCCGCCCAAAGGTTGCTATCTCCGATCTCTACCAGCAGCCAAGAGATGCATATTTTGACTTATTAAAATTGCGAACAAACGAAACTGTTAAGTTTGAAAATCATTTACGACAAAGACCACCGAAACCTAAGGAGCAATAGCTAGCAAGACCTTAAACACCGCAGGATCCTTGTCGCTGACATTTGCGCCTGTAAGGACAAAGGCTATAATCTCGCTTCTGTCATTGCACGCAAGATGCAGTTTGAAGCCGTGACACCAGCCCATAGTTCCTTTCCCATCGGTGGCGATACCTTAAATACCTTATTGGCGTATCGCCTGAGATTATGGCACACTGGGATCATCATAGAACCAACAAAGGTTATGCCGGTACACCTTCCGAACGCACCCAGATTAAGAAAGAACATGACTTGAAAGAACACTCGGCTTTCCAACTCCACAAAAAGGAACTGATAAGATGGAAAAGAAGTCAAAAAAAACAGGATACAAAAAAGCTGAACAATAGCGATCCATGACCCGTAGTCACAAACGCGCTATGCTCAGCCCTTTTCTTCTTACCTAAGAAACAACTCAATCTATTGGGGAAAATAAGTCATCCTGAACACTTTCAAGATCTTTTTAGTATATCGTGTTTTCGGGATCGAAATTGGCCCAACCTGCCGTCCAGTCATCGGAAGCGTCGCGGAAGGCACCTACGAAGGTAGCAGACTTGTCAAACCAGTTGTTGGACTGGAGTTCGGCAAACGATCCCTGGAGAGCGCCACCCACCGAGGTGCTGGCAGCAATGATGGACTGAATGCCCTGCCAAGAGCGTGCCACCCATTGATCAACAACCTTGTTGCCGTTGGCCGGGAGGAGGAAGAACATGCTGGAGAAAGACTTCTTCGAAGGGTCAGTCGTCTTGGTCTTGTAGTCGTAGAGCTCATCCTTATAGACTTTGTTGAAGTCGGACCCCGTGAGGTCCGTTCCAGCGAAGACAATGCGGTGGAGCTGAAGCAGACCATCGGTAGCGGCCTTCTGCGTGTTGCCCTTCTCGCTGTCGAGTATAAGACCAATAGGCCATCCTACTACGACACTGTTGTAGCAATTGAGACGCGTGTTGCGGCGCAGGTGCATTCCTGCCTGGAAGCGGCCCGTGGAGGAACCATTGCCTGGGTTCATCTTGCCTCCGTCGAGGTAGTCGGTGGTGTTCTGGAAGTTGGCGTCGAAGACCTTCGGCCCCAGGAACGTCATGTTGGAGAAGGTGGCAGAAGTGAAGGGCTCGGCTGTAGAACCCTCGGCGTTGTTGTCGCTCTCGAAGCCATTGCTCTGGGAGGCGTCGGCTATACGCGAGTCGCGGACGCTGAGACCAAACTGCACGTTGCCCGAATAGCCATTATCAGTGTCGAAGTCGTCATCCCAACCACGATAGGCGATGAGGTACTTGCAATTGACCGTTCCACCAAACCACTCGAAGGAGTCGTCGTTGCTATAGCTGACCTGCACGTGGTCAACCGTCGTTCCTGCACCCACAGAACCGAGCGTAAGACCGTTGATCTCCTGGTCCTTCTTGAAGGGATAGCCAGCAAACTCGATGCGGACATACTGCAACACACCCGAGTTGTCGTTGGCGTCGGTGCCACCATGCTTCGTACGCGGACCTCCCTCTATCTGCTGGGCGAGCACGCCATTGTTGTTGGGAGCCTTGCCACAGACGATCACACCACCCCAGTCGCCAGGACGACGGCTGCCAGGAGCCTGCTCCGAGGTGAAGACGATCGGCTCTGTGGCCGTACCCTTGGCAATGAGTTTCCCACCGGGCTCCACGATAATAGCCGCCTTGGTCTCCTTGTCGCCTTTGACGATAGTGCCAGCAGGAATGGTCAGTGTAGATCCGCTGGCCACATAGACCCAGCCTCGCAGCAGATAAGTACCGTTGGCGAGCGTCTGCTGACCCTTGAAGACAAAGTTTTGGTCGCCGTTGCCGATGACCTTGCCCTCGGGAGCCTCCTTGCCTTCTGCATCGAAGAGCACATGGTCGCACGACTTGAAGCCACCATCCGTGCCCCAGACGTAAGAGACGCTGGAATCTGGTGGCGTGACAGGGCTGTCATTGTCATCATCACTACACGCCGTCAGCGTGGCCGAGAGAGCGAGGATGCCGAGGCATCCGACAATCATCTTGCTTGTTTTCATCATTGTTTTGTTGTAATTAGTTGTTGTGTTGTGTAAGCGGGCTTGCGCCCCCCCCACTTGTTGACTTTTCATTGTTTTTTTACTGATATAGTGGCCTTTGGCGCCCACGCATCTCCGGGGAGAGATCAAAGTGTGAGAGTGGCCGAGAAATTGAGGTTCATTCCTGGACGGTAGCGGCGCGTCACCTGCTCTATACGGCGGCCCTCGCCCTGCACCATCACATCGGAAAACTGCTTGAACGTGACCTGCTGATTGAGGAGGTCTCTGATGGCGAGTTTGATCTCCAGCGGACCAAAGCGCTTGCTGGCCGTCAGGTCGAAGGCGTCGCGCGGCATCTCGTAGCTGTCCGGCACCCGGATGTTTCTCGAAGCGTCGCCGCCACCCGTGGTGCGTCCCACGCCGACGATGCGCTTGCCAATGCGGTTGTAGAGCAGGTTGACCGAGAGCTGCAATGGCTCATTGTAGTAGAAGACTCCCGTATTGACCAGATAGGGCGATTGTCCCTGCATGGGGCGATCGTACTCATTGCTACCCGGGGCAAACCGCACACGGCTATGAATGAGCGCCCCGTTGAAACTCCAGGAGAAGTCTTTCAGTCCGATGAAGTCGAGCTGCTTGCGTATGTCGAGCTCCAGTCCGTAGTTGTTGGCGGATCGTGCGTTCATGTAGGAGTAGATGACGTCCGTGCCACCAGAGAGCGTGTAGACCCACTCTATCGGACTATCGAAATGCTTCCAGAAGGCAGCCAGCGAGATGACCTCTCCGCGCGAGGGATACCACTCGTAGCGCAGGTCGAGGTTGTCCACATAACAGTTGCGCAGGTCGAAGTTGCCCTGTACGTCGGAGGCGAGATCGAAGTCGTAATAGACCGACGGCGACACCTCTCTAAACTCGGGGCGGTTGACGCTCCGTCCATAGCTCACGCGCAGCTGGTGCTCAGGCAGAAGGTGGTAAGTGACATTGAGAGATGGAAACCAGTCGCCCTGACGGTAGTAATGGCTCTCGTGGCTCTCGACAGCCGACTTGGTGTTGGAGATAAGTTCCATGCGGTTGTACTCGTAGCGCAGACCAGCATGGGCCTCAAACTTGCCCAGTGGCAGTTCGGCCTCGATATAGGCAGCCCCCAGCAAGTTGTTGCCACTATAGTCGTTGAGTTTGTTGACATCCTCCAGGAGATAGAGTTTGTTGGCACCAAAATAGGTCTCGTCGGAAAGCAGGGCAGTCATATCCATCGATCGGAATCCCTCGGGCAACTGACAACCCTCGTGGTCGTACCAGTAGAAGAGGTTGCGCGTCTTGTACCTCCTCGTGCGATACTCCCCGTAGGCTCCCCCTTTGAGCGATGGACTCCACGACTCGAAGTCGAAGCGATGGGTATCGTTGAGTTGGAAGGAGAGGATGTGCTCGTCGAGCGAAGTCCACTCGCGCGAGATATCGTTCTGATAGAGCCACTGGTACTGATCACCCTGACTGGGATCTTCGCAGTAGAGGATATATTTTCTACGATCAGGCAAGCGACGGTTGGCATACGCATAGCCGACACTCCAGTCAAGTGCATCGCCACCGAAGGTATGCCGTCCCGTCAATTGTCCTGTATAGGTGGTGCGGCTCTGATAGTAGTACTCTGCCGACCGCTCTGGTTCCGACTGTGCGCTGACGCCCTGTCGGAGCGTGTAGCGGCTGTAGCCCAGTTGGTTGAAGATGTTCTTCATCTGGTATTTGTTCTTGCCATTGGGGCTCAATAGCGTCAGGTTGAGCATGGCCCCCAGACGCGCCGAGTGGGTGTACTGGTCGTCGGTGGAGAGGCGCAGCGGGTTGATGCGGTCGTTGTCAGTATCGTAGGCTGCATAGAAGTTGTTGACCATACCGCAGATCGTGCGATACTCATTGCTGTAGTTGAAAGCGCCGATGAGACCGAGTTTTGCCCCTTCAAGACTCCAACTGCGACTCCAGTCAGCCGCCAGCTTGAGGTCGGCCCAAGGAGTATACTGGCGAACGCGCCAGTCGTTGATCAGTCCGTTGTGAAGGAGGTCGATCATCGGATTGCCGCCCCCATTGGTACCCAGTGTGCTCAGTTTGGCGTCCATACCGCCCGAGAGCGACCGCATCCCACTATCGAAGCCCAAGAAGTCAGTGGGCGACGACTTCGGCGAGAGGAAGGTGCGGAAGGCCGTCTGCGTGTTGCAACTGCCACCCAGCGTGAGATGGAGAGAGTTGCTGGTCGGAATTTCCTTGGTGTTGATGAGGATGAATCCGCCCGTGTAGTCGGCAGGATACTCAGCCGTGGGCGTCTTGACAATCATCATGTTGTCGATCTGTCCACTGGGAATCATGTCGAAACTGAAGGCGCGACTGTCGGCCTCGCTACTGGGCGCTGCCCCGCCATTGATCCAGACGTTGTTGTAGCGTTGGGAGAGTCCGCGCACCATCACAAACTTTCCCTCGATAAGGCTCACGCCAGGGATGCGGCGGATCACCTCGCCGGCGTTGCTGTCCTGACTCCGCTTGATTTCCTGTGCGGAGACGTTGCTCACGATGACGGAGCTGGTTCGTGCGGCGTCGATCATGGCGGCATCCGTATTCAATCTCTTCACCGCCGTCACGGTCACGTCGCCCAGCTGCTGTTCGTCAGCCGCCAGCGTGATGCGCAAGTCATCTTCTGCGCCGTCGGCCTTAGCCCGAACTCCGTCAATATTTTTGGTTTTGTAGGATACATATTGGATGACAAGGGTGTAGCTCTTACTCTTGTCGAGACCCTCGAAGTGGAACTTTCCATCAATGTCTGTGGCCACACCCAGCGACGTTCCCTTCACCTGCACGGTTGCACCGACCAGCGGCTCCTGCGTCTTGGAGTCGACCACCATGCCCCGAATGTCCTGCGCCCATGCTCCTACGGGAAGGGAGAGCGTCAGCAAGGCAATGCCCGCGAGTCTATGATAACACTTCTTCATCTTTGTCTTTCGTTCGTTTTTCTGTTTTGACGGTGCAAAGGTATTCCGACGATGTGACAGAAACGTTACCAAGATATTACAAGACGATGAAGAAGGCAATATCAGCCCAACAACACGCTAAGCATGAGACAAAAGTGTCTAACAATGAGGCAAATAAAAGATTTGAAGAAATACTGAGAGACACTACCGAAGAAGCGTACAACAGGCTTCTACTTTGCGCTGATCCTTGGCGAACAGCCCAAAGCAGAAGCCACAGTCTTCGAATCAGTCGAACTCTTTGACGGAGACCAATTCATACCCCTCCTCCGGTTCCTCGGCCGTTTCTTCGGAAGGTGAGGGCGGATTGGTGGCAGAGGGTGAATTGGAAGATGAGGACGGATTGGTGGATGAGGGCGAATCGGTGGACGGACCAGAGGGCTCGTCCTCTACGACGGGAGCAGCAGGAGCAGCGGAACGCAGGAGGCTGACCATAAGGCGGGCGGCCTCGTCGGGAGCGATAAGGCGGCCCAGGCGGTCGGCGACGGTGCGGTAGCCCTGGAGCATTTCCTCGCGATGAGGCTGACCAGGGAGGACGCGGTAAAGTTCGTTGATGATGCGGTAGATGGTGAAGTGGTCGGCAAAAAGTTCCTTGACCACCTCGGCATCGGCCACCAGGTTGACCAGCGAGATATACTTCACCTTGAGGACGTGATTGAAGCCGAAGCGTACCAGCTTGGGCACGGGCGTCTTGTAGCAGACCACCTGTGGCACTCCCAGGAGACAAGTCTCCAGCGTGGCCGTGCCACTGGTGACAAGCGCTGCCACGGAATGGGTGAGCAGGGCGTAGGTCTCGTTGTCAACGATAGCTACCTGCTGCTTGCCCAACACCTTATTATAATAGGCGCGGCTGATGGATGGTGCGCCCGCCACGACCATCTGATAGTCTTCGAAATGGCGCGCGGCCTCGATCATGGCCGGGAGGTTGTCCTTAATCTCCTGCTTCCGACTGCCTGCGAGCAGGGCGATGATGGGCTTTTCGGAGAGGGCGTGGCGCGCGAGGAAAGCTTCGCGGCTCTCAGAGTAGTCGCGACGAAACTGCATGACTTCCTCAGCGGTAGGATTGCCGACATAGTGGATGGGGTATTGGTGCTTCTGATAGAACGGCACTTCGAAGGGGAGGATGGAGAAAAGCTCCTTGATATCGCGACGTATGGCCTTGACGCGCCACTCCTTCCAGGCCCATATCTTCGGCGAGATATAGTAGTAGAGAGGTATCTGCGTATGCTTGTGAACGTAGCGGGCAATGTCGAGATTGAAGCCCGGATAATCGACCAGGATTACTACGTCGGGACGCCACGCCACAATGTCCTCCTTACACCACTTCATGTTGCGAAAGATGGTGCGCAGGTGGAGCAGGACGGGCACGAAACCCATATAGGCCAGGTCCTTGTAGTGGCGCACGCGTTCGCCGCCGACGGCCGACATGAGGTCGCCGCCGAAGAAGCGAAACTCCGCCGCGGGGTCATACTGGCGCAGCGAGGCCATCAGCCGGCTGGCGTGGAGGTCGCCACTCGCCTCGCCCACTATCAGATAGTACTTCATATCGTCAGAACTTCAACTTCCGCATCAATTCATAGTCGGTCACATCGATGGTAGATGGCGTGACGGCCACATAGCCGTGATTGAGGGCCCACTGGTCGGTATCGACGGCCTCGGGCTCATCGTTGTGGAAATGGCCCACCATCCAGTAGTACTTGCCACCACGCGGATGCTGACAATCGACCACCTCGTTGGTCCAGCGCCCATAGGTCATACGACACACCTTGACGCCACGAAACTCCGAGCCCTTGGGGAAGTTGACGTTGAGGCAGGTACCCTTCGGCAAACCCTCGGCCAAGACCTTCTCCACCACCTGGCGCACAAAGGGTCGCAGGGCCATGAGGTCGGCCTGAGGATCATAGTCGCAGGAGGAGAAAGCGATCGAGGGAATATACTTCAGCGCACCCTCGTAGGCCACGCCCATCGTACCACTGTAGTGGTTGTTGACCGTGGAGTTGTCGCCGTGGTTGATGCCGCCAATCACAAGGTCGGGCTTGCGGCCGTCCAGCAGCTGATCGATGGCCAATTTGATACAGTCCACGGGCGTGCCGGAGCAGGACCACACCTTGGCGCCCGCATAATCCTCGCGCCGACGCAGATAAAGCGGGTCGGCGGCGGTGAAGGCACAGGAGAAGCCAGAGCGGCCTCCATCGGGGGCGCAGACAAGCACATCGCCCAGGTCGGCGATGAAGGAAACAAGGCTTCGGATGCCGTTGCTATCGAAGCCGTCGTCGTTGGAAACGAGGATGAGGGGTCTGTTCTGATTCATCATTGCATCAATCTTTGAGCCGCAAAAGTACGAAAAAAAGTTTTTAAAGCCGTCGGTTTCTCATAGTTTTTATGTACCTTTGCCCAATATTACACTTGAAACAGACAGATACACAAGAAGGAAGCGGACAAAAGGGATGCTTATCAGGGACTTCACCCGCCGAGCACCCAGCGCCCAGCAACGGACAACCTCCGCCGAAGGACGCTCCGCAGCGCAGCCTCATGGCGTATTTTTGAGAATATTGAAAATGGGAAAAATCATAGCTTTAGCCAACCAAAAGGGCGGCGTGGGCAAGACCACGACCACCATCAACCTGGCCGCTTCCCTGGCCACGCTGGAGAAGACCGTGCTTGTCCTCGACGCTGACCCTCAGGCCAACGCGTCGAGCGGATTGGGCGTGGACATCAAGGAGGTGGACTGCTCAGTCTATGAGTGCATCATCGACCACGCTGACATACGCGACGCCATCTACACCACGGACATCGAGGGCCTGGACATCGTGCCGAGCCACATCGACCTGGTGGGAGCGGAGATAGAGATGCTCAACATGAAGGACCGCGAGAAGGTGCTCAAGGGCCTCCTGCAGCCGATCCGCGATGAGTACGACTACATCCTCATCGACTGTAGCCCCTCGCTCGGACTGATCACGGTCAATGCGCTGACGGCAGCCGACAGCGTCATCATCCCCGTGCAGTGTGAGTATTTCGCCCTGGAGGGCATCAGCAAGCTGCTCAACACCATCAAGATCATCAAGAGCAAGCTCAACCCGAAGCTCGAGATCGAGGGTTTCCTGCTCACGATGTATGACAGCCGCCTGCGCCTGGCTCGCCAGATCTACGACGAGGTGAAGCGCCACTTCCAGGAGCTGGTCTTCCGCACCGTGATCCAGCGCAACGTCAAACTCTCCGAGAGTCCCAGCCACGGACTGCCCGTCATCCTCTACGACGCCGACTCGGCGGGCGCGCGCAACCACCTGTCTTTGGCCAAAGAGATCATCGAACACAACAAGAAAGGATAACTCATGCCCGTACACAAGAAATACAACCGCAACGTCAAGACCAACGCCCTCGGACGCGGACTCGACGCGCTCATCTCCACAGAATCGGTGAGCACGCAGGGCAGCAGTACCATCAACGAGGTGCCGCTGCAGCAGATCGAAGCCAACCCCAACCAGCCACGACGCGAGTTTGACCCCGTGGCCCTGGAGGAACTGGCCAACTCCATCCGCCAGCTGGGCATCGTACAGCCCATCACGCTGCGACAGGTGGACCACGACCGCTTCCAGATCATAGCGGGAGAGCGCCGCTGGAGAGCCTCGCAACTGGCGGGACTGACGACCATCCCGGCGTATATTCGCACCATCAAGGACGAGAACGTCATGGAGATGGCCCTCGTGGAGAACATCCAGCGCGAGGACCTCAACGCCATCGAGATAGCACTGGCCTACGAGCACCTGCTGGAGAAGAGCGCCATGACGCAGGAGAAGGTGGCCGAGCGGGTGGGCAAGAGCCGTCCCGCCATCGCCAACTACCTGCGACTGCTGAAGTTGCCCGCCCAGGTGCAGATGGCGCTGCAGAAGAAGGAGATTGACATGGGCCACGCCCGCGCCCTCCTCTCTTTGGACAGTCCGTCGCTCCAGCTGAAGGTGTTTCGCGAGATCCAGAAGAACGACTACACCGTGCGCCGCGTCGAAGAGGTGTGCAAACAACTGAAGAACGGTGAGGACGTGCAGTCGGCGAAGAAGACTATCGCCGCCACGCGCCGTCTGCCGGAGGAGTACAACATCCTCAAGGACCAGCTCTCGCAGCTCTTCGACACGAAGGTGCAGATGAGCTGCAACGACAAGGGCAAGGGCAAGATCAGCATTCCCTTCGCCTCAGAGGAGGAGCTGGAGCACATCATGAGTGTGCTCGACAGAATGAAGCAGCAACCGGGAGAATAAGCAGGCCATGAAGATGATGACGATAGGCAGGTTTTGGAGCGTCTTCCTGGCGCTGGTCCTGGTGCGCGGGATGGCCGTGGCGCAGGTGGCGGGTCCCGACACCATCCGTGTGGCCTATCCTGACGACACCGTCGCCGTGAGGCTGCACTCCGCCGATCCCGCCGACCCCACGCTGCAATCGCTGTGGGAGGCCGACGTAGCGCCGACTCTCTCCAAGGCCCAGACCAAGGGGAAGGAGAAGCGGCAAAGGCGCGACTGGAGCCAGTGGCGACCGGAGGCGAAGCGGGCGATGTGGCTGGCCCTGGTACTGCCGGGAGCCGGACAGGTCTATAACCGCAAATACTGGAAGCTGCCCATCATCTATGGCGGGTTCGCAGGATGTATCTACGCCATGACGTGGAACAACCAGATGTACCACGACTACAGCCAGGCCTACCTGGACATCATGGACGACGACCCGACCACAGAGAGCTACAAAAACTTCCTGCACCTCGGCACGGAGATCAACGAGAGCAACCTGGCCCGCTACCAGGAGATCTTCCGCAAGCGCAAGAACCGCTACCGCAGATGGCGAGACCTGAGCGTCTTTACCACGATAGCCGTCTATGCGCTCTCCGTCATCGACGCCTACGTCGATGCGTCGCTCTCAGAGTTTGACATCTCAGAGGACTTATCGCTGCGCGTGGCGCCCGTCGTGATGGGCAATGACGGCGCAATGACGACCCGACGCAGCCCGTTCGGACAAAACGCCATCGGACTGGGATGCAGCCTGAGATTCTGAGACGAGACCACACCAAAAGCCAAAATCATTAGTACCAACTATATATATCACAACAATACACATCTAAACTAAGGGGGAATAGACATGGACAATACTATTACCGGCGACCAGGATCAGAAGCCTGGCATGATGGAGACGAAGTCCAGCGATCAGCAGCCCATCGAGCAGAAGGCTGCAGACCAGAAGCCTATCGAACAGAAGGCCACCGACCAGAAGCCTATGGAGCAGAAAGCTGCCGACCAGGCGGCACAGGAGAAGGCAATGGTGGACAACGCTTTCCAGCACCTTCTCGACACCTACCTGGCCTCGCGCCACAGAAAGAAGGTGGGGATCATCACCAAGGCTTTCAACTTCGCGCGCCAGGCGCACCAGGGCGTGAAGCGTCTCTCGGGCGAGCCATATATTATGCACCCGATAGCCGTGGCGCAGATCGCCTGCGAGGAGATCGGACTGGGAGCCACGAGCATCAGCGCGGCCCTGCTCCACGACGTCGTGGAGGATACCGACTACACGGTGGAGGACATCGAGAACATCTTCGGACCGAAGATCGCACAAATCGTGGACGGACTGACCAAGATCTCGGGTGGCATCTTCGGCGACAAGGCTTCAGCTCAGACGGAAAACTTCAAGAAGCTGCTCCTCACGATGAACGACGACATCCGCGTCATCCTCATCAAGATCTGCGACCGCCTGCACAATATGCGCACGCTGGCCTCGCAGCCGGCCAACAAGCAGTATAAGATAGCAGGAGAGACGCTCTATATCTATGCGCCTCTGGCCAACCGCCTGGGACTCAACAAGGTGAAGACCGAACTGGAGGACCTCAGTTTTCGCTATGAGCACCCGGAGATCTATCAGAACATCGCGAAGCAGCTGGAGGAGACGCAGGCACAGCGCGACGAACTCTTCCGCGACTTCACGGCGCCCATCCGTGCGGCCCTCGACAAGATGGGGCTCAAATACGAAATCAAGGCGCGCGTCAAGACGCCTTTCTCCATCTGGAACAAGATGCAGAAGAAGCACGTCTCGTTCGACGAGATCTACGACATCCTGGCCGTGCGCATCGTTTTCACGCCCAACGTGAGAGAGGACGAGATCAACGACTGCTTCTCTATCTACGTGGCTATCAGCAAGATCTACAACAGCCATCCCGACCGCCTGCGCGACTGGGTGAACCATCCCAAGGCCAACGGCTACCAGGCGCTCCACGTGACGCTCATGTCCAACCAGGGCAAGTGGATTGAACTGCAGATCCGCTCCGACCGTATGGACGAGATAGCGGAGCAGGGTTTTGCGGCCCACTGGAAGTATAAGGAGGGCTACGAGATCACGGAGGACGAGGGGGAGCTCAACGACTGGCTCCACACCATCAAGGAGATCCTCGACGACCCGCAGCCCGACGCCATGGACTTCCTCGACGCCATCAAACTCAATCTTTTCTCCTCCGAGATCTTCGTCTTCACGCCCAAGGGCGACTTCAAGACCATGCCGGCGGGAAGCACGGCGCTCGACTTTGCCTTCCAGATCCATACGTTCCTCGGAAGCCATTGCATCGGCGCGAAGGTGAACCACAAACTAGTGCCGCTGAGCCACAAGCTCAACAGTGGAGACCAGGTGGAGATCCTCACCTCCAACGCACAGCGCGTGCAGCCCTCGTGGGTCAACTTCGTGGGGACGGCCAAGGCCAAGGGCAAGATACAGGCCATCCTGCGCAAGGAGGGACGCGAACTGCAGAAGAAGGGCGAGACGATACTCCACGACTGGCTCGCTCAGCACGAGCTGGAGCCTTCGGCGCAGCGCATGGAGAGACTTTGCGAGGCGCACAACCTCCAAAGTTCGGAGGACCTGCTGCGCGCACTGGGTTCACACACCATCCAGTTGGGCGACGACGACATGGACGCGCTCACGGGCAAGAAGAACAAGGACGGGAGCACGTCGGCGTGGTTTACGAAATACGTGCCCTTCCTGAAGAAGAAAGACGCGGGAACGGGCAAGGAACGGGACGCACAGGACCTGATGGCCTCGTCGGAGGGACTCATCACCGTCGATGAGAAACTCAACCGCAAGAAGCCGATCTTCATCAGCGAGAAGACCATCAACGGCTACATCTTCCCCTCCTGCTGCCATTGCATACCGGGCGACGACGCGCTGGGCTTCATCGACAACCGCAACCATATCGAGATCCATAGCCGCAACTGCACCGTGGCCTCCAAACTGAAGGCGAGCTACGGCAACCGCATCCTCGACGCGAAGTGGGACATGCACCACCAGCTCTACTTCGACGCGACCATCCACATCCGCGGCATCGACCGTCAGGGCATGTTGCGCGACGTGGCCGAAATGCTCTCCGACAAACTCGGCCTCAACATGCGCCGCATCACCGTGACGTCCAACAATGGCATCTTCGACGGCACCATCGAACTCGGAGTGCACGATGCCGAGGAACTGGAGGTGATCATCGAAAACCTCAAGCAGGTGGACGATCTCAAGGAGGTGAACCGCATGTAGCAGTATAAGCCTAATTGCTCACGGCCATCCTCCGCCACAACCAGCGGGGGATGGTCCGCCACAAAGCCGTAAGGACACGGTAGCGCCAGTCGATCACGCAGACATGGCGACGCGTCCTTATGGCTTTGACTATATCCTGGGCCACGCTCTCTGCCGACATGAGCATGGGGTAGTGTTTGCCGTCGCCGAGCAGGTCGGTCCGGACGAAGCCCGGGCGCAGGTCGGTGAAGTGGATGTCGAGATGGCGCAGGCGGGCCTGCTGCTCCAGAGCCTCGATATAGACATTGCAGAAAGCCTTGGAAGCACTATAGGCAGGAGCCACGCCCAGGCCCTTTGTGCCCGCTATCGACGAGACGACGGCGATGTGGCCGTGGCCCTGGACGGCGAAATAGCGATAGGCAGCACCGACGAGCCGCGCGAAGCCTAGCGCATTGGTGCTTACCGTGGGCAGTTCCTTCTCGGGCAGCAAATCCATGTTCTGCCACCCCACCCCGGCCACATGGAGGTAGAGGTCCATGCCGCCCACCGCGTCGATCAGGCGCAGCAGACGCTCCTCCGACTTCTCCTGGGTGACGTCGATAGGCGCATAGACGACCTGGTCCTGAAACTCGCGGCGCAGGGCTTCCAGCGTCTCTGTGCGGCGCGCGGCCAAGCCCAGCCGCCACCCTTCCTGGAGCAACAGGCGGGCCACCTCGTAGCCGATTCCCGACGAAGCGCCGACGATGATAGCTTTCTTTCCTTTCGTCATATTGATGGTCTCGTTGTTTCTTACCTTATTTATTATAGAAGGAGAGTTTTTGTTACGAAGCAGCCTCTTTTCTTTTTACGAAGCAGCCCGCTCCTTTCATAAAAGTTATAAAAGCAGCCCTCCCCTACTCCTCCACCACTTCGAAGTCCTCGTTGTGTACACCGCTGATAGCCAGCGCACAACCGCCAAAATCGAAGACGAGCTGACGGTTGCGCTGGATGCGGACGATGTAGCCCTCGTAGCCCTGGAAGGGGCCGGTGAGGACGCGGAGCCTGACGTGGTCCTTGGCAAACTTCTCCAGGGGTTCGCGCAGGAAGGTGAGGCGCTCGGGGTGGATGCGCGAGACGCTCATGAAGGGGCGCATGATGGCGTCTTCGATGGAGGCGGGACAACCGCAGCTGCGATCGTTGACAAGATGAAACTGTGGGAAATGCTCGTCGAGGAAGGCCTGCAGATCGCGCACCGTGCCCTGAAGAAAGACCAGTCCGCTGATGGAGGGCTGCAGGACCTTGCGCACGCCCCGCTGCTTCTCGGGGTTCTTGTACTCGTAGTGGTAGGACTGATGGATGAAGAAGGGCTGCGGACGACCTTCGGTCTGCTCGTTGTAGTGCTCCAGCCATTTCTTGAAGGTCTTGACCGCAAAATGGCGCAGGTAGAGATAGCTCCACGAGGTGGGCTTCTCGGAGGTGCTGCCCCAGGTCTCAGCCAGAGGGCGGCGGGGCACGACCTTCTCCTTCGAGGCCATCAGCGGGTCGGCCTCAACTATGTGGATTCCCTTGGGCAACTGCTTGCCTCCGCGGTCTGCGCTGAGCGCATCAGAGCTTTCTTCAGTCATCGTCTTCTTTGTGATCAAAATCCTCACGCCCCACCCCGCTCTTGCTGGCAGAAGGGACGATGGGGCGGCAAAGATACTACTAATTATTGGATTGGCCGCTTTCTTTTGCTTTTTTCTTTTGCCTCGGGCCGCTGGCCCTTCTTCTTTCTCGCATGCTTAGCCATCAGCCTTGTGCCCCATTTTGGCCCTAACCACGGGGGCAACAGGTCGCTTGCACGAAGCGGCAGGAACCCACATTTTGTAAAGCCTCTTCACAAATAAAGGCAAGGAGGTGAAAAAACTCTCAGAAAAAGCAGCGTGTAAACAAATAAAATACTATCTTTGCATTCGCAATAGATTCGTGCAGCCATCAACTTGGCGTTATGAGAGAGAGAACAGAGACACTTTCCACGAAAACGACACAAAGCAGGGGTTGGGAGACCAAGAGCCGAATCGGCGCCGACAAGGACCGACAGGATCACTCCCTCTACTGTAGTTTTGCATCAAGGCGAGTGGGACGGTTCTATCATCGCTCAAACTAAATTAATTGCATAAGTCTAACAAAAGTTGGAATGAAATGAAACTACTCTACCGATTTGTCAAATGGGCCTTCTCCCGAGGCACGCTTCCCTATTGGTGTATCTTCGCTTACGACACCCTTTCGGTGCTGGTATCTGGACTGTTTGTCTATACCCTTCAGCATGGCGTGGACAACCTCTACACGAACTTGAGTCGCGTGGGTCTGGGCATTGGCCTCTGCATGGTGCTCTACATGGTGGCCTTCTTCATCTTCCACACGTTCAACGGCGTGCTCCGCTACTCCAGCTTCATCGACCTGCGTCGCGTGGCCTACTCCAGCTTCACGGCGAGCATCGCCATCTGCGTCTTCCACCAGCTACAGATACACTTCGGTCTGAGCTCCTACATCCTCGTGCCGCGCTTCGTCAGCGGCATGCAACTCTTCATCACGGCCACGATGCTGATGTGGACGGCGCGCATGGCAGCCAAGGCGCTCCACGACCTCTACAACAACTTTGGCATTTCCAAGAACGTCTTTATCTATGGCGCCCAGTCGGGGGCCGTAGCCCTGGCGCGAAGCATCGTCTCCGACCCGAGCTCGCGCTACAAGATCAAGGGATTCATCAGCGACAACGAGATGATGACCTCCTCGCGCATCTCCGGCATCAAGGTCTATGAGGACTCTCCCGAACTGGTGGAGACCATGCGCAAGCTCCACGTGCAGGCGCTGCTGGTCTCGCCGCTGCAGACGGAACACTTCACCCACGACACCAAGTTTATCGACGGGCTCATCGCCGCCAAGATCAAGATCATGATGATGCCGCCGGCAGAGGAGTGGGACGGCAAATCGACCATCCCCCACACGCTGCTCCACGAGGTGGACATCGAGGAACTGCTGCCGCGCGACAAGATCGAGGTGGACATGGAGGCCATCAAGAAGATGCTCACAGGCCACCGCATCCTCATCACGGGCGCGGCGGGAAGCATCGGATCGGAGATGGCGCGCCAGGTGGCCACCTTCAAGCCCTCGGAGCTGATACTGGTCGATCAGGCCGAGACGCCTATGCACGACGTGCGCCTCTACATGATGAACCACCACAAGGACCTGAAGGTGTGGTCCATCGTCGGCTCCATCACCAACGAGTCGCAGATGGAGCAGATCTTCGCCGCCCACAAGCCGGAGTATGTCTTCCACGCCGCGGCCTACAAGCACGTGCCGATGATGGAGGACAACCCCGCCATGGCCATACAGAACAACGTCTTCGGCACACGCGTCATCGCCGACCTGGCCGTCAAATACCAGACGCGCAAGTTTGTGATGATCTCCACCGACAAGGCCGTCAATCCCACCAACGTCATGGGTTGCAGCAAGCGCATCTGCGAGATCTATTGCCAGTCGCTCAACAAGGCCATCCAGGACGGCGAGGTAAAGGGCGTGACGCAGTTTGTCACCACCCGCTTCGGCAACGTGCTCGGCTCCAACGGATCGGTCATCCCGCTCTTCAAAGAGCAGATCAAGAAGGGAGGCCCCGTCACCGTCACCCACAAGGACATCATCCGCTACTTCATGCTCATCCCCGAGGCCTGCCGCCTGGTGCTGGAGGCTGGCACGATGGGCCACGGCGGCGAGATCTTCGTCTTCGACATGGGCGATCCTGTCCGCATCGCCGACCTGGCTCAGCGCATGATAGAACTCTCGGGAGCCAAAAACGTCAAGATCGAATACACGGGTCTGCGCGACGGCGAGAAACTCTACGAGGAGGTGCTCAACGACGCGGAGCAGACCAAGCCGACCGTCCACCCGAAGATCAAGGTGGCTGCCGTCCGCGAATACTCCTACAAGCTGGCGCGCAAGAGCGAAATGGACCTCTACGACCTCTCCCTGCAGTTTGACGACATGGAGATCGTGAGAAAAATGAAGGAGATCGTGCCAGAATATAAGAGCCGCCACAGTAAGTACGAGGTGCTCGACAAGAAGTAAAGCGCCAACCTCTCCCACCAACATAAAACCATCAAGGCGTTTCTCCACGGAGACGCCTTGATGGTTTTTTCTTGCCCAGCGCATGATGGCACTTTCTTGCCCTATAATGGTACAAAATGCCGTCAGCCAACTATTACGAGAATGCCGAAACAAAAACGTTAAATGTTAAGATGTAAGGTGGAATGCTCCAATAGACAGATGCCGAAACAAAAACGTTAAACGTTAAAACGTTAAGATGTAAGGTGGCAAGTCGATTGTTAACACCGGAAATAGCTATATTTGGAACAGATAAACAACTTTTCTTTCGTTTGCTATTCCAAATTTTACTACCTTTGCATCATGATAACAGACTTAGAGCATATTGGCAACATCCCTGTGAGCACCGCTACGCTAGCATCTCTGTTCCCCAAACTGGAGGCAGGCAACCAGAAGGTGCGCCAACTTGAGGCAGCGGGCAAGATCATCCGACTCAAGAAGGGGCTTTATGTGCTCGACCCCAAGGTCTCGCACGTGGCTCTATCTACCGAATTGATAGCCAACCAACTCTACACCCCTTCATACGTCTCCATGCAGACGGCCTTGCGCTACTACGGACTGATACCCGAAGCGGTTTATACCACACAGTCCATGACACTGAAGCACACGCGTCGTTTCGACACGCCCGTGGGACGATTCGAGTACCAAAGGGTGGCTCGCGAGGCTTTCCCGATAGGCATCACAAGCATCAACAAGCAGAGCTACGCTTTTCTGATGGCCACGCCCGAAAAGGCACTCTGCGACCTGATAGCCCACTCGCCCAAGCTCTATCTTCGCTATCTCAAGGACGTCGAGACCTATCTGGAGGACGACCTACGCATGGATATAGAAGACTTCCTACACATGGACGCCAGCATCTTTGAGCGCTACGCCCAGGCAGATGGCAAGAAAGCCAATTCTATCGAAACCCTGATAAAGTATCTGAAGAAATGAGCAACGAAATATTCAACCAAATGTTGTCGGCCTACGACCTGGCGACTCACCAGCAGAAGCGCAATGCCACCTTCGAAGTGAACCAGCAGATCATCCTCGCCGGCCTCTATAATGGCGGGTTCTTCAACGAAGCCGCCTTCTACGGAGGCACCTGCCTACGCATCTTCCATGGCCTGCAGCGATTCTCCGAGGACATGGACTTCTCTCTACTTGCTCCAAGCCAAGACTTTGACTTCACACAATACTTTCAACCCATAGTGGACCAGTTTGCCATGGTGGGCCGAGAGGTGGAAATTAAGAAGAAGGACAAGAAGAATTTTTGCAAGGTCGAATCAGCATTTCTGAAGGACAACACCGATGTTTACGACATCACATTCCAAACAGAGAAATCGATAAAGATAAAAATAGAAGTGGACACGCAGCCGCCACTGAAGTTCCTCACCGAGCAGAAACTACTTCTGCTCCCACAATCCTTCATGACTCGCTGCTTCACCCTTCCCGACCTCTTTGCAGGCAAGATGCACGCCTTGGTTTATCGAGCTTGGAAGAACCGCGTCAAGGGTCGTGACTGGTACGATTTTGAATGGTACGTCCGACATAATACCCCGCTCGACTTCCTTCACCTGCGCGAGAGAGCCTTGCAGTTCAACCAGGAGGACATCACCAAAGGGTCTTTCCTTGAGAAACTGAACAATCGCCTCTCTACCGCAGACATCAACCAAGTGAAGGCCGACGTGCTGCCATTCATCCACAACCCCAAGGATTTGGATATCTGGTCCAACGACTACTTCCTTCAACTGGCCCAAATGATCAGGTTCGAATAAAGAGGGCAACTTTTTCAACAACACCAAAACTGTACGGTTAAAAATCTTCTTGGCCGAGTGAAAGCTATATGCAACTCGTCATTTTCAACCGTATAACTTGATTGCCCCAATGGACAGATGCCGAAACAAAAACGTTAAACGTTAAAACGTTATTATTCACCCCTTCTTGTCACTCTTAACGTTTAACGTTTTAACGTTTTCTCTTCGCCTCTAACCTCCCTACTTACGCAAAAAGCACGCCAATCCCCATGCAAACGACAGTTCATAACCCATGCTAACAACAACTCACAAACCATGCAAAACGACGACTCTCACCCCATGCCAACAGACGTCCCGAAACGCCCCTTAGTTACCCTCCGCGCCAGTCATAAGCAACCATCCGCCTCGCCCCTAAGCTACCATCGCCAAGGTCCCCCTAAGTGGCGCCCAAGCAAACACTCAAGCAGCCGCCTTGCTCGCCTTGATAAAACCCGCAAAGCACCGCAAAAGTTAGCGGTAAAACGCCACAAAAGTTAGTGACAAATCACCGCAAAAGTTAGTGGTAAAACACATAATCAATTGATTGCCAACCACGTTGCACACATCATCAATTACAGACAAAACACGGTTTATTAGAACGTTTTTGTTTGGGCATCTTTGCTTTGATGTTGCTCAGACAAAAGAAAGAAGTCACGTTGCCACGAAATCACGCCTTAGAGCAATCCAACCACCTTTGCCATAGAAGTCTCGCGTTCTTACATGATAACGTTATAACGTTTAACGTTTTCAAAATCGCATACGCCTACCACAACAACCCACGAGAAAATCAAACAACTCCAAGAAAAGAGCAATCCATAAGACAGAGTTAGAACTTGCCTAAAACTAGAAGGAAGCGTGTGTAAATGTAGGACAAAATGTAGAAGAGCATTTTATTGACGTCAATAAAATGGTTGTTATCGGTTCTGGTGCTGAGCGTCAGATAGATGACATTATGCTAACACGCTATGCTTGCTACCTTGTCGCTCAAAATGGCGACCCTCGTAAACCACAAATCGCATTTGCACAAACTTACTTTGCTGTGCAAACTCGTCGTGCAGAACTTATAGAACAGCGTCTTATTGAAGTTGAAAGAGTTAAGGTACGTGCTAAACTACAGGAAACAGAACGTAAACTTTCTGGCGTACTTTATGAACGAGGGGTGAATGACAAGAGTTTTGCTGTGATACGTTCCAAAGGAGACCAAGCATTATTTCATTTGAATACTGCAACGCTGAAGCGACGCATGGGAATCCCGGAGAAACGACCATTAGCAGATTTTCTTCCCACTATCAGTATCAAAGCAAAAGATTTTGCGGCAGAAATGACGAGTGTGAATGTGCAGACCAAAGACCTTCAAGGAGAAAGTCGTATAAGCCAAGAGCATATTGCCAACAATGCTGCTGTTCGAGATATGCTTGTGCAGCGTGGTATAGTTCCAGAGAACCTTCCTCCGGCAGAAGATGTAAAGAAGGTTGAACGCAGATTGGCAAGTGAACAGAAAAAGGCTTTGAAGAACAAAAAGAAAAAATAAGATGGAACAGAAAACGACACAAAAGTTAGTGACCAATCACCGCAAAAGTTAGTGATAAAATGCCACAAAAGTTAGTGGCAAAACACATAATCAATTGATTGCCAAGCACGTTGCACACATCATCAATTACAGGCAAAACACGGTTTATTAGAACGTTTTTGTTTGGGCATCTTTGCTTTGATGTTGCTCAGACAAAAGAAAGAAGTCACGTTGCCACGAAATCACGCCTTAGAGCAATCCAACCACCCTTGCCATGGAAGACTCACGTTCTTCCATGATAACGTTATAACGTTTTCAAAATCGCATACGCGTTCCCCCAGCAGCCCATGGATTTTTCTATCTGCTCCATTTGTGGCCACACCTGTGCAAATCTGCAGCGAACATGGGTTTTAGCGCAAAAACACCCAATGAATTGCCACAAAAACACCAAACGCTTTACCGCAAAAACACCAAACGTTTTACCGCAAAAACGACAAATGAATCACAGCGAAAACTCAAAATAAATTTCGCAACCAAATAAAAATCAGTAGCTTTGTGTCGAAAACAAGAAACTATAAAATATGCAAGAGGAAAAGCATGAAATAAGCAAAGACAAGGACTGCCAAGACTTCCTTGCGGGGATAAAAGAACTGGCAAGGGAACTGATGCAGATTCGCGAGCGAGCAGCCATAGAGTACGCTCCCATTGTGGAGGAATTCTGCGCGAGGAAACACGCGTCGGAAAACGAAGTAGGACGGATGCTTGACCTTCTGTTTGGGTTTGCCGACGACGAACGCATATTGCTCATGTACAAGAAGGTGTGCCGGAGATTCGTCTATGAATATCCCGAAACCATCAGTTTCTACATCATAGAGTACAAAAAAGAATACGATCGCGAGAGTCTTGTCGGGACCGAATACGAATATCTCCTTCACGAGGACGACGACTTGTTTGACGAAGAGTGCGACGCAAAATAGCCGCTCGGGTAACGGAGAGAATCCTATTTGTTAAAGCCTGCGCTCAATCATAAGATTTACCCTATTTTCTTCTTTTATATTGATTAGTTTTTATACCTTTGTGGTCAACAAATGACAACTCCAACAAGAAATAGTCTGTTGGTTTAACCTAACCTCTGAACTATAACATTGGAAGATATCACCAAGCAGCCTCCAACGGCTGATGCTTCATTGTATAATGGGCAGCCTTCCGACACAGGCTCATCGTGTCCAAGTGCAGGACTCACCTCTTGCACGCCCTCCATCTCTAAGGACAAAGGTGGGGTGTCGGTAGAGAATGTGCCTTCTGGAAAAAAGCAATGGTTTGTTCTGCGCGTTACGTATGGGCGCGTCCTCAAGGCAAAAGCATTAGTAGAGGCTAAAGGCTTGGAATGCTATGTGCCTCTGCGATACAAACATATAAACAAGAATGGGAAGAAGCGGATTGTCATAGCCCCTCTCCTGCCCTCTTTCCTATTTGTTTATGCCACAGCAGCACAAGTCGAGTCCTTGCTTTATGAGATCAAGATTAGCTCTGAGGGAAACAGGAATCTATTAAGTTATTACTTTGACCACACTATTTGTCGTCAAGACAATCCTGACCGCAATCCTCCACTCACCATCCGCAATGACGCGATGGACAATTTCATCAGGCTCACATCCATCAAGAATCCACACATTATACCAGTTACAACAGAAATCATCCAGTATAAATTAGGCGACTTGGTTATTGTGACAGATGGAGATTTTAAAGACGTTCGTGGTAGAGTGGCAAGAATCGCAGGACAACAGAGGGTGGTCGTAGAACTATTTGAAGGATGCTTAGTAGCAACGGCATATATTCCGAAGAACGCCATGAAGCTGTATGTGGAACAATAAATCATCACTACGCCAATGAAAGAAAAAACAAAAAACATACTTAGCCTCAATCATAGCGAGGCCATGGATTTCTTTTTGAAATCAGAACAGTATCATGGTTTCGAGCTACCAGAATATTTCGTATTCGACGAATTGCTTCAAGAAGTCAAGAATACCGTTGGCGAAACGCCCTATAAAGATTGCTTGCGAAAAGGTATATCACCAGAAGAATTACCCGATGTAAACCTTGACATTTTACTCAACAAGGATGGACATTACGCAGTCCGCCCCATTATCCTTGCAAACCCATTCCTTTATTATTTTCTTGTTAGAGAAATTTGTAATGAGCAGTCATGGACAGTCATAAAGCATCTCTTTGAGAAGTACAACGTTCCGCATATTACATCTTGCGCATTGCCCGTTATACCTAAGGAAAAAGAGCCATTTCACAAGTCCACGACTATACTCAACTGGTGGAGTTCTATGGAACAGCGGAGTATAGAGCTTTCTTTGGAATATCGCTACATGTTTGTCACGGACATCACCAACTGTTATGGTTCGGTCAATCCACAAGCATTTGACTGGGCCTTCTCGTTCAAAGGAACAAAGCACGAGCAGGAAACAGAAAATCCGATAGCCAAGAATATCCAAAAGTATCTTCGAGCCTTCCAACAAGGGCGCAATATTGGCATCCCTCAAGGAAATGCCATATTCGACTTTATAGGCGAAATTATTCTTGGCTATTCCGACCTATTACTCCATGAAGCAATACAAAGAGAAGGTATCGCCGCTTCATACGAAATAATCCGTTATCGTGACGACTACCGCATATTTTGTAATGACAAGGATGAACTCGAAAAGATTTCCTATGTCCTTCAGCACGTGTTGGAGAGCTTGAACTTCCGCATGAACAGCAAGAAGACCAAGATCAGCGATAGCATAGTTACCGATGCAGTCAAGCCCGACAAACTGACATATATATACAATACACCTATCTTCAACAAGAAAGGTTGCGACTTTGACAGTTTCGAGAAGCACCTGCTCTACATCCTTATGTTCGCTCGACAATACCCCGATAGCGGTTCCATCAAAACGATGCTCTCGGATATAGACAAGCGTATAGAAGACTGGCTCGAGCCTTATGAAGAAGAAGTCACGACGATACCAATTCTTGACGGAGAAGAACCCACAACCGAAAAGATAACCAAACGACGCAGACTCATAGGTGGTAGCATTCGCGCCATGTCTGCAGTCTGTACACAGATAGCCTTAGAGAATGTTGGCTGTTGCCATTATGCCTTGCGCGTTCTCAGCAGAATGGTCGACTCTCTGAAAAATGAAAAAGAGAAATGCGCAATCATCAGGCTCGTTTACTCCAAGCTCTGCAATCGACCAAACTCCGACTACGACCAACTCTGGCTGCAAAACATCACGTATCAGCAAGACCAAAAAAACGGCTCATCCCCATATAAGATGAGGTTGTGCCGTGTAGTGGCAGGGGACGAAAATGTAGAGTTGTGGAATAATGAGTGGGTGAAGCCCAAGCTCTCGTCAGGCTTGCATATAAATGGCATTGTTGATGCCGAGACCCTGAAGAAGGTTACGCCGGTGATCACATTCAGGGAGACGAGAATGTATTATGAAAATTATTCAATTTAAAATATTCGCCAATGGAATTAGATTTTTTATCCTGCATTATAAAAGGAGACAACTATCCTCCTAGTGGGAAAATTGTTTTTGATTCATCAGACCATGTCCGCTTCCAAAATGGTCAAGATGTCTCTGGGCACAACTACAATTGTCATCGTAGAATAACAATTGAAAAGAATATTGAAGGTGACGAAGGATACACAGTGGCAATGTACAATATGGATGGCGTACATCCATTATGGCAGAACAATATTCAAATGTCCCCCAAACAAATGAAAATCGTAAATAAGCAAGGAAATATTATTGAGTTCAGAGGATATGGGTATGACGAAAATGCTTTAGCAATCGGAGTTCCTATGGAAGCAGCGTCATTTGCGGATTATGGTTTAGTTATTATGATCGAAGACAATAGTATTGTTCGGGCGCAATTAAATATGTTCGACAGACATGTAAGTATCGTTTATTTGAAATAGAGAAAACCTTCACTCAATTATTATATAATGAATCACAGATTCGAAAGTTAAATTATTATTTTTAATTCGTTATGGCAGAATTAGACATTAGGCAACTTGAGTCAAATATCTACGGCAACGTTGAAGATAGTGAAGCTCTTCCTTTGTTTGTTAGATATACCAGTGACGATGCCAAATTCCATGACAAGGATGCACAAGTATCTTTTGAGGATACAATAGCACAATTGTCTGGTACACACACTTGTTCGTTTATCCATCGTAGACAAAAAGGAAGAAACAAAGTGTATGAAGAACTTGCAATAAAGTTCGATGAACTCCCGTACTGTATGACTGCACAACTTGCGAGAGATGAATACACTTTACGAGTGCCGCATTTTACTATAAAAAACATGGTTTTACCAGAAGAGAAAGACCAATTTATTATAAGAAAATGCGAGGTAAGATTTGTTGATTTATATGAAGATTCATTCAAATTGATTAGTGGTGCAGGCCCTTATTGGGTTGGCCATATTAATGAGATAACACAATTCATTAAGAATTGCTTCTCTTTGCCTATTCCTCCTATTGAAATTCAAATAGAAGAGGATAAAGAAATGTGGCAGGCCTATCTTGACGGTCTAAATGCCCTGCTAGAGAACAAACGAGATTTGATCAAAATTCAAAATATTAGCAAACAAAAAGGAGGTTTGCTAAAATTGGATTTTGATATGAATAGCTATGCTCAGAATCTTAATAATGCTATTAGCGAAGAATTAAAAGGAAAATGCGAGATCGAAGCGAGTATTTCTATCGATGATGGAGAATGCCTTATATCTTTTGATAGTTACCAGTCCATTCCTGAAGATACAATTGAGAACATAAAAACAATAGGAAGAGACTATTGTTATCAAACAGAATCTGAGCCTTCTAATATTGTAAGCGGAAAAATTGCAATAATATCGGATTCAGAAGAATTAAAAAAAATCACATCTTCCATCGAATCGGAACTAACAGAGTTCGGAACAGACTTTAAGAAAGACGAGTCTGGGAAGTTTCTTCTAACCTCTGATAAGGATATCGAGTTTCTTCGGAAAATTGTTGATACACATCACAAAGATATTGCAGAGGTTGTATGTACAACAAAATTGATTATGCCTTTATTACCTACCGCTGAATCTTTGGACATAAACAATTATTGCAATGATCTTCCTAACAAGTCTCAGATCACACCTCACGGGAAACATTTTGTGATAACTTCTAAACGACCACTCGACACAAAGCTTTCCGTCTTCAATAAACTTCGTTTTGCAAGTTGCAAGGTATCTGTTTCGCCAAAACAGATAGATACAAGTATTGAACTTGAAGGTGCCAACATAAAAGGTAATGCTTACACTTGGATTGTTAATAATCCAAGCGAACTACCACATCTTGGTCGTTATTTTAATATGGTTACGAAAAACTACTCAAACCAGTATGTTAGTAGTACTTTCCACTATGCTTTTGCACCACAAGTTGAAAAAACTATTCTTGCAGATTTGAAACTCCAGAATTATGGTAAATCTTCACTTCAAGTTGATGTGCCTAGATCTTGTGTTATTTTCTACCCAAAATCTCTAGAAGATTACACTACTCTTAAAGAAGACATATTCTCACAACTAGATGAATCTATTTGTGCAGAAGCACCTGAATATGAGCCAACAGCTCGTATAGAGTTCCTCTGTGAGAATGAAGAATACCGTCGTAGTATATTTGAAAAAGTAAATGTTGCGCTTGCCGACAAACGCAGTAATTTTATCACAAATAGACTTAGCAAAGATGCTAAAGAGTTGCGTTTTGCTTTCAATTTTTTTGATATTGATGAAAGAGACAATATTGAGAATATAATAGAAGGGGCTCTTGCTTCTATTCATGGAATTAAAATTCTTTATGATGATAACAACAATAAAGGAATCACACAATGGTTACTCTCGGAAGACCTTTCTCTGTTGCAAGAATTGAATCGCAAACTTCAGTCAGACTTTAGAAATGAAAATGTTAATTACATTAATGGCTCAACTTATGATAAGTTGAGCGAGGTTGATGAAGAAGAACTTGCACATAGTCAGTACTCTAAGGAAAGTATTGTACGTCGTCGTCGTCGTCAATACCTCCAGAAAACAGTCTGAATATTGGTAATTGTGTACGACGGACAAGAGACTATGCCATCATTGAACCTAATGATGACGTTTTAGAATTGTTGTCTTCAAAGGAGTTAAAGATAGTAGCTGGTGACTATATACAATTCCCTGCCATGGGTGAAACTATGGAATTGATGCGTCAAAGCAAGGCTATGAGTCGTATTTTAAAGCCAGAAAGTAAATATAACCATAGACCTATCAATCCGAATCTTCCAAATTTCATCTTTGATCCAAAGTATGCTGGTGAAACCGTTGTTGACATAAATACTGCATTGGAAGACATCCGTACTCATAAGATTGGAAATTTGAATGAAAAGCAACTTGAGGCGGTTACAAAGTCTGTTCTTGCAAAAGATTTAGCACTTATTCAAGGCCCTCCCGGTACAGGTAAAACAACTGTAATTGCTGAGATTATTTGGCAAGAAATTCGAAAGAATCCTGATTGCAGAATATTATTAACTTCACAGACAAATCTTGCCGTTGACAATGCTCTTGAAAGACTGCAAGGTCAAGCAGGCATTCGACCTGTTCGCATTGGAAAACCAGATAAGCTGGAGCCAGAGGGAAGAAGATTTTCGTTGTCTGTAATGGATAGTTGGGCACAAGACTCTAATAATAGTGTCGATAATGCTACTCATATTTGGATTGATAGAATTATAAATAAAAAATCAAACAATCCCAAATATTCGTCAGCAATCAGCTCTTGGAAAAAAGAACTCGAAGCTAAGGATAAACATTCTAGAACAGAGTTTAGTCGATTATATAGAAACAATGTAAATCTTGTGGCTGCAACATGTAGTATTTGTGGCTCTCGTGATTTTATGGAGTCTTATTCTGATATGTTCGGAGGAAACGAACGTTCAGATATGTTCTTTGACGTAGTAATAATGGATGAAGCCAGTAAGGCCACACCATTAGAAATGGCAGTACCACTTGTCTTGGGCAAAAAGATTATCGTCATCGGTGATCATAAACAATTACCTCCAATGATGGATGAGAATACAATTGATAGCGCCCTTGAAAAGATTGGAAAAAAAGATATTGCGGAGAAACTACAAAAAGCAGAGTCTCAATTTAAGCGTTTGTTTGAAGCTGCTGCAAAAGTTAGAAAAACTATCGTTGCTACACTTGATACACAATATCGTATGTATGAACAAATCATGAATACAATTAAACAGTTTTATCAAGATGAACTTGCAACAACTGGTGGATTAAAGTGTGGTATCATTGAAACCATGGACATCCCTGATTTGGCAAATAAGGGAAGTAGATGGCATGGTATAACATTAAATCCAATAATTCAACCGAGTACTCATGCTGTATGGATAGATGTTCATACTCCTGAAACATACTTAAACCCAGGTTACAAAAACGAAGGTGAACTTAAAGCCATAGATTTTGTTCTCAAGGCTCTCCAACAGGCGGATGGATATTCTGAGTTTGTAAACGCACAGCAAAAGCCAGAAGATAAAGAAATAGGCATTATAACATTCTATAGCGCTCAAAGTCGAGAAATCCGAAAGAAGTATAAAGGAAAGAGCTACAGAATGGATGTAGTCGATAGATTCCAAGGAATGGAGCGCAACATTATTATTGTTTCAACTGTTCGAAGTAATCCCAAAAACAATATTGGTTTTGCAAAAGAAATCGAACGTATTAACGTCGCTTTTTCTCGTGCCAAACGTCTTCTTATAGTCGTAGGTAACAAACGTCAATTTGAGAGTAATAGTAATTATGCCGCTTCCATCGCGAACATGGAAACGGTTAGTTTTGAACAACTTAAAGATGCAGTGAGATGAGCAAGATAAAAAATAAAAAAAATGCAGCGCCCCAAAAAGTTTTGGAACCTATCGGAACTCGTATAGCAAAAGCTGTATTCGAAGAAAAGAAAATTTCAGAAAGAATCTTTGGATATATTTCTTATGACATTAACTTTGTAAAAGCCACTTATGTTGGTAAAACCCAACGGCCTGCAAAGATAACATCGCTTGAAAAGGGCATTGTCGGCATACTTCTTATCGATGAAACATCATCTTTTGAAAAAATAGGATTGATTTTGGGCTTGGACGTAGTTAACGACAAAGCAGAACAGTCGATATTGCGGACAGCAATTGAGACTCTTCGAGGCTTTAATGCTATTGAAGGTGATGATTCATGTATGGCTCTTACAGATGCAGGTCGCACGTACGCAGAGAGGGGAGAACGTCCTGATACTTATACAAAATCATTTGATATTTACATAGATAAGTCTCACCAATCGTGGTTGAATATTAAAAATTGCATAGGTGATAATCTTTCAAAAATCAATGAGGTTAACACTCCTTGTGACGATCTAAATCTATCTTTGGAACAAATTAAGCAGTATGCTGAATGCCAAGCGCAGGACGTACATTTCCCACAGAATCGTTACATTCTGGAAAGTGCAATCTGGAATGAAGGACATGAGGCTAGTTACAAGGTATATGTGTGTTTTGTACAAAGTATAGCTTCATCAGAAGAGGTTCGTGCATTAGTTTTTGACGAAAATTCAAATGCATTAAATCCAATTATGTCAGAACAAATCAATTCTAATCCAGAATTGTTAACTGAACTCCTTGAAAATTGTATTAAGTTTGAGTGTGAAATTGATGAAGAAACTATTGTACTTGAAGGAGATGCTGTTGAGACGGCAAAATCAGAAATATCTGAAGATATAAAAGAGGCAGAAAAACAACTTGTACTTGAAGAAGAAAATGCTCATAAAGCCTCTTTATTGGATACTAGTGCAGACTCTTCTCAACCAACAAATACAACTAATGACAAGGAAAGACTTCATAAAAAAGCACTATACGATTCTTTGTCTTTTGAACTTGAACTTCATAAGATTTTCAATGAGGATGATCCAGATGAGGTTTGGCTCATAAGTCCATGGATTCGAAAAGGTGCTTTTATGCACGATCGTGGTCCTCTTATTGAAAATTTCCTCAAAGACGAAAATAAGAGGGTTTTCATTGCTTATTCTGAACCTGCTTCAAATAACGACGGAAAACCTATGATGGATGAGGAGGTAGAACCTGGAATAAAATTGTTGAATGAGCAATATCCTAACTTTTTCTATGTACAGCTTCCAGAATTTCATCTTAAAAATGTTATAGAAGTTAAAGGGGATCAAAAAATTCTTTTTTCAGGAAGTTTCAATGTATTGTCATTTTCTGTATCAGAGGAACAAAAGCATGTACGTAGAGAAGAAATGACATTGGCGCATCATACCGTTGCTAAAAATAAGTATGCAGATTTTCAATTAGAATTTGCAGAAATTTACGCGACAAGGATACAAAAGGAAATTGAGAATATAGAAGTTGCATCCTTGGCTAATTACCAAAATGAACGTTTGGATTATTTCTTGAGCATTGATAATCCAGAGGTTCATAAGTTGTTCAGTCCCATTGAAGATTTACTTGAAGAGAAAATCTTAGGATGTCTTAAAGAAGAACTATATAAGAAGCTAGCGAAAATAGGACAAGAACTGGTAGTCGCATCAAATATGGGAGGATTAAATCCGAAAGATAAGAAAAAATACCATTCTATGTTAAATGATATTTCCAAGGAAATCTCAAATAATTCAATCGATGACCCATCTACGTTAGAGTTGCTTGAAAATGATTTGCAACTATTGGAATTAATCCACGACAAAAAGATATTCCCGGGTAAAATTACGTCAACACACACAAAGCAACCTTCTATCCCAAGAAAACAATCTAATAAATCTGTCAATATAGATGTAGAATGTATTTCAATACTAGAACTGAAAACTATGATTGATGAGGTAATGAAAGGAAGTCAACATGGCACGCGAATAACAACAGAATCTGTTTCTATTGCTAAGAAAATGTGCTCTCCCAATAACCTTAGTCTTGAAAACATAGACAAGTTGTTTAAGGTTCTTGCAGGTGCAAATGTATTAGCTTCTGCTATAAAATTTGGTATCGAAAAGAAGATGGGACTTGCTGATGTTCATAATTCACTCCGAAGAATCATAAAAAGATGTAATGACTTCGATAACCTCAGTATTATATATAACAAAGAACAAAAACGCATTATTTTCGATATTGAGGGCCTTCAGTTTCAATATGAGAAATTTGAAGCAAATGATGAACTAATGGAATTTATTAAAAATCATATTAATCGGGCTATGCGATGGAATGGTAGTAAGACATTCCTTTTTTCAGTTGAAATAATCGACATAGCCACTAAATATATAGTAGAATAGTATGTCACGATTCGAATCTTCAAGATTTGTACGCAATCCTCAGGTAATGCATGTAGAAATACTAAAATCTGCGTGTGACACTCTAGGATGGAAGTATTCTGTTAATGGAAAAGAGTTATTAGTAACCGATGCAAGTCAAGGAACAAAATTGTATGGAGAATACGCCTTAAAGCTTAACCTTACAACAAATGAGGTCACATACAATACCTATTATATGCCGAATGCAATAGAAAAAGTGGAAGAATTGCAGCGACAATTCTATGCTTTAAATGCCGCATATGCAAAAAGATCTTTGGTCCAAGAATTTAAGAAGAAAGGCTTTACTTATAAAGCTAATGATCGATTTACGCCAACGACAGAAGAAGTTTATAGCTTTTTCATGGTAGGTCGTTCAAAAGATAAAAACGAAGACGAACCTGTTGCGCAGATAAAGTTTGTCATCTTAAAAGATGGAACTATTGTTACAGATTCAGACTATCTTCCTAATGATGTTAACGAAAGAGCCCATGATGCCATGGATGTTCTTGAACAGTTGCTGGGTAACAAAAGAATCATGACAAAGAAAACAAATATTCCTGCTAAGTATTTAGCAAAAATGAAACCTCGTAGAAATAACATACAATCCATACAACAGAAATAACAATATAATGGAAGCCGTATATTCGAAAATAAAAGATATGCTGAAGGCATATTATCCTGTTCTGTATCTAAATAGTTTTGAATACGATAGAACTAAACAAAAAATAGATGGTATAATAAATATCCTCAAATCGGAAGGAAAGGATGTTCGACTTTTCAATTGGAATTGCGTAGAAGGTTTGCGAGAGTTTAATGGCAATAACGTCCTCCCCATCAAAAATCAAGATGGTGAAGAAATCGTTGAACCTGAAGAAGTTTTGAAATACATTCACAATGATAAGGATACAAGAAAGGATGTTTTTATATTAGAAGATTTCAACAACTATATGGAAGAGGAAAATGTCAAATACTATATTCGTTCAATTGCTGAAAAAGCAAGGCATACAAATACTCATGCTATAATTCTGTCTGCTATTTATAAGTTGCCTGTAGAATTGGAGAAATATGTAACGGTATTGAATATCCCATTACCAGATAGATTTGATATGGAAAAAACACTTGGCGTTGTTGAAAGACAATGTAAAATCAATCTCTCGGTGGAAATGCGTAACAGAATGGTAGATGCGGCTTTAGGTATGACTTCAATGGAAGCCGATTTAGCGTTTTGTCTTGCTGCTGTTAAAGACGATCTAGGACAGAATGCACCGTATACAGTTTCATCTGAAAAAGAACAAATCATAAAAAAATCAGGTGTTCTTGATTATTTCCCGAAGAATGAGAGTCTAAAGGATGTTGGTGGCATGGAAATCCTTAAGGTTTGGCTATTCAAAAGACAAAAAGCTTATGAAAAGAAAGCGCGAGATTTTGGATTGCAAGAACCAAAAGGACTTCTCTTATTAGGTGTTCCCGGATGTGGTAAAAGTCTTACAGCAAAGAGTATAGCTTCCTTTTGGAACATGCCCCTGCTAAGATTAGATATTGGAAAAGTTTATCAAGGACTTGTTGGTAGTAGTGAAGATAATATCAGAAAGGCTATTGTTACTGCGGAGGCAGTTGCACCTTGTGTTCTGTGGATAGATGAAATTGAGAAAGGACTCAATGGAGTACAATCAAGTGGCTCTACTGATGGCGGAGTTACCTCTCGCATATTTTCCACAATTTTGACTTGGATGCAAGAGAAAACTTCTCCTGTATTTGTAGTGGCTACCGCAAACAACATAAATCTTCTTCCTCCAGAATTACTGAGAAAGGGACGCTTTGATGAAATTTTCTTTGTTGATCTTCCAACAGCAAAGGAGAGAGAAAACATATTCTCTATTCATCTAAAGAAAAAAGGACAAGATCCATCTCAATATCCCATAGGTATGTTTGGAAAAAAAACTGAAGGATTCAATGGTGCAGAAATAGAAGAGTGTATTAAGGAAGCAATGTTTGCAGCTTATGTTGATAATCCCGAGAGTCCAGTTCTAAATGCATCGCATATTATGGACTCAATATCAGAAACGGTTCCTTTATCAACTACAATGAAAGAGCAAATAGCTGCACTTAGAAATTGGGCTGCTACGAGAGCGAAAAATGCTTCGAGCATTGTAAAAGAAGAGCAAAAGGAAATGCCTATTCTTTTGACTCGTCCAGAATTGGAACTTGAAAGGTCATTTGATTTAAATTCCCCAATTTAAAGTTTTTACAAACGAATGGGTATGTCTTTTTTTGATTATGACATTTTAAATGGCAAATGTAGTAAGTATGAAACAAACCATTTGCACATGTACGTAGATGATAATATTGATTTGGAGAACTTGGACAATATGACATTATCTACATATGCAACATTTGTTCATGAATATATACATTACATACAACATATCACAAGTCTATATGGCATAAGGATGAGTGATATGTACAATAGAATGTTTGCGAAGTATCGTGATTATATAAGAAATAACGATGAAATAAATGTCCCATTAAAGTTATGGGAAACAGATGGGCACATTCATCAATTTATATTTCATTTCAACAACCTTGAAGGAACTAAAACAACAGATTTTAATATTTCCGACATAGAAATAGATGAACATGAAATATCCATCGCAAAAAAAGAGAAAACAGCTGTATGGATAGGGTGTTATGATTTTGAAAACGACAAAGCGAAAGAACATGGATTTCAATTTGGACATCGTTGTGTCATTGAGGGTATGGCTCATGCTATTCAATCTATGATTAATAACGATGTAAGCCACGCCATAATACCCTACCATGCAGTCGAACTTATTATAAGTAAAACTATGCCTGATATAGCACAGGATAATAAGAAAATAGCGTCTACTTGTTTGTGTGCTTTGCTTTGGGATAATCCAGGCATTGGTTTCTTTGAAGTACTCAAGTTATTTAAACAGCATCCAAATTGGGATGGAAAGGACTTGTACCAATCTGTTATTCGCGACTATGCTGTTTCATATAAGGGGAAGAGTATGCCTTTTTATAGACTATTGAACATTTTCTCTAATGATTTTAAAGGAAGTTTGGAAGCATTAATGGGTACGGATTTAGAATATTATTCCCAAGTTATAAATAATTGTATATTGGACTGCAGTAAATGTCATCACCAGCTTATTGATTTTTTATATGATTATGACATATCCGATAGGGAGGTTTTCAAAGAGAAACTATTAAATCACTATGGATACCCATTTATAGATGGAAAAAATCAGAGCATACTTCCCCTAAAGGTGGAAGGTGGAAAATTATCTGCATACAAAGAAACTGCGATATTGTATGGAACAGAACTGATTATGGCGAGATTATTACTATATAACAAGAAAAAAGAATGCAAACGTTATCCTATATGTTCATCAACAATGTTTATAGAAAAAACTAAATGTGATGCTACAGAAGAATGCCTTTCTAGCCAGTGGAAGAAAAATGAACCCTGTATTTTTACCGAAGCATTAAGGTATTTTGGGATAAAAGACAAAAACTATCAAGATAAAATATGAAAATACTTGAACACGACCTTCAACAATACCTCCTTCGTGAATACCCACAAGAGAATGCTCATTGCGAATGGAAGGAATATAAGAATTTGAAGAACTCGTTCTGTGGGGACGAGAAAGATGATGTTATTTCCTACGTGTCGGCTATTGCCAATATGGAGGGAGGCCATCTTGTGATTGGTGTTAAAGATAAGACGCTTGAAATTGTCGGAACTGACATTTCAAGACTTACTTTTAATGGTCAGCCTGCAAACACGCAGTCAGCAACCTTCAAACTTACAGAGCAATGCACTTATCTATCATCAGAAGGTCTAAGCATCGAAGAATTTGTAACTAATGATACCAACAAGCGAGTATGGATAATTCATATTCCAAAGCACTTGCCCCGTCGTCCTGTCCTTGCCCACAAGAAGGCATGGCAACGTATAGAGGATTCGTTGGTGGAGCTGACACCAGAAAGGATGGCTATTATCCTCGAAGAGCCCATCTACGCAGCAAAGGACTGGTCAGCAGAATTAGTACCCGACGCAACTATAGATGATTTGGATGAGGTGGCCGTTGCCAAGGCTCGAATGATGTTCAAGAAAGTCCATAGCCGCATACCTGCAGAAGAAGTGAATGCTTGGAATGTTCAAACATTTCTGGGCAAGTGTGGATTAACGAGAAACGGAGGTATTACACGGGCTGCTATCATTTTGTTGGGCAAATATGAGTCTGCTTTCAAACTGCGTCCTGCTGTTACACAGGTTACTTGGACACGGCGAGATAAGAATCAGGAAGTGGTTGACTACGAACACTTCACAGTACCTTTTATATTGACAGTGGACGAGATTCTCTCAAAGATAGAGAATCTCACATTGCGTGAAATGCCTGGAGGTACACTTTTCCCCAACACGATGAAACAGTATGACGACTACACCATTCGTGAGGCTCTTCATAATTGTATAGCTCATCAGGACTATACTCTTCAGCAACGCATCAATTTCGTGGAGAATCCAGGATATCTGTATTATTCCAATGCTGGCACATTCATTCCTGGCACTTTGGAGAATGTTTTGAGAAACGAAGAGCCTCAAACGCATTTCCGCAATGAATGTTTATGTAGAGCGATGGTAGATTTCAACATGATCGATACCGTGAGCCGTGGCATCAAGAAAATGTTCAAAGAGCAATGGCGCAGACATTTCCCAATGCCCGACTATGAAATTGATAATGTCAAGAAGAAAGTCGTTGTCCGAATCTATGGCAATGAAATCAACAAGCGATACACTGATTTATTGAAAACCAACGACACCCTTTCTTTATGGGACTGCATATCGCTTGACGCCATTCAAAAAGGTAGGACAATACATGAAGATGTGGCACAAGGCTTGCTCAAACGTGGACTGATTGAAGGTGAGGCTCCGCATTACAACATTTCTCTTAACATAGCCAAAAACACGCATCAACTCCCTTCTTATACAAAGACAAAAGGATTGGATAAGGAAAAATTACGCCAGATGATACTGCAATTCTTACAAAACGCGGGTAAAGAAGGGGCAAAGCGAGACAGTATTTATGAATACTTAAGGGATGTACTTCCTGCCAACAAAACAGAGGAACAACAACTGCGCATGGTGGGCAAATTGCTTGTTGAGATGGATGAAAATAAATTAATAACGACCAAAGGACGAAAGTGGATAATAAGGTCGTAATAAGACCTAATTTGTGAATTACGACCTTATTACGACCCAATATGCCTATTTGAGGTTGAAACAGGTCGTATTATTAACCGATTTATGTCGAAAAAATCATATTATATGCTGAAAACGGAGGATATCCACCCGCCCAAAACGGGGATATCCGTTCACTTTTCTTGCTTCTTAGTCTGCCAAGTCCACCCCTATCAACGTCTTAACGTTATAACGTTTAACGTTTTCGTAAACGTATACGCAAGCGCCACAGCGGCCCACGGAAATTACAACTGCTCCTACAACATAAAAACAGGAGGGTGTGTCAAAACTCCCAATATAAATAAAAAAACTCGTTGTACGTTCTTGTGTGGATGTACAACGAGTTTTTGTTTTTCTACAAAAAAGAGCCTTATAAACAATTTATATGGCGTTATATTGGTCAAATAAGCCCTCAAATAAGAGAAAAGTCCTCCCTTGGTCATTTTTGCCACCATTTTCTTTATATTAAAGGCAATGGCAAAGAAGGCAAAGTCCATTTTGACCTTGTCTACACCGATATGGCGAAAACGACGATACGCCATGTTGTATTTAATTTGTCCGAAAACCGCTTCCGGCTCAATACATCTTTTGCCTCTATGCCTTAAACCTTCCTCTGAGGTGAGCAGCTCACTCGCTTTCTGTCTGTAAGCTTCCTGTTTGTGATTCCGGTCTATCACACGTCTGTCCCCAGATGCATCGAAACACAGACAACGTAGCGGACATCCTTCACAATTCTGTGCTGTATATGTTGCCCTATTGGAGACGTATCCACTCGCACTTGTCTTGTGGCTGGTTCCAGTGCGTGTCATGTGTTGTCCCATCGGACAAACGCAATAGTCCTCCTTCTTGTTGTAATAGAAGTTTTCCGAGCGGAACGGATCCGGTACATACTGCGGACGGTGCTCTATATGGAAGCGGTTGTATTTCACATAGGCGGCGGTGCCGTTCAGCTCCATAAACTCGTAATTCTCCTCTGAGCCATAACCAGAGTCTGCCACTTCCGTTGACGCAAAGTGTCCGTAACGCTCACGGAACGACTCCATGAATGGGATGTAGGTAAGGGTGTCTGTAGGGTTGGGGAACAATGCAAAGTTGGTGATGAACTGGTTCTCGGTTGCAATCTGAAGATTGTACCCGGGTTTTGTCAGCCCGTCGTTTATAGCATCCTCCTTCATGTGCATGAATGTAGCATCCTTGTCGGTCTTTGAATAAGAGTTGCGGTCACCGAGAGTTTCAAGATGTTGGTTGTATTCAGCCAGTTTCTCGCTACGTTCCTTGAGTTCCTTGGCTAACTTGCGCCTCTTCTTCTTTTCTTCCTTGTCCATTTCCACTTGCGGGTCAGACAGCGAGGCATTAAGTTCTGCGGATATCTCGGCAAGTTGTGACGGGGTGAATTCCACCGTTTCGTCTGTCTTGGTATTGTCTTGTGCTATGCAGTCGTCAACCTGGGCAAGCAGAGCCTTTACCTTGTCAATCAATCTGGCACGGTTACGCTCGACAGTCTTACGCCAAACAAACGTATACTTATTGGCCTTCGACTCTATCTTCGTACCGTCCACATACTCCACGTCGAGACTCACAAATCCCTTCTCTGCAAGAACGAGCACAAGCTGTGTGAATATGTTATTGATCTCGTCCTTCAGACGGTTGCGGAAACGGTTGATTGTTATGAAGTCCGGCTTTTCATATCCTGCCAGCCAGATGAAATGGATGTCACGCAGGAGCAATTGCTCTATCCTACGACATGAATAGATATTGTTCATATAGGCATAGATGATGACTTTGAGCATCATGCGTGGATGATACGGACATCTGCCCATACCGTTGTATAATTTGTTGACTGAACTCATGTCAAGATGGTCCACAATGCTGGAAACGATGCGTACTGGGTCGTTTTCCGCAATATTTTCATCGATTCGTTGCGGAAAAAGAACCATTTGGTTGGTGGTATAAGAACGAAAGTGTAACTTTGCCATAGTTAAATTTTTCTATGGTCTAAAGTTACAACAACTTTTAGACATAGCAAAGCCCTGGCTTGTGAAAGTCAGGGCTTTGTGATTTTTTAAGAATAAGAGAGTTTTGACACACCCTCCCGTCCTATGTTTATTTATCCTTGATTACCGGACTTTACTTCACTTCCTCGAAGTCGGCATCCTGGATGTTGTCGTCAGTATTCTTACCGCCTTGCTGGCCTGCCTGCTGACCTGCACCCGGCTGAGGACCAGCCTGCTGAGGACCAGCCTGCTGATACATCTGCTGAGAGGCAGCCTGCATGATGGTGTTGAGGTTGTTGATGGCCGTGTCGATAGCGGATACATCACCACTCTTGTGGGCGTCCTTCAGCTTGCTGAGAGCCTCCTCGATAGCCGGTTTCTGATCGGCCGGGATCTTGTCGCCGTTGTCCTTGAGGAAGTTCTCGGTAGTGAAGATCATCGAGTCGGCCTGGTTGAGCTTGTCGATGCGCTCACGCTCCTTCTTATCGTTCTCGGCGTTCTGCTCAGCCTCAGCCTTCATGCGCTTGATCTCATCATCGCTCAGACCGCTTGAAGCCTCGATGCGGATGCTCTGCTCCTTGCCCGTAGCCTTGTCCTTGGCAGAGACGTTGAGGATACCGTTGGCGTCGATATCAAACGTCACCTCGATCTGAGGCACACCACGGCGAGCCGGGGCAATGCCGGTGAGGTTGAACTGGCCGATGCTCTTGTTCTGAGCCGCCATCGGACGCTCACCCTGCAGGACGTGGATGGTCACCTCCGTCTGGTTGTCGGCAGCCGTAGAGAAGACCTCGCTCTTCTTGCACGGAATGGTTGTGTTGGCCTCGATGAGCTTCGTCATCACACCACCCATCGTCTCGATACCGAGGGTCAGCGGGGTGACGTCGA